>JQIA01001215.1_pt1 | contig 13904 bp, 13 predicted proteins | sample 811431 | NCBI WGS metagenome assembly JQIA01 (sample SAMN02998118, study PRJNA258478) | marine sediment metagenome | biome: marine; feature: seafloor; material: sediment; isolation source: oil-polluted sediment collected from 3 locations (0.5 km, 0.7 km and 0.9 km)... | place: USA: Gulf of Mexico ... | reverse complement strand
AGTGTGGGGCATCCCCATGTGAGAGTAGGTCATCGTCAGGCATCTAAATACGAAACCCCGTTAGGTTATCCTGATGGGGTTTTTTATTGCCTAGAGAAAAGTGAAGATAACTGATTGAGATACGTAGGGTGCGCCGTGTGCCGTGTGCACCGAAACGACCTCTATTTTCTCAATATAATCTAGATAATTTTTAGTATTAATATTATTTTTTAAAATGTAGAGAATAATCTATTGACGTACCTGTTTGTTAACGTATAATTCGCCTCCATTGCAGTGCCGGTGTGGTGAAATTGGTATACACGACGGATTCAAAATCCGTTGCCTTCGGGCGTGGCGGTTCAAGTCCGCCCACCGGTACCATTTATTTGAAATCCTCGTAATTAATATTACGGGGATTTTTTCGTTTTAAGCATTGCTTATTTTATTCAAGTCTAACCTCTTCTCGTACACGCTATTCGATAGAAAAAAATACGATTTTAAGTTAAGCTGTGCGACTTATTTTTATTGGATATTAGTGTTATAAATATGCAGGTTTCTGATTTTCATTTCGATCTTCCAAATGAGTTAATTGCTCGCTTTCCAACGGCGCGGAGAACGGCTAGTCGTCTACTTTCACTTGAGGGTGAGGGCGGGGGGATTGAACATTGTCAATTCACCGATATACTTTCAAAGTTGAATAAAGGTGACTTGCTTGTTTTCAACAATACTCGTGTAATTCCAGCAAGGCTATTTGGGAAAAAAGAAAGTGGTGGTCGCATCGAAATTTTGGTTGAGCGAGTACTCAACCAAAGCGAAGTTTTGGCTCATGTAAGAGCAAGTAAATCACCAAAACCTAGTAGCACCTTGATTTTAGAAGATGGCACCCCATTAAAGATGTTGAAGCGAGAGGGAACTTTATTTCACCTTGCTTTTCCTTCAGGCATTGGTGTGATTGAAGTTCTGAATAAATTAGGCCATATGCCGTTACCACCTTACATTGATCGAGAAGATGCGCTTTCTGATCGTGAGCGTTATCAAACTGTTTACGCTAAAAAAGAAGGAGCTGTTGCAGCTCCAACGGCGGGTTTACATTTTGATGATAAATTTATCGACGCGCTCAAAGCGAAAGGAATTGAAACGGCATTTGTAACGCTTCATGTAGGGGCAGGGACTTTTCAACCAGTAAAAGTTGAAAAAGTTGAAGATCATCATATGCATTCTGAATATATTGAAGTTGATGATGATGTCGTTGCTAAGGTTATGCGTATTAAAGCTTCCGGTGGGCGAGTAGTTGCTGTTGGAACTACAAGTCTTAGAAGTTTGGAGTCTGCTAGTAGGAGTGGGTGCTTAACTACCTTTAATGCAGACTCCGATATATTTATTTATCCAGGGTATAAATTTATTACTGTGGATGCCCTAATTACCAATTTCCACTTACCTGAGTCTACATTGATAATGCTGGTTTCTGCTTTTGCAGGGTATAACAATGTTATGAGAGCTTATAAAAGTGCGGTAGAAGAAAAATATAGATTTTTCAGTTATGGTGATGCAATGTTTATTACTGCTAAATTAAATAGTTTAAAAGCCAGTGTGGGAGTCTAAATTGACCAGTGAAAGTTTTATGAAGTTTGAAGTTTCTGCTGAAGACGGTAAGGCGCGTCGAGGACAGCTAACTTTTCCTCGTGGGAAAGTAGAAACCCCTGCATTTATGCCCGTAGGTACTTATGGAACGGTTAAAGGGATGTTGCCAAGGGATATTGTTGATACGGGTGCCCATATTATATTAGGCAATACTTTTCACTTAATGCTTCGTCCTGGTACTGAGGTAATAAAAGCGCATGGAGATTTACATGATTTTGTGCAATGGGATGGCCCCATACTCACAGATTCAGGTGGTTTTCAGGTTTTCAGTTTAGGCGAGCTTCGAAAAATCACCGAAAAAGGTGTTAAATTCCAATCTCCAATTGACGGCTCTCCTGTTGAATTAACACCGGAGCGATCTATGGAGGTACAGCGTGACCTCGGTTCTGATGTGGTCATGATTTTTGATGAGTGCACACCTTATCCTGCGGATGAAACGACTGCGCGAGACTCTATGGAGTTATCCTTGCGATGGGCAAAGCGTAGTAAAGATGCGCATGGAGATAACCCTGCAGCATTATTTGGCATTATTCAGGGTGGTATGCATGATAACCTAAGGCAGGAATCACTCAAAGGGCTTACAGATATTGGTTTTGATGGATACGCTATCGGTGGATTGTCTGTTGGTGAGCCTAAAGATGAGATGATGGCCGTTTTAGATGGTTTGGCTACAAGTATGCCTGCTGATAAACCACGATATTTAATGGGTGTAGGTAAACCTGAAGACTTAGTTGAGGCGGTTCGTCGTGGTGTTGATATGTTTGACTGCGTAATGCCAACACGTAATGCACGAAATGGGCACCTTTTTATCTCTGAAGGTGTTGTAAAAATTAGAAATGCAAAACATCGCCATGATACATCCTCGCTAGATGACCGTTGCGATTGCTACACCTGTAAAAACTTTAGCCGCTCCTATTTACATCATCTTGACAAGTGTGGGGAGATGTTGGGAGCGCAACTTAACACTATTCATAACCTTAGATATTATCAGAATGTTATGAGTGGATTGCGTAAGGCTATTGAACAGGGTACATTGTGCGACTTTGTTTCAGAATTTTATGCAATGAGAGGGGCTGAAGTGCCTCCGTTGAGCTAGTTCAATTAATATTACTTTGGAGAAAATGTAAATGCGTTTTAACTTATCAATGATAGCAGCTATTTTAGTTGCGATGTTTCCTGCTATAGCCTCTGCTGAAGCTGCGGCTCCTTCTCCTGGTGGGCTGGGTGGAATAGAACAATTTATTTTCCTTGGTGGATTTGTTGTTATCTTCTATTTCCTTATGTGGAGACCTCAGTCGAAGCGTGCTAAAGAGCATCGTGATCTTATTGGTGGTTTAGGTAAAGGAGACGAAGTTATTATTGGTGGTGGTATTGCCGGTAAAATCAAGAATGTTAAAGATGACTTTATCGTAGTAGAGATTGCTGATAATGTTGAAATTAAAGTTCAAAAAGGTGCTGTCTCTTCTGCTTTGCCAAAAGGCACGTTAAAAGACATCTAATCAGGGTGCCTTCTGCTTTTTATAAGCAAGAAGGCATTTTTCATACAAGACTAAGACAATAAAAAGGAATAGGGCAGACCATGCTCAATAGGTATCCTCTCTGGAAGAACATCCTCATTTTACTAGCCATCTGTTTCGGCGGTATTTATGCCTTACCAAACCTGTACCCAGATGACTTTGCACTTCAAATAAGTGGTTCACGTAGCTCAACCACTATTGATGATCGGTTAATAAAGCGGGCAGAGCGTGCGCTTGAAAAAGCTGGCATCGCTTATCGAGATGTTGAATTCTCAGAGAAAAACGGAATGTTACGTTTTAATTCTGGTGAAGAGCAACTTACGGCTAAATCAATTGTACAAAGTGCTGTTGGTGATGAATATCTGGTAGCGCTTAACTTGGCTTCTACTACACCAGAATGGCTTTCTTCCATCGGTGCAGGCCCAATGAAGCTTGGTTTGGATTTGCGTGGCGGGGTACATTTCTTATTAGAAGTCGACACCGCCAAAGCATTGGCCCAACGCCTGGATGTATATGCTAGCGAAATTAAGATAAAGCTTCGTGAAGAAAAAATTCGTTATAGAGGTGTTTCGGTTGAAGAAGACCAGTCTTTACTTCTCAAATTTAGTAATGAAGAGGCTCGAAGTGAAAGTAGTAGCTTCATTCGTGGTGAGTACCTTGAATTCCAGCGCCGTGACGAAGAGCAGGGTAAATATTTCTATACTCGTTTGATCTTAAGTGATGCGAAAATTAAAGAAATTTCAGATTATGCTGTAAAGCAAAACCTGACGACGTTACGTAACCGAGTGAATGAATTAGGGGTTGCAGAGCCTTTGGTTCAGCGTCAGGGCGGAAACCGTATAGTTGTGGAGTTGCCTGGTGTTCAGGATACAGCGGCTGCTAAACGTATTATCGGTAAAAATGCTAACCTTGAATTTCGCCTTGAAGCTAAACCTGATGCTAGTCGGGCCAGTTCAATTGAGCTTTCATTCCGTGATGATCTCAATCGTAAGGCTTTGTTAGAAAAAACATTGATCGTTAAAGGCGATAATGTTGCTAATGCCTCGGCGTCTTTTGATGAAAATGGTATGCCGCAAGTTAATATTACACTTGATAGTGTTGGCGGCTCGATGATGGGGCGTGTTACACGAAAGTCAATTAAACGACGCATGGCCGTAGTTTTTATTGAGCAAAAAGGAAAAACCATTAAAAAAATGGTTGATGGTGTTGAGGTTTCTGAGCGTAAGAATAAAGAAGTTCGATCCATTATTAGTTTAGCGACTATTCAAAGTGCCTTTGGAGCAAGCTTCCGGATCACAGGGCTTGATTCAATGGGCGAGTCATCTGAGCTTGCTTTGTTATTACGGGCTGGTTCGTTGGCTGCACCCATGTACTTTGTTGAAGAGAGAACTGTAGGGCCAAGCCTTGGTCAGCAAAATATAGATGCTGGTTTGCTTTCTGTTCAGATTGGTTTTGGTTTAGTGTTGTTATTTATGCTGGTTTATTATCGTGTATTCGGCATTGTTGCCAATATTGCCTTGGCAGTTAACATGGTTTTACTCTTGGCATTTATGTCTATATTGTCAGCTACATTAACACTGCCAGGTATTGCTGGTATTGTTTTAACAGTTGGTATGGCTGTTGATGCAAACGTATTGATTTATGCGCGAATTAAAGAAGAGCTCGCCAATGGCTTGCCTGCGCAATCAGCAATACATGCAGGGTATGGTCGTGCATTTGTGACAATATTTGACGCTAACATTACAACGTTACTCGTTGCATTAATTTTATTTGCAGTGGGTACTGGTCCGGTTAAAGGGTTTGCAGTTACTTTATCTATTGGTATTTTAACGTCTATGTTTACTGCAATTGTTGTAACCAGAGCGATAGTTAACCTGATTTACGGTAGTCGTAATGTTAAAACGTTGTCTATTTAAATAGAGTCTTTTTAATTACGGTCGGCTTAATCGGGTGAGAGGTATTTTTTAATGAGTAATGAAAAAAAACAAATCGACTTTATGGGGAAGCGCAAAGTTGCGGCTATCCTTTCAGTAGTCTTTGTATTGTTATCTATAGGTTCGCTAGCCTTTAAAGGGCTAGTTTTCGGTCTCGATTTTACAGGTGGAACACTTGTTGAAGTCGAATATCAAACAGCACCAAACTTGCAGGATGTTCGCTCTCAGTTAAATGATGCGGGTTATGAGAAATTAACCGTTCAGAATTTTGGCGCAGATACTTCAGTTCTTGTTCGTTTGTCGCAAGGCTTCAATGACAAGGTGGGTGATGAGGTACTGTCGGCGCTTAACACTGGTGGTACTAAGGTTGAGTTGAAGCGAGCGGAATTTGTTGGTGCTCAGGTTGGAGAGGAGTTACGTGAACAAGGTGGCTTGGGGCTTTTATTTGCCTTGGCAATTGTCATGGTTTATGTGGCAATGAGATTCCAGCTTAAATTTTCTGTTGGTGCGGTTGTCGCTCTTGCTCACGATGTTCTAATTACACTGGGACTATTTTCTATTTTGTCTTGGGATTTTGATCTTACAGTATTGGCGGCATTGCTAGCGGTTATTGGTTATTCACTAAACGATACTATTGTCGTGTTTGACAGAGTTCGTGAGAACTTCCGTAAGTTGCGTAAAGGAACGTCCGAAGAAATCATTAATATTTCACTAAATCAAACACTATCAAGAACGCTTGTAACCTCATTAACTACTTTGTTGGTTTTACTTGCTTTGTATTTGTTTGGTGGAGAGATGATTAATGGGTTTGCGAAAGCACTGCTAATCGGTGTAATGGTAGGAACCTATTCCTCTATCTATGTAGCGGGTAACGCCATTTTGGCGTTGGGTGTTTCGAGAGATGATCTTGTGGTGCCAGTTAAAGAGGATGAAGAGGAAGGAGAAGAGTTGCCTTGATTGGGCAGTTCATTCTTAATCAATAAAAAAGGCGGGTTATCCCGCCTTTTTTATTGCATCTAACTTTATCGTCGAGTCACCATAACTACAGTCTTGAATTGTAGTTATGGATCTTCTGAATAAGTGACTTGAATAGCTTTGCATTGGCAGCAATAACCCGCTTGCTGCTTTTAGTGGTAGGGATACCAGTGAAATCTCCTGTTAGAACGCCTGCTTCTTGACAAATAAGTAACACTGCTGGAAGTTCCGTTATGTCTACATCTGTTAACACTGCTCCGTCAAAGTGCCCTGCTGCTACGTAGGCTAAGTCAGCGGCTTTACAGCCTGTTGCTCTGATATTAAAGCAAGACTGAATAAGGTCTGAGGTTAAATCAATCCCTACATGAGGGTTTTCCATCTTCCTGGTGTTTTCCAGGAGGTTGCTAGTGAGCAATGATTGCCCGATATTGTTTATATCTGAAACTCTGATTCGTTTGCCGTTCAGTGCTGCACCGTGGCCTCTACTCGCAGAGAATTCATCATCAGTGATAGGGTTGATGAATATTGCATGTTCAATTTTACCTTTGTTGTAGCAGGCGACTGAGTAGCCAGTGAAAGGTAAATTTCTTAACATGTTCTCAGGGCTGTGGATGGATGAAAAACTCCAACAATGATCATGTTCGTCAGAAATTGGAGCACCGATCTCGCAAAGAAAATGTGTAGGGTATGCCTTTTTTAGTGCATCAAAGAATACACGATAGATACCTTCTTCAATGTATTTAAGCTGTTTTGCACAGGCGTCCGGGTCCGAAAAGCTTACAGGTTGCTTATCGAGTGCATAGATTATATGTTCGTTCGCTTGGCGAGCTGCTCTAAGTGCAATATTGATTACAGGTTGCATGATATGAATTCTGTCAGTGAAGGTGTTTAATTAAGGTCACCTATAATATCAAATTTATTCTGATGCCACTATTTTTATTCTGTGTTGTTTTATTTATAGCGGCTTGCACTTGCGTTATTTGCCCCAACATAAACTGAAAATACCCGTAAACAGGAATATCTATGTATAGCAATGTTCGTATTGTCATGATGAATACGTCTCATCCAGGAAATATTGGTGCCGTTGCCCGTGCCATGAAGAATATGGGGCTTACTGATTTATGGTTGGTTTCTCCAAAGTCTTTTCCTGATATTGTTGCGGAAAGGCGAGCTTCCGGGGCTAAGGATATTTTAGCTAATGCAACAGTGGTTGATACGTTTGATGATGCAATTAATAGCTGTGTAACTGTTATTGGGGCGAGTGCCAGGGGGCGTAAAATACCATGGCCTGTAATGAATCCGAGAGATTGTGCAGAAAAAGTAAGAGAGATTGCAAAATCATCATCTGATAATAAAACGGTCGCCATTGTTTTTGGGCAAGAAGATCGAGGTTTGACAAATAATGAACTGCAGCGTTGCAATTATCATGTACACATCCCTACTAATCCTGAATATAGTTCTCTAAATGTGGCTATGGCATTACAGGTTGTTGCTTATGAATTAAGAATGGATTACCTGTTATATTCAGGCTTGGGGAATATTGATGAAACAACTTCTACGCTTTCTTCAAAAGATGACGGCTGGGATGAGGAGGCTGCAACCATTAATGATGTTGAAGGCTTGGTTCAGCATTTGGAGGAAGTTATGACAAATGTAGACTTTTTTGATCCTGATAATCCGCGACAACTTATCCCGCGCTTAAGACGCTTGTACCAGCGCAGCTCTATGGATAAAATCGAAGTTAATATTATACGGGGCTTTTTAACCGCTATTACAAAAGCTATTTCAAAGTAATGTTTTTCGCTTGGTTCCAATTTGATGTAGAGAGATTCCAATGTTTAAAGGAATAAAAGAAGATATTAGAAGTGTTTTTGATAGAGATCCAGCTGCTCGAAATACTTTTGAGGTTTTAACTAATTACCCAGGGCTTCATGCTCTTTTCTTTCATCGCGTAGCTCACTGGCTGTGGGGGTATGGGCTAATGTGGTTGGCTAGAATTATTTCTACATTTAGCCGTTGGCTAACAGGGATAGAGATTCACCCTGGCGCTAAGATTGGTCGTCGCTTTTTTATTGATCATGGTATGGGTGTTGTTATTGGTGAAACCACTGTTGTGGGAGATGATGTAACTTTATATCAAGGGGTGACTTTAGGAGGAACCTCCTGGAACAAGGGGAAGCGTCACCCAACCTTGGGGAATGCTGTGGTTGTTGGTGCAGGAGCCAAGGTGTTAGGGCCTTTCGAGGTCGGAGATAATGCAAAAATTGGCTCCAACGCTGTTGTAACTAAAGCTGTTCCGGCAGGGGCAACGGTAGTAGGAATACCAGGGCGAATTATTGTTGCTTCTGCGGAAAGTGAGATTAAGCGTAAGGTGATGGAGGAAAAAATAGGCTTTGATGCTTATGGCCTGAGCGAGGAGATGCCTGATCCTGTTGCACGATCAATTAGAAGTATGCTTGACCATATGCACGCGGTTGATGAGCGTATGGAGCGTATGTGCAAAGCCCTGCAGAAAGTCGATTGCGAGTATCAGAATAAAGTAATGCCCCCGCTTAACGAAGATGATTTTAAAGGCGTTAGTGAGGATAATTCATAAGCTGTGTGCTTATACTTGACTGTAATGGTAGGGTAAAGGATAATTTTACTACCAATAAAAAGCTACTTCATACAAATCAGGTGTGTAATGAGATTAACAACAAAAGGCCGCTATGCTGTAACTGCAATGCTGGATTTAGCTCTACACGCCTCAGAAGGCCCTGTTAGTCTGGCTGATATATCGGAGCGTCAAGGTATCTCATTGTCTTACTTGGAGCAGTTGTTTGCTAAGTTGCGCAGATCTGAATTGGTTAGTAGTGTTCGAGGGCCTGGTGGAGGATACTGTTTAGGTCATTCTGAATCGGATATATATATTGCACAGGTTATTGATGCAGTTAGTGAGTCAATTGACACTACACGGTGTAAGGCAAAGGGCGACTGCCAGAATGGTGAAAAATGTTTGACTCACCATTTATGGTCCGACCTTAGTCTTCAGATTCACGGCTTCCTTGGTGGTATTAGTCTTCATGACTTAATGGAAAAAAGAGATGTTCAGGTTATTGCTGCCAGACAAGCTCGTAATCAAAAGAAAATTATTCAAATAGAATACTAGCTCCCCTCTCACTAAGTTAAAATCTTATTATCACTTATCAGCTCCGTTTTTATGTGGATATAACTGTATGAAGCCTCCTATTTATCTTGATTATTCGGCAACAACGCCTGTGGATCCTCGTGTTGCTGAAAAAATGATGAATTGCCTAACGATTGATGGCGTATTTGGAAATCCTGCGTCACGCTCACACATTTATGGCTGGAAGGCTGAATCTGCAGTCGAGACTGCAAGAAAGCAAGTGGCTGAACTGATTAATTGTGACCCTCGCGAAATTGTGTGGACTTCAGGGGCAACAGAATCTGATAATCTTGCGATCAAAGGTATAGCTTTGGCTAACAGGGAAAAAGGCCTGCATATTATTACCTCCCTGATAGAGCACAAAGCAGTGTTAGATAGTTGTCACTATCTTGAGGGACTTGGCTTTCAGGTAACCTACCTAAAGCCAAATCGTAACGGAATGATAACGCCGCAACAAGTTCAGGATGCGTTAAAGGATGAGACTATTCTTGTCACTTTAATGCATGTTAATAATGAAATAGGCGTTATTACTGATATTGATGCAATAGCAGAAATAACAGCACGGCACGATGTTATTTTTCATGTTGATGCAGCTCAGAGCGCAGGAAAGGTGGCTATAGATCTAGCTAGTTCAAAAGTAGACCTCATGTCTTTTTCAGCGCATAAAATTTATGGGCCGAAAGGTGCTGGAGCGCTATTTGTTCGGCGTCAGATTAAGGCTGACCTACTTGCTCAAATACATGGTGGTGGTCACGAGCGGGGAATGAGATCTGGTACTTTACCTACGCATCAGATCGTTGGCATGGGGGAGTCCTTTAAGATTGCTCATGATGAGTTGGAAAGTGAGAACGAAAGGTTGTTGAAGCTTAGAGAATTATTATGGAATGATCTCAGTGAGTTGAAAGGTCTTTACATTAATGGAAGTCTTAATCACCGTGTTGCGGGTAATCTGAATATTTCTTTTGAGGGCGTTGATGGGGAGTCATTAATGCTGGCCTTAAAGGAAATAGCTGTATCATCTGGGTCTGCCTGCGCCTCGGCGAGCCTTGACCCTTCGTATGTGCTCAAAGGGATTGGGGTGAGTGATAATCTTGCTCATTCATCCATTCGGATTTCATTGGGACGGTTTACAACTGAAGAAGACGTTAAGCGAACGGCCGTTTTGGTTGCTGAAAAAGTGAATAAATTAAGAGAGATATCGCCTTCCTGGAATGGATGAACATTTTAGCCGAAGTTTATTGTTCTGTTGATTTTTGAATGGTGTTATTTTTTAGTGAATCAGCGTATAATTCGCGCCTTTATATTTTGATGAATTTATTTAACTATTATTTTACCTGGAGAATTTGAATGGCGATCGAACGCACCTTTTCAATTGTAAAGCCTGATGCTGTTGCTAAAAATGTTATCGGAAAAATCTACAGCCGCTTTGAAGAGGCTGGTCTGAAGATTGTTGCTTCTAAAATGTTGCACCTTTCACAAGAAAAAGCCGAAGGTTTTTACGCTGAGCACAAAGAACGTCCATTTTTCGCAGACTTAGTTGCTTTCATGACCTCTGGTCCTGTAATGGTTCAAGTTCTTGAAGGTGAGGGCGCTGTTCTTTTAAATCGTGATTTAATGGGCGCAACAAACCCTAAAGACGCTGACGAAGGAACTATTCGTCGTGACTTCGCTGACTCAATTGATGCGAATGCAGTTCACGGTTCTGATGCTTTAGCATCTGCAGAACGTGAGATTGCTTATTTTTTCTCTGATGATGAAATTTGCCCAAGAAGCTAATTTTTCATAGAGTTTAAAAAAAAGCAGGTTTCCTTAAGGGGCCTGCTTTTCTGCGTACTGTAAGGGCATAAATGCACATTGCCGAGCGCAAAGTTGTAGAGTGACTAGAAATACCGATATTTTAAAAAAATTTGTTTTGGAAAAAAATGATGAGCACTGTTAAAAAAGTCAACTTACTTGGACTAACTCGTTCTAAAATGGAACAGTTTTTTGCTGACATGGGAGAAAAACCCTTTCGAGCAAAGCAGGTTATGCAGTGGATACATCAGTATGGCGTTTCAGATTTTGACCTGATGACCAATATCAGCAAGGCACTAAGAGTAAAACTGGCTGATATATCAGAAATTAAGGTGCCTGAAGTTATTTACAGCGATATTTCCTCTGATGGCACGCGAAAGTGGGTTATGAAAATGGACGGGGGAAGTAGTATTGAAACCGTACTTATTCCCGATGGTAATCGTGGCACCTTGTGTATTTCTTCTCAAATCGGTTGTGCACTTGATTGCAGTTTTTGCTCGACAGGGAAGCAAGGTTTTAATCGTAACTTATCAGCAGCTGAAATTATTGGTCAGATTTGGGTGGCCGTAAAATCATTTGAAGAAATAGATCCAACAAAAGATCGTCCCGTTACTAACGTGGTAATGATGGGGATGGGGGAGCCGCTACTTAATTTTGATAATGTAATGGACTCCATGAATGTCATGATGGATGATTTTGCCTACAGCATATCAAAGCGTAGATTAACATTGAGTACTGCTGGTGTTGTCCCAGCAATAAAGAAACTATCTCAGTTTACCGATGCTTCAATTGCAATTTCATTGCATGCACCTAATGACGCGTTGCGTGATCAGTTAGTACCTGTTAATCAAAAATACCCTATTCGTGAGCTGCTTGATGCATTAAATGGCTATCTTGAATCATTGTCTGATAAGCGAAAGGCAACTATTGAGTACACATTAATTGCCGGTGTAAATGACAAGCTTGAACATGCTCAAGAGTTAGTAGAGGTATTGAAAGATGTACCCTGTAAAATAAACTTGATTCCTTTTAATCCTTTTCCGCAGAGTGATTATACAAAGCCTTCTGGTAATGCAATACACCGCTTCCAGGATGTGCTTGTTGCCGGTGGTTATGTTACGACTATCCGTTCTACTCGTGGCGATGATATTGATGCGGCTTGCGGTCAATTAGTGGGTAAAGTGGAAGATAGAACCAGAAGAAGTGCAAAGTATATTCCACTTAAACCACACACAGGTTAAACTGATTGCCAATTTTGAGCTAAAGTGTAATAAATACAAAAAATTATAATGAAGTTGTAAGTTTATTTATAGGTTATCAAAGTTTAATTTTGTACTTTGAAGATATTAATAATATGTACGTTGAATTTTAATAGATAGGCATCTGACTATATATGAAGTTTTACTTGATCGGTTTTTTAATACTTTCGTTATCTGCCTGTGTGACTACAACAGATAGTGCGTTTACCCGTAAAGCAGATGAGAATAGAGCGCATGATAGTTATGTGCAGCTTGGGCTTGCTTATATACAACGAAATAATTTTGAAAAGGCTCGATTCAATATAGACCGGGCCTTAAAGATTAAATCTGATAGCTCAGAAGCTTATGCCGCCTTAGGCATGCTTTACCAACAAGAAGCAGAAGATGAGTTAGCGGAAGATAGCTTTAAAAAAGCTTTAAATTTTGATGAAAATAATACACGAGGTAGAACGTTTTACGCGGCCTTTATGTATCGTTCAAAGCGTTATGAAGAAGCGCTCGAGCAGTTTCAGATAGCCGGAAAAAATACTGACTACAATGGACGAGCTTCAATTTTTGTAAATATTGCCCAGTGCGCATTGAAACTTGAGAAAAATGATGTGGCAATTAAAGCTTACGAAAAAGTTTTAGTATTAAATCGAACTCACCCTCAGGCGTTAATTGGCATAACACAGCTGCTTATGCAGGAAGAGCAATATCTAAAGGCTCAGCAGTATTATAATCGCATCGTGAATATTATTCAAAGCAGTAGCATGACGCATTCGGCTCGAAGCTTGTCGTTAGGTATTGAATTAGCACATCATTTTAATAACTATAGCCAAGTATCTAGTTACGTTTCGTTATTAAAGCAGCTTTATCCAGACTCCAGAGAATACCAACAATATAGGACTCTGATATCTAATGAATAAACAATATCAGGAAGACACTGATAGCTCTCAATTCACCGGTTTAGGGCAAGCGCTTAAACAGGGTAGGGAAAACAAAAATTTTTCAGTATCCAGAGTGGCCGATGGTTTACATTTGAGACCTTCGATTGTCACTGCAATTGAAGATGAAAATTATGAACTACTGCCTGGCGATTTGTTTCTAAAAGGGTATATTCGTAGTTATGCAAGACTGGTGGGTCTTGATGAAGAAAAAATGATTAACTTACTTGATCAGCGGTTGAGTGATAAGGCTAATGAACAAGCGGAAAAAAAACAGGCATTAGGCAAGGCTAAAAGAAAAAAGCACTCCAAACATGCTTTATTAATTTTAGTTCTTGCGGGTATTGTGGGTGCTGTCTTCTATATGTGGAGTCAGCGACTGGAGATTGCAAACTCTGAAATATTTGATACCGCTACTGAAGCAGTTACAAACTCAGCTGTTCTTGATACAACGTCTACGGATAGCAATGAAGTAGAAACTCCAGACCACATTGAGATGGTAGAGGCGGTAAAAGAAATAGAGTCAGAAGCGGTAGTGACGTTAAAAGTCGAGCCGTTAGAAAAAACTGAAGCTATGCCTGATAATGAGCTAAAACAAGAATCTGTTATTGATAGCTCTGCACCAGTTGTTGACTCCACCGAATCAAATATTACTCAAACGCCAACAATTGAGCAAAAAACTGAAATGAAGTTAACGTCAGTAGTTGAACCCG
>JQIA01001214.1_pt1 | contig 13905 bp, 11 predicted proteins | sample 811431 | NCBI WGS metagenome assembly JQIA01 (sample SAMN02998118, study PRJNA258478) | marine sediment metagenome | biome: marine; feature: seafloor; material: sediment; isolation source: oil-polluted sediment collected from 3 locations (0.5 km, 0.7 km and 0.9 km)... | place: USA: Gulf of Mexico ... | reverse complement strand
GCCTGATTTAATACTAAATCTTGTATATGGAACCTTTTCCTTAGCCATCTCTATACTTTTTACGAGATCATCAACTTTGATATAATTAAAAAACCGGTTGTGAAGATTAGCAGGTAGGTTGTAAGTGTGCTTAAAATAGAAGGGCTAAAAAACTTGAGGGCACTGCCGCTTGAGTTTTTCAGGATAATGAAGAAGCCGAATTTCAGTGACATGGAATTTAACTCATCTAAGACAAGATGTATCATGCAACCTGAAAAAACTGCGAAACACCCGTATAGGGCTAATTTAAGTCCGGATGGATACAGGAGCAGGAAAGTGATTTCTCCACAAAGAATCGCAAAGGGGATGCTGTGCATGATCCCCCTGTGCTTTGTCAATTTTTTAAGTAATTGGCAAATGATATAATTAATAATGAGATACAGTGATGTGAAGTAGCAAAGCAGGAAAGGCGTGCTGGGTGTGAAAAAAAGTTTGGCGTAAGGATATAAAAGTACCGGAACCAGCACTGAAATTAGTTGAAAAAGTAAAGCAAGCGGTTTCCCTGTATCGCTGTCGAGATCTGGCAGGAGGGCTCCTGTTGTTCCGACAATAAATACAGTTCCTGCTTCAACCGGGGTAAAGTTCTCTAAAATTACACTAGCACAGGATATACAGGCACCGTTAACAATTCCTGAAGTAAGGTGTGCTTTAAAGTCCGCCATAAGTATGATTTTCCTTTCAATATTTTCAATCCGAAAAATATGACGACAATAAAACAGATAAACAAAGTCAGAGCAAGAATTAATCACTTAAACCATCTGATTATTTTCTGTTTGACAGTTTTATGATTAAATAGCTATAGTTTCACATTTAAAAATGTTGTACTTTACAGTAGTTACTTGTAAACTTACACATTGAATCTGATATTAACAAACACAACAGTACTTTTGAAATGCTGAATTACAAACTGTCTATGTAAATTCAAGACCCGATGGAGAATTATATTTTGAGCGATAAAACTAAACTTGATGATGAAATAGAACAGGAACTCGAAGATCGGCTGGATGATAGTGAAGAAATGTTTGAAACAGAAGAGGACTTTACTGTTAAAGTTCATAGAGAGGATTATACAGTCAAGAGGCGGTTTTATGATAAAGGAAAAGCGCTTGAGACGGCTGATTCACTTCGTAAGGACAAAAGAAATATTGTTGAAGATAATTTTGAACAGGATTTTGAAAAACTGGTTGATGCAGATGATGATGTGGATTGGGATAAACTGGTTGACGGAGGCCTCGATTTTTTCCCACCTATTTCAGATGCCGCACAAAAAAAGATCGATGACGCTTCGAAAGTTGCAGAAGAACTGGCTACAGAAAGTGCTCGTGTCGGAAATGATCTTGATAAGACAATGATGATGGGTTCAGGTAAACAACTGAAATACCCTAAAATTGAGCCTAAAGGGCAAATCGTCGAAAAAGAGGAAATACAGCTGGATGATATTGATGACAGCGATCTGGAAATAGAAGATGCCGGTGTTATTGTAATAGAGGATCTTGACGAAATTGATCTGGATGTTTTAGAAGAAGATGTCGCTGTAGAAAATGAAGAAGAAACAGTTGACGAAGAAATAATGGATGACATAAATACTGATGATAATTCTGCAGAAGCTCCTGAGAAGAATAAATATGGCGCAAAAAACTCACCAGTAAAAAAGATAATGCTGCTTCTCGTTATTGTGGTTGCAGCTGGTTTGTATTACTACTTTACACTGCCGCCAAAAGCACCTGTGAATGAGCCGGTTGCACCTGAAAAAATTGTAGTTCAGCAAAAAGTAGTAGCGCCTGAAAATAAAGAACACGCTGTCGCATTAGAAAAAAAAGAAATTGTTCCGGAACCAGTTAAGCCGGTTCAGCTTGAAAAAGAAGTCGCAATACCATCGGTGACAAAAAACTATCCCTATACGATTCATATCAGTTCCTACAAAAGTCAGAAAAAAGCAGAGTCTGAAGTCGTAAGACTCAGAAAAAAAGGCTATGATGTATTTTCAGCTTTGATTGAAATTCCTGGGAAAGGTGGATGGCGTAGAATTTATACGGGTTACTATGAAAATTATACAAAGGCCACAACAGCACTTAATGACATTAAAAATAAAATGCGTGAAGATGCTACCGTTGCAAAAACTTTTTTTGGTGTTCAGATAGGCTCTATCGCTGAGAAAAAAGATCTTGCAGATATAGAAACAAAACTGCGGGGTAAAAGATACACACCATATTACCTCCCTGTATCAGCTGATGGAAAATATGTAAGACTTTTAACAGGAGCCTATAAGAAGGAACAGGATGTGTCCGGTTTGCTAAACAAGTTGATTGAAGACGGGTTCGATGCTGAAGTCGTAAAGAGATAGCGCCGTTTTTTCTTAAACTGTTAAAGAAAAACTGGGAGTTTCTATGCCTGATAAAAGAAATGACGACAAGTATCAAAGTATTATAGAGCAATCGAAAAAACATCTGAAAGAAAAAAAAGAGACCCGTGTTGAAGAAGAGTTGGTTAAGGTCGTAATTTTTTCACTCAAAGGTGTCTTTTACGCCTTTTACGGTGAACTGGTAAAAGGCATACTGCCATACACACCTGTCACATTTGTACCGGGTTGTCCTGACTATATTCTCGGTATAATCAATGTCCGCGGTGATATCGAATCTGTAATTAATATAAATCATTTTATCGGCTCACAAAGTGGTCCGGTAGACGCTAAAAGACGTATCGTTATTGCTGAAGCAGTCGATATCCGTTCAGGAATAGTGGTCGATTCAGTTGAAGATGTTGTTGATGTGCCAGTCGGCTCAATAAGCCCTTCAATATCGACTATTGATCAGTCTGTTAAAGAGTTTGTGGAGGGTGAGTTCCAATATAAAAGTTCACTTGTCACAGTTTTTAATCTTGAACGAATCTTTAGCAGGATAGATACCGACTGATGAATACAGACTCTGAAAGCGAATGTTATAACGAAATCAGTCTGTTAATATGTGAATTTATGGGTATTAATATTGGTGTCGATATGGCTCAAGTGACTGAAATCTGTGATATTGAAGTAGCAGAAAAAAGAAGCAGGTCGGTTTTCTATCTGCATGAGAAAATTGTTAATATTCCAGATGACATTCATTATGATACTCCCCGGGCACTTCTTGTTAATCATAGTGGGGGCAAAATCGGTATTATTGTGGATATGCCGCGTGAAATTGTTTCAATACCGACAACATCTGTCAGGCCTTTACCCGGTCTGATTGAATTATTTAAAGATTTGACTCCTATCTGGGGAGTGGCTCTACGGCAAAACAGCGTTGTTTTACTTATTGATCTGCTGGGTCTGCTTGATAATGAAAATATTATAGTTTAGGAAATATCTGGTACGTTATTTTTCAGGAGGAAAAAAAGTTGAAAACCACTAGTATCGCAACGAAAATTGGTCTTGCCTTAAGTATTCTTATTACCGGTTATTTTTCATCAATGGTGTATGGGTATGTTGTAGGATGCAAGACAGAATCCCGAGCATATTATGTCTCAGATAGCTTGTACCCGGCATCGTTTCACAGTCAGGAAGCTATGGTGGCTTTTGATAAGCAGATAAAGTTTTACAAGGATGCTGTGATTTCTGAAGAGATTGTTGATATTGAATCTGCCGATGAACAGGCCGGATTTGTCCAGAAAGCACTTCAGGATATTGTTGCGATAGAGGACCTTGAAATTGTAAAAAAAGAAAAGATTATTGTGGCTAAAAATGCATTGAGTGATTTTACAAAAAAAGCCAGATCAATCTACGCCATGTCTGCTTCAAAGGAAGAAAATGTTGAGCCTGTCAGTGTTGAAACTCAAAAAAATATTGTAAACCAATTACAGGATCTTTCAAAGAAAACCAGACAGTATCGAAAAGAATTGAAAGACATCACCTCAGAATTTTCCGCGGATCTCAAAAACGAACTTGACAGTATCAGTAAACAGACAAAACATCAGCGCAATCTCAATGTTATTATATTTTTACTGGTTGTTTCAGTCTCCTTGATCATTATTTATTTTATCATCAAAAGAACCGTTGCGATTCCTTTAAAAAACACGGTCAATATTATCAGTGAAATCGCCTCAGGGGACCTTACTAGAGAGATATATGTTATTCGAAAGGATGAAGTAGGCCAGATCATAGATGCTTTACGCAGAATGGTGAACAATTTGAAAGAAATTGTGAATATGGTTGCTATAACGACTGAGAAAACAAGTGCAGCCGCATTTGATATTTCAGCTGCAGTGGAAGAACAGGCCGCAGTTACATCACAGCAGTCTTCATCTGTTTCGGAAATTACTGCAACAATGGAAGAGCTTTCAATTACAACGACCCAGGTTGCCGAATATGCAGATTCTGTTGCAGGACTGGCTGCTGAGTCTCTTAATAATACAAAGACCGGCGCAAATTCGGTTGAACTTGTAACCAATAAAATGCAGGAAATAAATGCCGACAACCAGAACAATATCAAGGATATTATTGAACTGGGTAAAAAATCTGAAGAAATTAACAAGGTCATGGTAATAATTAACAACATTGCTGATCAGACAAAGTTGATTGCATTTAACGCTGCTTTAGAAGCATCAAGTGCCGGTGAGGCGGGAAAACGGTTTGGTGTTGTTGCTGCAGAAATCAGACGACTGGCAGATAGTGTTCTTGCCTCTACCGGTGAAACGGAAAGTAAAATTCGTGAAATTCAGGAAGCTGTTAATAATATGGTTATAGCTTCTGAAAAAAGTTCAAAAGGTATCCAGGACGGCCTCATATATTCTACAGAAACAGCACAAAAACTTGATAAGATAGTTACAGGCGCTCAGGAAACAGCTGACGCTGCAAAACAAATTTCACTTTCAACACAGCAGGAACTTTCAGCCACCGAACAGGTTTTAACTGCACTGAAAGAGATTGAACTTGGAGCGAAACAGGCGGCAACATCTATTGGTCAGATAGGTTTTATCAGTAAAGATCTTGAAACACTTTCAAAAGATCTGACAGGTTTAATCGGGAAATTTAAACTGGTGAAAGACAAAGTTTAGCTATGTTCCAATACTAAGAGTTTTATGCAGGAAAGATAAATTTAGATGCCAAAATATAGAGTGCTGGTTGTAGACGACAGTCCAATAGCAAGAATGGCGATCATCGAACATCTGTCTCAGGACGATGAAATTGAAATCGCCGGATTTGCCAGAAATGGAAAAGAAGCTATTGAAAAAGTGAAGGAACTGAAACCATCACTTGTTACAATGGATATTAATATGCCGATTATGGGTGGTCTTGAGACGATTGAGCAGATTATGGCCTACAATCCGGTTCCGGTGCTTGTTGTTACCTCAAGGGGGGATGCTGATACAGCTTATTCGGCTATTTCCAAAGGAGCTCTGGAAGTTATTCCAAAACCAGAAATTGGAATAGAAAATTCTGAAGATTTTATTCGAAAAATTAAGTTGCTCTCCAAGGTGAAAGTGATCTCCCATTTGAGGGGGCGACATGTCAATGAAAACAGAAATCAGTGCGTTGTATCTTTAAATAAAAACGAACGAGAAGATAAAAGACCTGAAAAGGCAATTGTTATTGCATCTTCAACAGGTGGGCCGAAGGCATTATTAAAAATATTGTCTGAGCTTCCTGAAAACCTTCCGGCTCCTGTGTTTGTCGCTCAACACATACCGACTGAGTTTGTAAACGGACTTGCCGAATGGTTAAATGGGGTATGTAAACTGAGGGTGAAAGCAGGCGAACGGGGTGAGCTGATTCAGGCTGGTGTGGTGTATATATCACCTGTTAATAAGACAATGGTGATTAACAATAAAAACAGAATTGAATTGTATACTCAAGTGGAGGGTGCTGTGTATTTCCCATCCTGTGACCATTTGCTTGCGACAACAGGCAAAACCTATAAAGATAAGTGTATGGGGCTTATTTTAACCGGTATGGGAAATGATGGGGTTGAGGGTATCAGTGATATAAAAAAAAATGGCGGCATAACCATAGCTCAGGATGAGGAAAGTTCGATTGTTTTTGGTATGCCGAAAGTGGCTATTGAAAGAGGGTCTATCTATAAAGTGCTTCCTCTTGAAAAAATGAGCCAGGAAATTCTCCGATTTGTAAGAGCTGTCTAAATAAAAGAAAGAGACTATGGACTGTGATTTAATAGAGTTTAAAGAACTTATCGAAGGTAAAACAGGAATTAAAGTTTCTGATGATGAGAAGCTTTCTGCTGCGATTACCGAGATGGTTATTTACAATAATATTGAATCTGAAAAGGTACTTTTAAAGCTGATTGGCAGAGATAAGAAATTTCTGGAAAATCTTGTCGGACTGTTAACTATTAATGAGACATATTTTTTTCGGGAATCAGCCCAGATAAAAGTCTTTTCAAATGAGCTGATTCCTTTGCTCGTTAAACATCGCAAACCTTCAAAAATTAACATACTCAGTGCAGGTTGCTCAACCGGAGCAGAACCCTATTCTCTTGTTATTGCTCTTATGGAGAAATTCGGTGTTCATATAAATCACCTTTTTACAGTCAAAGGTTTTGACATTGATAGAAAGGCGCTATCTTTTGCTGAAAAGGGAATTTATGGAAAGTATTCCTTTCGAGGCACTGATGAGGCTATCATCAAAAAATACTTTGATAAAACTGGTGATGAGAAATATAAAATCAAATCATTTGTAAAAGAGATGGTTGAGTTTTACCCTCACAATCTTTTGGATGATCCATCATCGGATATCCGAAACGAGATAGATGTTATTTTTTATAGAAATGTTGCCATTTACTTTTCACCGGAAAATCAGAAGAAATCATTCCTTAATCTTTCCAGTATGCTAAGTGATAACGGTTGGTTGATACTGAGCTCGACAGAGACATTATCGCATGATTACCAGATACTTTCGTTAACAAATGTAAATGAAATTTTTCTCTATCAGAAAGACAATCAGCAAAAAGCTTCTGACAAAAAAATCGTTATAAAAAAAGTTGCAGGCAAGAAGAAAAAGCCATCCACCCCCAAAATAACTGCTTCAATAGAAAAACAGCCGGGTATTGTAAAAGAACCCGGGAATTTAACTGTTGAATCTATTATTGATAAAGCTCAGGGGTGTATTAGAAAAAAAGAATACAGTGATGCTCTTAGTCTCATTGATTCAATGACAGAAGAAAGTGAGTTGCCAATTGAGGTGTACACGATGAAAGCTTCTTCACTGATTAACCTCAACCGGCTTGATGAAGCAAAAAATGCCTGTTTGAAGGCTCTATCGATTGACGAATTCTCCCTGGAAAGTTTTTTCCTGCAGGGGATAATTGCAAGACTTGAAAATAACCTTGCAGCTTCAGAAGAGAAATTTAAGAAAATGATCTACATCGATTCATCCAGCTGGCTTGCGAATTTTTACCTTGCTGAAATCTACAGAGATCGTGATGAAGTGGACAAATCATATAAAAAGTATGAAGTTGTTATCAGGCAGCTTGAAAAAAATAAACCTACAGAAAAAGATTTGATTTTCGGCACCTTTGCATTCTCAGAGAAAGAACTGATTCATGCTTGTAAAATCAACATGGAAAAATTGAAACAAAGAGATTAAAAAAAGTAATTGGAGAGCATGTGGCATTTGATAAAACTAAATTTTTAAAAAAGTTTGTTGAAGAAGCAAGGGAACATATTCAATCAATAAACAAAGGTTTATTGGTTTTAGAGGAAAACCCGGGTGATGCGGAAATCATCAACGATATCTTTCGCTCCGCACATACAATTAAGGGCTCCTCAAAAATTATGAAGCTTACAGCTGTCTCCGGTCTTGCACACAGGCTTGAAGATGCGCTTGATGCTTTAAGGCAGGGTGGTATTGAATTCTCTGATACTTTGTCTGACCTGCTTTTCAAAAGTGTTGATGCCATTGACGGTATGCTTGATGAGGTTACAGATAGTGAGTCTGCACAGGCATTGCCCGAAGAATTGTGTTTGGATCTTGAGCAGGCGGCAAAGGGAAGACTGATTGGGTTGGTTGTACCAAAGAAAAAAATCATTATAGACGACGTGAGTATTCCTGCAGAGCTGGCAAAAGAGGTTGCCTCCGAAGAAGTAGTATCAGAGCCTAATGCACCTTCGAAAAATAAAAAAATATCAAAGCAAAAAGACAGTACTGTCAGAATCAGTGAAGAAAAGCTGGATACACTGATAAAACTAATGGGGGAGATTGTATCAGCGCAGACAAAAATTAAATTGCGTATGTTTGAGTTTGGAGAGATTGGGAAATTAACAGAACGGGTTAAACAAAAAATGGATTTTCTTGAGGGTAGTCATGACAACAAACATGAATATCTGATTAATTCTGTTAATAACCTCTCAGCTGAGATAATAAAAATACGTAATGGAATGAATGATGATATTATTGTTCAGGACCACTTAACCAATGAGTTACAGGATACCTCTTTGAAGATGCGTATGTTTCCAGTCTCAACGGTTTTTAATACCTACCACAGAGTTGTCAGAGATATTGCAAAAACGACAGGGAAGAAAATCAATTTCAGCGTTAAAGGTGATGAGACCGAACTCGATAAAAAAATCATTGAAAAACTGAGTGATCCGCTAATCCATATGATCAGAAATGCGATAGGTCACGGAATTGAAGAACCTGCTGTAAGGGTTGCAACCGGAAAGGCTGAAATTGGAAACATGGAGCTTACAGCAGAATATGAAGGTGGAAATGTTTTAATCAAACTAATAGATGATGGTGCAGGTATACCTCTTGAAAAAATTAAACGTAAGGCTGTTTCGAGAAAGCTTTACACAGAGGCTGAACTTGACGGACTTTCTGAAAAACAGATTGTTGACCTGATTTTTCATCCCGGTTTCAGCACCAGTGAACTTATCACTGATATCTCCGGAAGAGGTGTTGGTATGGATGTCGTCCACACCAACATTATAGGCGATTTAAGCGGATCGATAAGAGTCTTGACAAAAGAGGGGAGAGGAACCACTTTCGAAATACGGTTGCCTCTTACACTGGCTGTCATGCACATGATTGTCATAGAGGTTTCAGATCTTACTGTTGCTATTCCGTCAACTCATGTAGATGAAATTGTCAGAGTAGCACAGACTGACATTATTGATGTGGTAGACAAAAAGGCTATTAAATTAAGAGAACAGATTGTTCCGGTTGTGAAGTTGAGCGATGTTCTGGGGCTTGATCCTGCAGATTTTGAAAATGATTCGCCGCTTATTATGATTGTTTCCGTTGGGAATGAAAAGATGGGACTGATTATTGGCTCACTGCTGCGTGAGGAAAACAGAACCGTTAAAGCTTTACCCGCACATATGAAAAATAATCCTTTCGTTTCAGGTGTAACTATTTCAGGAAACAGAATGCTTGATAATGTTCTGAATATCCCAAAGATCATGGAGTACTCTAAAAATGTGAAAGAAAGGATTTTACACGAGTCCTCTGAAGAAAAGGCAGGAAAGATAAATATACTGGTTGTTGATGATTCAATAAGCACCCGAGAAATTGAAAAAAGTATTCTTGAATCTTATGGTTATAATGTCAGTTTGGCCGCTGATGGTATTGAAGCTCTTGAAAGTGCTGACGAATTTCAGTATGATCTCGTCATTACAGATATTGAGATGCCGAGAATGAACGGTTTGTCTCTGACAAAAGAATTGAAAAGCAAAGATAATTATAAAGATATACCTGTGATATTAATCTCTTCAAGGGATCAGGATGAAGATAAAAGAAAAGGCTTGAAGGTTGGCGCAGATGCGTATATCGTAAAGGATGATTTTGATCAGACAGGTTTGATCGATGTGATCCAAAATCTTGTGGGTGGGTAGTTAGATAGTAAAGTTTTCTTTCTTAATGACAAAAAAACAACTGATTATTGGAAGTTATGACACCGAAGTCTTTAAAAATTCTGGTTGCCGATGACGATTCATTTGTTCGTGAGATGCTTAGCGCAATTCTCGAATCTGTTGGTTATACTGTCGATACAGCAGCAAATGGCGTTGAAGCTTTAGAAAAATTCCGTTCTGAAAAAAAATTTGACCTCATCCTGTCGGATATGAATATGCCCGAAATGAGTGGGCTTGATATTATCAAAGAGATTCGTGGAAATGATAACAAGGTTCCTATCATTATCCTGACAGGGAATAACGAAATATCTATTGCTATTGATGCGCTGAAAAGCGGTGCCAACGACTACCTCTTAAAAGATGAAAATATTCAGGACGTGATTCTTATTTCTATCGATAAGGTTATGGAGAATTACCGTCTTAAAAAACAAAATATTGAACTGCTTCAGGACCTCGAGAGAAAAAATATAGAACTTAATAAAATGGCTTTTGTAGATGGTCTGACTGGTATTTCAAACAGGCGTTACTTTGAAGACAGCCTTAATAATGAGTGGGTAAAGGCAGTAAAAGAGTTGACGCCCTTGGCGGTGATTATTATAGATATCGATTTTTTCAAACTATATAATGACACTTATGGGCACCAGAAGGGTGATGTCTGTTTAAAAAAAGTAGCTCAAAAACTAAATGAATCCGCCGGTGTATCTAAAAATACTGTTGCCAGATATGGTGGTGAAGAGTTTGTTGCTGTTCTGCCGGGTATTGATGAAAGAGGGGCGGGTTTTATTGCCAATAAAATGATTTCCGGGATTGCTTCGTTAAATATTCCACACGAAAGTTCTTCTGTTTCGGATATTATCACCGTCAGCCTGGGTGTCGGTTGTGGGTTTCCCAATAAAAATATGAACCCTGCTGATCTTCTACAAATTGCGGATCGTGAATTATATAAAGCTAAAGAGAGCGGTCGAAACCGGATTTTAATTTCGAATGAGTTGACTTAGTATTCCGGAGAATTTATAATGAGGGTTTTATCGACATTTACAGGTACTATATTATACGATTGTTCGGTGTCCAACAGTTGAGTAAGATTTCCAGCCTGAACGGAAAATTCTTTCGCAGTCCTCGCAATATCCTCAGCACTTCTTTTCCAATACATGGTAATAGCCTGGGTTCATCTGTGTTGATAATTTTATTTTGGTCACCGCTTTTTTCAGGCGATAAAGCCCCGCGAAGTACGCTTTGAAACCAAACTTTTTCCTGAGACCACCCCATTCAATAGTAATTCGATATTTTCAAGTTTTACTGATTTTAGAATATTTATACAGTTTGTCGATATTGCAAAGGAGAAGGAGGTGATTATAAATATCAGGCACAGGGTAGTCATAATAATTTTTTCATACATTACTCCAATCTTAAATAGACATTTTGGTCTTCAATGTCGTCTTGTTCAAATACTTTCAGATTGTTGCGGATGATCATTGTTGTTTCGGAAACTTTATTTGCAGCCAGGTTTGTTTTTTCTGCATTTGCTTCCGTATTATTTGTAATATCAGATATTTTAATCATTTCATCTGTTACCTGTGAGATCTCTGCCGCCTGTTCCTGGCTTGCACTTGTTATATCTTTTGTCAGTTCAGCGATAGTCGATATTTTTTCGTTAATATCATTCAGTGCCTGAACAGCTGACTCAGAAATTTTTGTACCTTTTTTAACTTTAGCAACCGATTGTTCAATCAAGTCAGATGTTGTACTGGCGGCTTTTGCACTTCTGGCAGCTAAGCTTCTTACTTCCTGAGCAACAACAGCGAACCCTTTTCCATGCTTACCGGCCCGTGCTGCTTCAACTGCTGCATTGAGAGCCAATAGATTAGTTTGAAAGGCAATGTCGTCGATTGTTTTAATGATGATCGCAATTTCTTTACCTGATTCACTGATATTGTTTATAGCAGCTTCCATATCGTTCATTTTTACCACACTGTTATCGGAATCATTTTTCGCCTGTACCACAAGTTCGTTAACACTCATTGCATTGTTGTAATTTGTTGATGTTTTTTCATTTATTCTGATGGTGGTATCAGTGACATCCTTGATCGATTTTGCCTGAATGGATGCTTCTTTCGAAAGTGCTTCACTTGAATCTGTTATAAATGATGATTCGACAGCAACCTGTCCTGATAATTTGGTTACTTTTTTAATAAGTTCCTGGATCTCATTATTAGTTTTTATAAGTTTTTTGTTTTTTATTTCAAGCTCTGCGGATGCTTTTTCTGTATTTTTTTGAGAAATTTTAGTCAGCCGTTTTTGTTTTTTGTAGAAGTGTGCCATGGAAATCAGAAACAGGGCAGAAAAAAAGCTACAATAGCTGTGGTAGAATTCAAGTACAAATGAACCTGTTTGTCCTCCATAGGTGATGCTGTAATAGGAAGTACTAAGATAGATTGCCTCAAAAAGGATGACAATAATCATAGAAGTTGCGATATTGCCAATAATGAAGAAAAATGTAAATGGAATAACAGATGCAAACAAAGCCAGTATTCTAACTTCATGCATTACGTATAACCAGAAGCCGCATAAGACAAGCCAAAAGAAAATTTGAAAAAGACCGATGATCTGGCTGAATTTTACAGTTACTGTTTTTTTTAGATAAATGATCAGTGCAAAAAAACAGACTGAGCAGATAGTAAATAGTGAGAGGTAGTTAATACTCGCATAACTACATGAGGTTAAATTTAAAGCCTTTGCAATATATGATGCTGAAAGGCCTACAAAATAACCCGGTAAAGATAGAAGTGTATTACGTAACGTGATTTTTTTCACTTTTTTTAATCGTTCAATATTATAATTTTCTTCCATAGAATATCCTGTGTAGTTTTTGAGAACCGGAACTGCAGTAGACGGCATCAGTTAAATTATAACAATTTTTTTTGATTGAGAATTACTCTCATTTTACATTGTTTGGGCAAAAGATGCAATTTTTTTCTACTATATAATATTAGATGATATTATTTCTGTTGAAGCGTAAGCCCTGAATTTTTTTCTTTTTTCTTCAATGAAGCTGACTATTTCTTTTTCCTGAATCAGGTATTCGAGTGTTGTCAGAATCCATCCGGTAAGAATGTATTTTTCGTAAAATTTTACTGTAGGGTAGAATTTTTTAAAAATTTCGTCGAAAGATATTCCTGCGTTTCCTGTTTGCGAAATTATCACTCGCATTTCCTTAGTTCTTTGATGCCTGTGGTTGATTGTTTCTTTTATCCGCTTTACCGGCTCAGTAATGGGGCTGCCATGTGCGGGAAGAATCAGTTTTAAATCTGGTAAGGTAAGTAGATATTCAAGACTTCTGATATAGGCTTTAAGATCTGACTTCGGTGGGCCGAGCCATGTTGTTACAGATCTTAAGATATTATCGCCGCAAAGCAGAATACCATCTTTTCTATTGTAAAGAACGATTGCATCGTCACAATGTCCGGGTAGAAGGATGATTTCCCAGGGTTTTTTATTGATGAAAATGGTAGAATTCTCTCCGACTAATTTTAAAGGTCCAGTTACGAAATTGACGCCTAGGAGAAGCATGATCAATTCATTCAGTAATAAATTACTTGTTTTTCGCAAAGATTTCCTAAAAGCAGATGAAGGGAGTTCAATAAGCTCATTTGCATTTTGATAGGATTTAATATAATTTTTTTTTGAACCGATGCTTTTCAGCATTCTTTTTGTTGCCAGAACTGTTACACCCAGTTTATCTCTTAGTTTTGTTACACCTGAAAAGTGATCCCAATGACCATGACTTGGCAGAATACTCGTAATATTGCATTCTCTTCCATTGTCACGCATCTCTTTTTCAATTTGTTTAATTTGAGCGGCAAGGTAATTATTCGCTTTTCTTTTTCCGTAGCCAGCATCGAAAATAAGACCGTCAACGCCACCAATAACAAAAACGTTAACAGAAAATTTTATAAACCGCCCTTTAGCAGTCTGAGTTATCATAAAGAGATCAGGGGCAACTTTTTTTACCATTTCAACATGCCTTTT
>JQIA01001213.1_pt1 | contig 13908 bp, 15 predicted proteins | sample 811431 | NCBI WGS metagenome assembly JQIA01 (sample SAMN02998118, study PRJNA258478) | marine sediment metagenome | biome: marine; feature: seafloor; material: sediment; isolation source: oil-polluted sediment collected from 3 locations (0.5 km, 0.7 km and 0.9 km)... | place: USA: Gulf of Mexico ... | reverse complement strand
GGTATATAAATGTAGGATGCAATGAAGAATGAATTGCATCAATCGTGTATCTAATGTGACTAGAAAGATGTAATTCGTAAACTCATTACATCCTACATAAAATCTGTAATAGCTTGGTCAATTTCATGTCATTAATACAATCATACATATCTATAATTACTTTCGTTATTTAGAAATGATGTCTAATGTACAAATATTTGATAAATAATTGAGCAAATTTAAGTATTACAAATTATGATATAATATGCTATTAATTTACAGTTTATTATAAACACTCAAAATATATGCCTTTGAATACTACTGAAGAAATTATTGCCGACATTCAAGCTGGAAAAATGGTCATCTTAATGGATGATGAAGACCGTGAAAATGAAGGTGATTTAATTATGGCTGCAGTCAAAGTGAAAGCCGAAGATATTAACTTTATGGCTCGCTTTGGACGAGGATTAATCTGTTTGACCTTAACTAGTGAACGTTGCCAACAGCTACAGTTAAATAAAATGGTGACAGATAATAATGCACAACATGGAACTAATTTTACCGTATCAATCGAAGCGGCTAAAGGTGTAACCACTGGAATTTCAGCAGCCGATAGAGCGGTAACTGTTCTTGCGGCAGTGGCTCCAGATGCGAAACCATCTGATTTAGTTCAGCCAGGTCATATTTTTCCTTTAACTGCCCAACCTGGTGGTACATTGAGACGAGCTGGACATACAGAAGCTGGTTGTGACTTGGCTCGTTTAGCAGGTTTAGAACCGGCAGCAGTAATTGTAGAAGTCCTTAATGAAGATGGCACGATGGCTCGTAAATCAGATTTAGAGTTATTTGCTGAACAACATAATATAAAAATGGGCACTGTAGCTGATCTCATTAGTTTTCGTGCGATGAATGAGAAGATAGTAGAACAGATAGCTAATTGTAATTGGCCTACAGAATTTGGTGATTTCCAACTATTTGCTTATCAAGATAGCATTGATAAGGTTCTCCATTTTGCGTTAGTCAAAGGAGAGATTAAACATGATGATCCAACCTTAGTTAGAGTGCATATTAGCAATACTCTATGTGATTTAACTACTAGCACTAGAGATACTTGTGGCTGGCCATTACGAGATGCTATCAAGCGAGTTGCTGAAGAAGAAACTGGGATAATAGTTATATTAAACCAAAAAGAAGACACTCAAACTCTAATTCAACGGATTAATTATTGTTGTCGCCAAGATAATGAAGAAGATTTGCCTGCTCATCCGCCAACTCATGATTTACGCACTCATGGTTTAGGAGCTCAAATTCTGTCTGATTTAGGGGTAGGTAAAATGCGAGTATTAAGTGCTCCAAAAAAGATGCACGCTTTATCTGGATTTGGTTTAGAAGTTGTTGGTTATGTTAATGACGAGAAATAAAATGAGTACAGTAATTGAAGGAAATTTTGCTAATTGTAATACCACTTATGCTATTGTGGCTGGACGTTTTAATAGCTTTATCACCGAACATTTGCTGTCTGGAGCGATGGATACTTTAAAACGGCATGGAGTTACAGATGAAAATATTACGGTAGTGTGGGTTCCAGGAGCTTATGAAATTCCGCTGATTACTCAACGATTAGCTACTAGTAATAAATATTCTGCTATTATTGCTGTTGGAGCAGTGATTCGGGGTGGTACTCCACATTTTGATTATGTAGCTGGAGAATGTTCTAAAGGATTGGCAATGATTTCTTTACAGCAAGACATACCAGTGGCTTTTGGAGTATTAACTGTAGATTCTATTGAACAAGCAATTGAACGAGCTGGAACTAAAGCCGGTAATAAAGGTAGTGATGCAGCATTATCAGCAATTGAAATGGTGGATTTACTTAATAAATTATAATGGTAAAATTTAAACCGAAAGCTCGTACAGCAGCTCGAAAATTAGCATTGCAAGCATTATATCAATGGCAAATTACCAAACAAGATATTGCAATAATAGAAATGCAGTTACTAGAAGACCCAGACAGACTAATTATACAAAGTCTAAATAAAATAGATATTCCTTATTTTAAACAGCTAGTTAATGGTATTTACCAACGATTTACTGAGTTAGATACAGCTTACACTCCTCTATTGGATAGAAATTTTAATCAGCTTGATCCAATTGAATTAGCAATCTTGCGAATAGGTTGTTATGAGTTGAAATATTGTCAAGATATTCCATTCAAAGTAGCGATTAATGAATCAGTGGAATTGGCTAAAAGCTTTGGAGCTGAACAAAGTCATAAGTATATAAATAGTATTTTAGATAAATTAGCTAAACAGTTTGCAAAAAAATAATTTTATAATCTGTAATCTGTAATATATTAGAAATATATGAGGGTGAACGTACAAGTTCGCCCCTATAAAAATTTTTAGTTAAGAATTTTATTATTATTTTCAGCAAAATAAGTTATTTCTCTTTTTGATAAGTTTGATATATAGCAATTCTTAATTCTTAATTAAATTCAAAATCAATTACTTATTTAGTATTGCCATAATTTATCTAATTTGGAAAAATTATAGTATGATTCAATATAACTTTATCTTCAATAACCAACTTTTAGTTGCTCAAGGATAAATTTTATGTGTAAAATATCAAATTAACTTTAAGGAAATAACCATGAGTAAGAATCATCCAATTATTGAAGACCTCCTATGGAGACATACCGCTAAAAAGTACGATGTAACAAAGAAAATTTCCAGAGAGAACCTTGATGTACTATTTGAAGCAATACGTCTTTCAGCATCATCTATTAACTCACAACCATGGAAGTTTGTAATTATTGAAAGTGATGAAGCAAGAGAACGCATGAATAATACTTTTTCTCATAAATATCAAAATAATCAGCCTCATATTTTTGATAGTTCGCAGATTATTCTCTTTGCACATAATCCATGCTACACTCGAGATAATTATGCTGAAGTAGTAGATAACGGTATTGAGGACAAACGAACCAAACCAGAAGATCGAGAAAGTGCTTTCGGTGTTTTTAGATTTGCCGAACTTAATGCAGATGAGACAGGAAATACAAGTAGCTGGACAAAAGCACAAACTTATATTGCCCTTGGAAACACATTACATACTTTAGCTCGTCTCAAAATTGATTCCACTCCTATGGAAGGAATTGATACTGATTTAGTAAACGAAGAATTCGAAAAAGAACTTGATGGTTACCAATGTGATGTAGCTTTGGCCATTGGCTATCAACATCCTGAAGAAGATTATAACGCAAAACTTCCTAAGTCACGTCGTAAACTGGATAGTATTTTAGTACATATATAATAAGAATCATAAGTGTTCGTGATAATTATGAAAGAGCATCAATAAAAAGGATCACACGAGCCAAAGTATCGATGTCGAAAATTATGGTCAAAAATATCATTGGCAAACGGACATGGCTGAAATATAGAGAATAAAAAGGATTTCAAAGATGATAAAAAGAGAAAGGAAAAGATATCAGGTTCAATAAAGTTAGACGGCAGTCCAATGGAAATGGAACAGGAAATTTTAGAAATAGTAAATAAGAAATGAATTAACGGTAGAAATGATAAAACAATTTGATACAGATGGTTCAGCAATTGTAAAAGATGGTGTAAAATTAATAGCAAGAAGTAAAAATGTAAAGGCATATCAGACCCCTTATGGTGTAGCAGAGATAGAACGATATGTTTAGGAAAAATTTACTGCCCGTCCATCTAAAAAATAAATCATCTCGTAAACTATGGTTATCAAAACATTGTTCTCAACTAAAACATGAAAGCAGCACAGACTATTTTGGAAGAGCTAGAAAAATTACCAACCCCATCATCAAAAACTATAGCACTTAACTGCAACCATATTTTGGAAACAAGAGAAGGTCGATTAAACTATAGTGAAAATATTACCAATAATTTACTAATAGGTTCTGGAGTAACAGAAGCTGTTTGTTTGTAAGATATTGGTAAAGTTTATGCGGTTCAGGAATGTCTTGGAAAACTAGAGGAGATAAAATTATTTTAAGCTTATGTGCGTTAGTACAAATTACTAATAAATGGCAAACATTTTGGGATAAAATTAATCTGTTTGGTGATTTAGGACAAGCTTATTAAACATTATATGGTAACATTCCTATAACACATTACCAAGAAGCTCTGCTTAATTTTTTTAAGTGTTATAATCATCAATAAATTCTACCGATTCCATCATTGATGGCTATATGACAAATTTAAATATTACTTATAATATATGAAGACAATACGTGAACAAATTGTTGAACGTATTATTGCTCAACTTGAAACAATAACAAAAGAAAATGGTTATGATAATAATATTGACTCTGGAAATGTTTACCGACAAGAATCGGTTATTGAAAAAAATATTGTTCCAGCTCTTGCAGTATGGGAATTAGAGGAAACTAGAAAACGTAACAAATCTGGTGGTACAGTACGTAAACTATTAATTAGAATAGAAGCTATTGTAGCTGTTAGTAATGGTAAACACCATGCCGCAATTGGTAATCAATTGTTAGGTGATATAGAAAAAGCATTAATTATGGGAGATATGAGTTTAGATGAATTAATTGATGATATTCAAGATGTTGCTGCTACTATTTCACGTTTGCCGACAACTTATATTCCAAAAACAGAAATTTCTTATTTATTAACAAATTATAAAGTAGCAGGAGCAACAATTGATTTTGAGATTATTTATACTACTGAATGGGGTGATCCATATACTCAATAAAAAATTTTATTTTAAAATCTAGCTCTTAGGCATTACAGAATATAATACTTTTAGAAAAGCTTCTGGATTAAGAAAACCATTGCCCCAATTTTTATCAAAATCAGCATTAGGTTTTAAAGCAATAATCTCTTCAATAGTTTTACCTTGATTCATTAGTTTTTGCATACGTTCTTTAACTGTTATTAGCATAGTATGATATTTTTCCAATGCTTTTTTATCAGCTAATGGGCCGTGGCCTGGAATTATTTGAGTTTTATCATCAACCATTGTCAGAATATGTTCAACACTATTTATCATGCCATTAATGCTGCCATTACTGGAAGAGTCCATAAAAGGATACATTTCATTAAAAAATGTGTCACCCATATGAATCACATTAGCAGTTTTAAAAAATACGATACTATCACCGTCTGTATGAGCATTGTTTTGGTGAACTACCTTTATTTCTAAGTTATTAAGATGAAAAGTTATTGTATCATTGAAGGTGATAATAGGTAATGCAATTTTTGGAGAAGCTGGTACTGTTTTGTTAAATGCTTCAATAAAACCATCTTTAGTCATACGTTTACGAACGTTATCATGTGCAACAATGACACTACCTTCTTTACCAAAATTTTCATTTCCACCAGTATGGTCAAAATGCCAATGGGTATTGATTATAAAGCGAATAGGTTTATCAGATAATTTGGTAATTGCTGTTTTAATCTTTTCAGTTAATGGTGCAAACTGATCATCAATTAAAAATACTCCATTTTCTCCTGTAGATACGCCAATATTACCGCCCATTCCCATCAGCATATAAATACCGTTACTTAATTCTATTGTTTTAATTTCGATATTGCTGAATTTATCTTCAACGTTTTCGGCAAGTACAATAGTAGTAAAACTTAATAACAAACCAAATATAACTTTTTTTATATAACTCATTTAAATTGTCCTTTTCTAAATATGTTGTCAAATATTATTAATATCTTACTTAAGCAGTTTGTTTAGTAAATTTACTAACAATGCTCCATCGGAAAAATTTAAACTATGATTGCCAATCGTAGTAATAGTTTTAGATAAACCACGTAAAGCTGATACATTATTCATGTCTTGACTATAAGGTGCAACCCAATTATCACTATTTCTTATTATAGATACATAAAAACTTTTAGGATGTGGTTGACGATTAAGCCAAAATAATAGACTATATGGACGTTCTCTAATCAAGTCACGATATAACCCCTGACTACGATTAATTGTACATAATCCTAACATAGGAGTAATCAAACCAGCAGGACTGTTATTAATATCAGTTGCTAATTCAGCTTTATCAGTACCTAAATGTGGACTGGCAATACTAATCAAACCTTTAATTTTAATTTTTCCAGTAACCATAACTAACCTAGCAACTACCCCACCGGCTGAATGACCAATTAGAACTAACTGATTATCCAAATGACGCTGTTGTAAATTTTGTAAATATATATCTAGCCATTGTGCTTGCCTTGGTAACGGTGCTTCTGAAGGTAAAGTTACAGTATAAATATAATTTTTATTAGTACTAGGCTGAATCAAACCTAATAATGGGCCATTGGGAAATAAATGTCCCGCATCTTGCCAACCATTATGCTGTAAAGTATTGATAATACCATCCGATCGCCAACCACTACCATCACCTAAATAGCCGTGAATAAATACCAAAGTGTAATTAGCATAAGTTGGTACACTAATCAGGAAAAATGTTATTAAAGTTATAAATCGGAAAATCCTAACCATCAGTATTAATCCTCTCGATAATTTCTTGTAAAACATTATCAGAGTTTTCATTTGGTACTTGGCAAGTCCCTGCTGCCTTGTGTCCACCACCATTATATTCTAGCATAAGTACTCCTATATTAGTTTTAGAAGAACGATCAAGAATTGATTTACCAACTGCTAACACTGTGTTTTGCCTTTGTAAACCCCATAATACGTGAATAGAAATATTACATTCTGGATAAAGGGCATAAATTACAAAACGATTAGTAGTAAAAATTTCTTCTTCATTTCGCAAATCTAATACTACTACATTATCACGTACAGTAGAACATTTTTCAATTTGTTCCATAGATGCTTTTTGGTGCTCAAAATATAATTCAACTCGTTCATCAACATCTGGTAATTTTAATATTTCATCAATAGTATGAGTTTTACAATAATCTATTAGCATCATCATTAAATCATAATTAGAAATTCGAAAATGCTTAAAACGTCCTAAACCACTTCTAGGATCCATTAAATAATTAAGTAATACCCATTCTTTTGGAAATAATATTTCATCACGAGTGAAATTAGCTGAGTCAGCTTTATCAACTGAAATAATCATATCTTCACTAACATTTGGAAATTTGTCACTTCCATAATAGTTATAAACTACTCGTGATGCAGATGGAGCATCTGGATCAATTATATAATTAGATGGGTGGCTTTGTTCTCCTAAAATTCTTATAGCTTCACTTAAATGATGATCAAATATTAGATGAGCTCCAGGAGAATATGGTAAATTAGTAGTGATATCATTGGGACCAATTGGAGTTCTCCCTAACTGTACATCTCTAGGATGAACAAATTTAATACCGTTTATTAGATCAAGTTCTTTTAATAAAACAGCACAAATTAAGCCATCAAAATCACTTCTTGTTACCAAGCGATATTTTTGTGACATATTTTAACTTCCTAATATTGTTAGATAGTGATTCTTCGAGAATTTTAGCCTCGAATAGCGAAGATATTAAGCAGGTTAGGCCGGCAAACCCTTTCCTTATTAGGTAAGGTTTGTCGGCCTAATTAAGTGCGAACGCACCTAATCTTATCTAGTATACTTCTAATTTGGTATTACTAGGAATTTACCAATTCTTAGAGAATTATTGTTAAATTTATTCAACCTTTTTAATAATGATACTGTAGTACCATAACGTTTGGCAATCTCCCATAAATTATCGCCATAGCGAATTTTATGTATTTTCACTGCTGTAACAGTTTTTGTCCCTGACATTACTAATTTTTGCCCAATTCGTAAAGAGCTATTTTTACTAAGTTTATTCAAACTACGAATTTTAGCAATATTCATATTATACCGTTTGGCAATTCTCCACAAAGTATCACCTTTTTTAACTTGATATTTAACTAAACTTTTATTAAGCTTACGGTAAGCTTTTTTACTACTACTTCTAATAGTTGGTTTCTTTATAAAGGCAACTGTTTTTATTAATTTCAAATCGTTTGGTATTTGAGCAAGCCTTTGCTTAAATTGATATACTTTACTTACAGGCAAACTAATATTATGTGGTCCTTTTGGTGAAGTAATTCCTCGTCTATAGCATGGATTCAACAGTTTTAAATCAGAAATAGACATTCCTGCTAATTGAGCTACCACAGACAATTCTGTTTGACGGCCTATATTAATTTTTTCGAAATATGGCTGATTACTAATTTTTTGTAATTTTATTCCATATGCTCTAGGATTAGCCACAATTTTAGCAAATGCTAACAATTTAGGTACATATTCACGGGTTTCTCTAGGCAATTTTAACGACCAAAAATCAGTTGGTCGGTTACTATTTCTATTACGTCTAATGGCTTTACCTACATTGCCCTCACCATAATTATAGGCTGCTAAAGCCAAAAACCAATCACCATCAAACATTTTATTCAAAGTTTTTAGATAATTCAAGGCAGCATTAGTTGATGCCGCAATATCACGTCTGCCATCATACCATTTATTTTGTGCTAATCCATAATGTCTACCAGTAGCTGGAATGAATTGCCATAAACCAGCAGCACTTTTATGAGAAATAGCTCTAGGTTCAAAAGCACTTTCAATCGCTGGCAATAAAGCTAATTCCATTGGCATACCACGTTTTTCTACTTCTTTAACAATGTGATAAAAGTATGGACTAGCTTTACTAGATATCCTGCGAAAATAAGCTGGATTGGATAAAAATTTGTTTATTTCCTTTTGGATTTGATGATTATCAACTGCTGGAAAGGCATAACCATTTTTAACTTGATCCCATAAATTCCTATTTTTGAAAGACTTATTTCTGTTAAATCTTCTTTTTTCTGGTATTATTCTAATAGCCTTAGAAATAGCTTGTCCTATAGTGGGAGTATTTCTAGCTAATTTTTGTTTAGCTGTATAATTTCTAACTGTCGAATAAACCTTTTTAATACGCTTATTGGTAACCTTAGATTTTTTAGGCGTACTTTTTGATAAACTTACATTCTGTTTAACTTTTGAAGTAACAGATTTCCAATAAAGTGTAGATGGACTATGTTGATCTACGAGTGTCGGTAAATTATCTTCAACATCAATCCTATACGATTTAGATGAAGAAACAATTTTATTAATTTTTTCATTATTTGGCTCGTCAGCTACTGGTTTGGTAACTAGAGTATTACAACCAAATAAACTACTAAGTATTAATAAATAAAATATTCTAAACAGTTTCATAATAGCGTATCCTAAAATTGAGTTCAAAAAAATGACAAATCAGTATTATAATTTTTCAATTAACAATAGTTATTGATATTAAAGATGTTTTTTTGAAAATTATCTTTGTATAAATTATTCACTACAAAAGACATGCCAATTGTTGCCCCATTAAGATATTTTTTGCTTTGTATTGCTCTGATAGCCATGCTACCTGCTTAGAACCTAATAACATAATTACTGTGGAACCCATATTAAAACATCCAAGTTCAGCCCCAAGCTGTAGGTGCTGGGCTTCTTTATAATGCCAATGCTTGATTTGGGATAAATGATTGATTTCCCCTGTCCATTTTGTTTCTATACTACCTACAAAAATAGCTCCTACCAAAATCAAAGCCATTGGTCCAAATTCAGTTTCAAATATACAAATTAAGCGTTCATTACGAGCAAATAAGTTAGGAATAACTCTAGTTGTTCGTTGGTTAACACTAAATAAACGTCCTGGTACATATATCATATCCGTTAACTTACTTGTAATTGGAACATGGATACGATGATAATCCTTAGGTGATAAATATAAAGTACAAAACAAACCTTGTTGAAATAAATCACCAAATTCTGTGTTGCCACCCAATAAATCTGTTAATTTAAAAGAATGACCTTTAGCTTGTAACAAAGTACCAGATTCAATTGTTCCAATTTGGCTAATTTCAGCATCTACTGGACTAATAATACCAGTAGCTAATGGTCTAGCAGTTGGTTTTAAAGTACGAGTAAAAAACTGGTTAAAACTAGCATAATTACTAACTTCTGGCAAGCTAGCAATACTCATATCAACATTATAAAACTTAATAAAGCGTTTAATCAACCAATGGGTTACACCTCCTAATTTTAAACGAGTAAATTTTAACACCAATTTCGATAAAAAATGTTGTGGAATAATATACTGAATAGAAGTTAAAAGTTTATCTGTAAATGAATTTTGCATAGAATAATTAGTTTTTCATATCTTGGTTATAAGTACAAGCAGTTTTAATAAAACTAGAGAATAATGGATGTCCATCCCTTGGTGTAGAGGTAAATTCAGGGTGAAATTGACAACCAATAAACCAAGGATGATGACCATTTTCAATTACTTCTACTAGATTACCATCTGCTGACATTCCAGCAAAAATTAGCCCTGCTTGACGTAACATACTCATATAATTATTATTAAATTCATAACGATGCCTGTGTCGCTCTCGAATGACTTCTTTAGCATATAATTCTTGAGTTTTACTACCACTCATCAAATGGCAAACTTGTCCACCCAATCGCATAGTTCCACCTTTGTTAGTATCTGCATTGCGTTGTTCTACATTACCATTTTCATTCATCCATTCAGTAATTAATGCAATAACTGGATTAGGAGTACCAGGAGCAAACTCAGTGCTATGAGCTTTTTCTAAACCAATTGATCTAGCAAATTCTATCACAGCCACTTGCATTCCTAAACAAATACCCAAATATGGTACATTATTTTCTCTAGCAAATCTAGCTGCACTGATTTTTCCTTCAATTCCACGTTTTCCAAATCCACCAGGAATTAATATCGCATCAACTTTTTGTAAACAATCAGTACCTTGCTTTTCTATTTCTTCAGAATCCGTATAAACGATATTAACTTTAATCTGTTCATGGATACCAGCATGAATTAATGCTTCAGTTAAGGATTTATAAGCATCAGTCAAATTAACATATTTACCTACCATAGCAACATTAACTTGGCCATTGATTGGATTATCCATTGCTGCTAATACTTGTTGCCATTCAGATAAATCAGCAGCTGCGGTATTTAAGTTAAGTTTATCGCAGACAATCTTGTCTAAACCTTGTTGGTGTAACAATAATGGAACACGATAAATAGAATCTGCATCTAACACTGAAATTACTGCTTGTTCTTCAACACTAGTAAATAAGGAAATTTTCTTACGTTCTCCATCTGGTAATGGATGACTAGAACGACAAAGTAGAATATCAGGTTGAATACCTATAGAACGTAATTCTTTGACAGAATGTTGGGTGGGTTTGGTTTTTAATTCTTTAGCGGAAGGAATATAAGGTATTAAAGTTAAATGGATGAATAAAGCTCGTTCATGACCTAAATCACAACCTAATTGTCTGATTGCTTCTAAAAAAGGTAAAGATTCAATATCTCCTACTGTGCCACCAATTTCAACCATTACTACATCTGCATCCCCTGCTCCTTCAATTAAACAACGCTTGATTTCATCAGTAATGTGAGGAATAACCTGTACTGTAGCTCCTAAATAATCTCCACGTCTTTCTTTACTGATTACATTTTCATAAATTCGGCCAGTAGTAAAGTTATTATGTTGCCCCATTGTGGTTCTTACAAAACGTTCATAATGACCCAAATCTAAATCAGTTTCAGCTCCATCATCAGTAACAAAAACTTCGCCATGCTGAAACGGACTCATAGTACCAGGGTCAACATTTATGTAAGGGTCTAATTTTAATAGGGTAACTTTTAGCTTACGAGCTTCTAATACCGCTGCTAAAGAAGCAGATGATATACCTTTGCCTAATGATGAAACTACTCCACCAGTTATAAATATAAATCTTGTCATTTGATATTTTATTACAACAGAATACAGTATAGTTTTGTTTATATAAATTAGTATTTAATATGAGCTTTGGACACAGAATATAGTAATCCACTATATCAGTTCAATAAAAAATTTTACTGAGATATATGAAAAGCTATAAAAATAAATTATCTATAAAACCTGACGATGAAAATAAATACTAAAAGTTGATTGTTGAGATTGTTCTAAAGCTTTTTGTAGCAATTCTTTACCTTTTTTAGCAGACTTTAAAGTAATTTGATAAAACTTAGTATAAAAATGATCTGGTTCTACTTGTACATTCAATATAAAAGATACAGCTTCTGGATGATGTTTAGCATTATAATTAAATACTACTTGTTCATCTGGAGCTAATCTAGTATCAGCAAGCTCTTTACTTAAATTCATAGTCACTTTGCGACTTATAATATATTGTTGTTTAGTTGCTAATAAAGCTTTCCCGTTTTTATCTTCCTGATAACCCTCAATTATTACTCTTGGAGTAACATAGGTTGGGAAATAATGACCAGTTCCAGTATTTTTAATGCTTAATTTGGCAGTAATTATATTATGTTGTTTAAAATAGATATTTTTTATTTCAATTCCTTGTTTAACCATGTCTGGATCATGAATGCCACGCCATAGATGTCTTCGGTCTGGCATATGACAAGTTTGACAAGTTTTACCTTCTTTAGAATAACGACTAGCTTTCCATTCTTCGTAAGTATTTTCTAATAATTTACCATTTAATGCGTATTCTTCTGGTTTAAACTGATGGCATGCCGAACAAAATTCGGCTGATTGAAAAATAGTGCTACTTTGCCAACCACTATGCGGAAATTTAATTATTTCATCTTCTGGTGGTTGTCCATTGCGATGTGGAGGGCCATGCCATTGATATTTACGCATATGACAAGCAGCACAAATTAAACCTTGTTCATGTAAATTATTGCTGATTGAGTTTTCCAATAATGAAGTGACTAAACTTACTGCCTGTTCTTGCAAAGGTGCATGACATCGAATACAAGCTTGATGCTGTTTTGTAGCAATAGCCGGCATATCAACTAGTTGGCCAATAACACCAGGCCCCATTGCATGGCTATGTAAGCTTTTATTCCAATCTTGAAATTGAGTAACATGACAGGTTGCACAAGATTTAGGTTCTAAAGAAGTTTCCAGATTAGATAAATGAATTGGTGGTTCACCTTGAGTAAGAAGTGGTCTTTGCCAATATTGTTGTAGTTCTTGTTGAATAGAATCAATAGAGTCTGCACATGCTTCAATACATATAAAGCTCAAAATAACAACTTTTACCCAATTCATTATTTTATCCTTAATACAGCAGCGACAACATTTTATTGCGATAGTTACTAACCAATGATCCTTGGTTACCAAGCAAGGTAAACAATGCTAATAATCCATTACGGCCAGCATCATTTTCAAAAGCTCTTGATTTACGCATTATTTCCACTAAATGCTGCATAGCAGTTTCATGTTCACCAGCCAAAACTTTTTTAGCACTTAATTGATAACGTGTCATAAGGTTATCTGGTTCGTTATTTAAAGTCATTTCCAAATTTTCTATAGATGGAGCTTCAGCAGCTATTTTGGAAAAAGTAAGATGTGCTTGTAATTCATTAACTTCTGCTTGAATATTAATAGGCAAAGTTTTAATTAATAGTTCTGCTTCTGTAAAATTTTGCTGATCAATCAATAATTTAGCCAGCTCTAATGTGACTGGATGATATTCTGGATCTAGTTCTTTTGCTTGTTTTAACAAATTGATCGCTTCAGAATAATTACCTGCTACATTAGCCAACTCTGCTTGAGTTCTTAATTTATCAGCAGGTTTTTCCCTGTACCTATCTATCATTTTGCGTAGTACATCTTCTGATTGTACTCCAGATGTTTCTTCTACTACTTTTCCATGTCTAAACAATTTTAATGCTGGTATTCCACGAATTGAATATTGACCAGCCAATTGCTGTTGTTCATCAGTATCAATTTTGGCTAAGATAAACTGGCCTTGATATTCTTCTACTAATTTCTCTAAAATTGGTTCTATCATTTTACAAGGTGCACACCAACTGGCCC
>JQIA01001212.1_pt1 | contig 13936 bp, 5 predicted proteins | sample 811431 | NCBI WGS metagenome assembly JQIA01 (sample SAMN02998118, study PRJNA258478) | marine sediment metagenome | biome: marine; feature: seafloor; material: sediment; isolation source: oil-polluted sediment collected from 3 locations (0.5 km, 0.7 km and 0.9 km)... | place: USA: Gulf of Mexico ... | reverse complement strand
CATTGATGCCTCGACTATGACCTCATCAAACTCGTGAAATTTTCGGCCTGGAACAACCGGATCAAAACTCTTTTTAATCTTATATCAACGCTCTTCTCAAATCCTGGATACTCCCCCCTAAAGATTTACAAAACCTCGCGGCTTCCGCGCCATCAATCACCCTATGGTCATAGGAGAGTGAAAACGGCAGGGTCAACCGTGGCACAAATGCTTTTTCATCCCTATCCCAAACTGGCTTAAGGAAGTTTCGTGACAGCCCCAGGATTGCAACCTGAGGTCCATTCACAATCGGTGTAAACCCGGTGCCTCCAATTCCACCAAGACTTGAAATGGTAAAAGTCGCACCCTGCATATCTGTAATTGCAAGTTTACCATCTCGTGCGGCCTGACTAACACCCTTCAACTCAATTGCGATTTCCTTCAGCCCCTTTTTTTCGGCGTCTTTTATCACAGGAACAACAAGCCCTTGTGGGGTATCCACTGCTATTCCAATATTATAAAAATGCTTTAAAATGACCTTATTCTCACCCGGTACAAGAGAACAGTTGAAGAGTGGAAACTGCTTGAGTGTTGCAACAACAGCTTTGACGATAAAGCCAAGAGAGCTGTAGCGAATACCTTCACCTTCTGACTCTTTGTTCATCTGCTCGCGAAAACTTTCGAGTTCAGTTACATCCGCCTCATCAAAATGAGTGACATGGGGGATAGAAACCCAACTCCTGTGGAGGTGGGGCCCTGAGACTTTTTTTATTCTGCCAAGTGGTACCTCTTCGATCTCACCATATTTGCTGAAGTCTTCAAGAGGAACCTGCTCCATGAATGGTCCTAAGCCTGCTCTTGTTCCTTCTCTTGCTCCTGTTCCTGTGGAACTCTGTGCCATGTTGTTTTTCTCAAAAGCAATAACATCTTCCTTCTGAATACGCCCTTTGGGACCGGTGCCAACAAGGCTGGAAAGCTCAACGCCTAATTTCCTGGCATAGGCACGAATAGAAGGTGTTGCATGGACAGACTTTTTTTCTGGTGAGTCGCGTGGCGGGGCCGGTTCTTCTTGTCCATCAGTAACAGTGGCTTCTTTTGCTTCATCCGTTTCATCCGTTTCAATCAGAGCTATAGCCTCTCCGCTTCGAACCACCTCTTCTTCTTGAAGGTATATTTCTTTAATCACACCTGCGACAGGTGATGGAATGTCCATTACAGCCTTTTCACTCTCCAGGGCAATAAGGGCATCCTCAACTTCTACCTGATCCCCAATCGACACATAGACATCTACAACCGTGATTTCCTGAACAGTACCAAAATCAGGAACTATGATCTTCTCTGTGGCCATCTACCCTTCTCCTTTTGCTCTTTATCAGCGGATATCTTCTTAGTCGCGAATATTATCTGGTTACCGGATGATCGGCTTCGCTGTCCATTTTGAATTTTGCCATAGCCTCTTTTACCAGATCAAACGATATATCCCCCTGATCGGCCAACGCCTTAAGCGCTGCAATAACAATATGGTACCTGTCAACGCCAAAGAAGTCTCGCAACTTCTCCCTGGAATCACTCCGTCCAAAACCATCGGTGCCGAGGATGGTCAAACTATTGGGTATAAATCTCCTGATCTGCTCAGCATAGGCCTGTACATAATCGGTACTGATAATTGCAGGCCCGTCGTGGTTTTTGAGTTTTTCTTCAACATGGCTGAGTTTTCTCTCTTCTCCGGGATGGGACCTGTTCCAAGAATCAAGAATCAGCCCTTCCCTGTGAAGTTGATTAATCCCTAAAATTGACCAGATATCAGAATGCACTTCAAAATCATTTCCCAAAATTTCCGCTGCTGCAATAACCTCACGAAAAATGGCCCCACTCCCCATGAGCTGGACACGTAACTTGCCGTCCTCACCCTGCTTATACAGATACATCCCTTTATCAATATCCTCAGCTACCCCCTCAGGCACCTCAGGATGTGGATAATTTTCATTGAGTAAGGCAATATAGTAGTAGACATCCTCCCCCTTTTCATACATCCGCTCCAGCCCTTTCTGGATCAGAAGAGCCACTTCATAGTTAAAGGTCGGATCATAGGAAAGGCAGTTTGGAATGGTGGAGGCTATTAACAATCCCTGTCCATCTTGGTGTTGCAGTCCTTCACCATTGAGTGTTGTTCTTCCGGAGGTTGCACCCATCAGAAACCCCTTGGCCCGTGCGTCCCCTGCGGCCCAAAGTTGGTCACCGATTCGTTGAAAACCAAACATAGAATAAAAGGTATAAAAAGGAATCATCGGCACACCATAATTCGCATGGGCCGTGGCAGCAGCGAGCCAGGAGGAAATAGCTCCAGCTTCTGTAATCCCTTCTTCCAGGATCTGGCCCTTCGGGTCTTCCCGGTACCAGGCGACAGTTTCGGAATCCTGCGGTTCATAGAGCTGGCCGCTTGGTGCATAGATCCCTAATTGTCTAAAAAGTCCCTCCATCCCAAATGTACGTGCCTCATCGGGGATAATCGGTACGATATGTTTTCCGATGCTCTTGTCTTTTACAAGGTTGCCAAGGAGCCGGACAAAACCCATTGTTGTTGAAATTGATCTCTTTTTTGTGGATGCCCGAAGAGGTGCAAACACCTTTTCTGCGGCGGGTTCAAGCCGGGTGAATTCTGTTTCACGGTAGGGCACCGGCCCGCCCATTGCTTTTCGCCTGGATGTGAGAAACTGTTCTTCAGGACTGCCCTTCTCAGGCCTGATAAAAGGCAGCTTCTCCAGCTCCTCATCTGAGAGCTTCACATGGAACCTGTCACGAAAAACCTTCAGTGATTCAACATCCATCTTTTTCACGTTATGGGCAACCATTACCGATTCCCCGGCATGTCCCATGCCATACCCCTTGATTGTCTTCGCAAGGATGACTGTTGGCTCGCCTTTATGTTTTGTCGCCTCAGAAAAGGCCGCATACACCTTTCTGGGATCATGACCACCACGACTCATCTGCCATAATTCCTTATCACTGATGTCCTTTACCAAATCCATTAACCTGGGATCATCACCAAATATCTTTTCTCGTAGATATGCAGGTCCACGCGCCCGAATGGTCTGAAACTCACCATCAACCATGGACCCGATTTTTTTCAGCAGCAACCCTTGCTTGTCTCGCGAAAGAATGGCGTCCCATTCTGTTCCCCATATGAGTTTGATTACATTCCAACCAGCCCCTCGAAAACGTCCCTCCAGTTCCTGGATTATTTTTCCATTGCCGCGAACAGGACCATCGAGTCTTTGCAGATTGCAGTTGACCACAAAAATCAGGTTATCGAGTTTTTCACGTGCAGCCAGGGTTAATGCCCCTAAAGACTCGGGTTCATCGGACTCACCATCTCCCATAAATACCCATATTTTCCTGTCTCCAGCTTCCTGTAACCCTCTGCTGTCCATATACTGCATAAACCTGGCCTGATAGATTGCAGCCATCGGGCCAAGCCCCATGGAAACAGTTGGAAACTGCCAGAAGTCCGGCATCAACCATGGATGTGGATAAGAAGAAAGGCCATGGCCATCAACCTCCTGACGGAAGTTTCCTAGATGCTCTTCATCAAACCGGCCCTCTACAAATGCCCTGGCATAAACCCCCGGAGAACTGTGTCCCTGAAAGTAAATCATATCGGCACCATATCTCGAATCAGGCCCTCTGAAAAACCAGTTAAAACCTACTTCGTACATCGCTGAAACAGAGGTATATGTTGCAATGTGCCCCCCCAATCCTTTGCCATCCTTATTGGCCCTTGCAACCATCGCCATGCCATTCCACCTGACATATGCGGCAACATTTCTTGCAAGAATTGAATCGCCGGGAATCTTCTCCTGATTGTCCGGCGCGATGGTATTACAATACGGGGATATAATTCCTGGAGATGTGGAAACTCCTAAAGTTCTTGCCCTGTCAGTTAAGGCCTGTAACAGATAATCTGCTTTCTCGTTACCTTCGTACTCTATTACACCCTCAAGAGAGTCCAGCCAGTCATTGGTTTCCAGAGGATCAGGATCCTTATAATATGAACTCATTCAAGCACCTTTTTAATTAAAGAAATTAAGCGAAGACCCGGAAAGGCAATTTAAGGGTCTTTACTTTGTTTGAAGGTAAACACCGTTGATTACAATGGTATCTGAAATCGGGCCCAACTCTTCCTCCACAATAGCCTCAATATCGATTTCTCTAATGTCTTTTTGATTAAAACTAATACTTTCTATATCGTTTTCCTCATACCACCAGTCAGGTATTGAGAGGAAAGAAGGTTGAATCTCAAGCAATTGCTTTCCGGGCTTTAAGGGGAAAGACACGTAACCAGGGACGAATGTCTCGTCATCGCTTTCTTTGCTGAATCCTGGTACGAATGAATAGATATAACATTCAACGGGATGTCCGTTTTTGGAGTGTATCTCAATGTTTAATTTTCGATTTTCTATTGAAAGTGATTTGACTTCAAGGGCAACTCCGGCGTAGGAGTCCTCTCTAACGCGAGGAACCGAATATTCCCAAACAACAGAATTTGAGCTTTTTGATAGAATACGGCTTTTTTGAGGTCGCTTCTCAAAACTGTACCATTCTCCTATAATTCTATTGCCTTTGTCTACAGACTTGGAATCAGATGCTGATTCAAATTTTATCAGTTGTCCATATTTTATCGAACCAGGCGCAGATTCCCTTACTATTTTAACTTCCGATATTTTTTCTTTGACCTTGGTTATCTCTATAGTGCCTGTGTCTATTCTTTTAATATCAAGAGTTTGACCAGTTTTAGGGTGTTTGATCACCTCACCTTCTCTGTAGACAATAAAGTGCATTCCTTTTTTTACTCCCGATCTCTTACCAAGATCTATAATGGCACGATCTTTTTCCCTTTGGACAACGTATCCTTCAATCGGGAAATCCATTATTATTTTTTCAGAGAGTTTACCTATCAGCACTTCCAGATTTTCAACTGTGTCACTTTTCACACTTTCTGCAGCAATAATAGTTGCGGTTTCTACATCAATAATACGAGCGTTTATCTCTGTGAAATTTTTCAGTTGAAGCACTGATCCGGTAATGATCACCTTAACACCTAAAACCTTTCCGACATGAACAGCTTCATTCTCATTGGTAATTCCTGTCATAATGAGTTGATGTTCTGTGAGTATTTTTGAAAGGAGTTTTCTTTCAACCACATCAAACCTCCCCCCTTTGACCAGTGCTGTAATGAACCATTCTGCCACGATTTCACCCATATCGTCTGATTCATATCCTTTTCCTTGAAGATGAAAGTCGAGCACAGCAATTTTAGTTTTTTGATAATCCGCTGAAACCATTGCAGGATATTGAACTAACAAAGATATTGTTAAAATGGCGAAGAGAATTCTTTTCATAAGCAGCACCTTAATAAGATGAGCAACGAGAAACTGCGTCAAGTGGGTAGCGTTGACTTTGAATATTTCCTACTCTTTCATACGAAACAAGCTCAGTAATAGTTCAAGCAAGCATAATGTAGGAAACAGATGCCTATAATTCAGGCTACACGATTAAAAGTGGAAAATCTAATCCTAACTATTTATGAGGTCGTCACTTGAGCTGAGCACATGCAGAGATTCCTCTGTCCCCAACTATGACTGCTCGCCGAGATATGATAATTCACTATCCCCATATAGTCAGAAATCGGCAGCTTAGCAGGAACCATTGCAATCAGATGAACATGCTCCTTTTGAACATTTCATTCTACAAGCTCACACTTATTCTGCTCGCTAAACGCACGGATACAATGCTAAACTTCTTGATATACTTCACCTTCAAGTATCCTCAATCGATACTTGGTGTCCAAACCATATGATATTGGCAATGCCAGGGTGAATGTGATAACTTCTTAAAGTGGCTAATAATTTGCTCCTCATATATTGTGGGGACAACACATCGTGGAGCTTATTATGAGCCTTATTGAGTCAGCTGGCAAAGCCGTTGACCTCTGACCACGACCAAAGGACGTGGTTTTCTCTTACGAAATAAAACTCAAAAAGAGGAAGATATGCCCTTATATGATCCAGAAGTAGTAAAGGATAACTGTGGCTTTGGGCTCATGGCCCACATGCATGGTGAAGCCAGTCACAAGCTGGTGCGTACCGCGATCACATCCCTTGCCCGAATGGCGCACCGCGGCGGTATTGCAGCCGACGGCAGGACTGGTGATGGTTGTGGATTGCTTCTGCAAAAGCCTGATAGTTTCTTCCAGGCCATCGCCAGTGAAGAAGGTTGGTCCCTTGGGGGCAGGTACGGCGTGGGAATGATCTTCCTTAATCAGAATACGGAAAAAGCCGAGTCCGCTAGAAAAGTGGTTAATGAGGAACTGGAAAAAGAGACTCTCACCCTTGTTGGCTGGCGTGATGTGCCTGTCGATAAGACGGTATTGGGTGATTTTGCAGAAAAAACCATGCCACGGATTGTTCAAGTTTTTTTCAACGGTCCTTTTGGCTGGGGTTCAAAAGACCTTGAACGCCGTCTGTACATGGTGCGTCGCCGAGTGGAAAAACGGATAAATAATGATCCGGACTTCTATGTTGCCAGTCTCTCTAATCTGGTACTCGTCTACAAAGGTTTATGTCGCCCGGTGGATTTGTCAAAATTTTTCCCGGACCTGGCGGATTTTAGAATGAAATCTGCCATCTGTCTTTTTCATCAGCGTTTTTCCACCAATACTCTACCCAAATGGCCACTGGCCCAGCCTTTCAGATATCTGGCCCATAACGGGGAAATTAATACCATTACCGGAAACAGGCAATGGTCAAAGTCAAGATCTTATAAGTTTAGTTCTCCCCTGCTGCCTGATATGATTGAAGCTCTCCCCTTTGTCAACACAAGCGGTTCCGACTCGTCATCTCTTGATAATATGCTGGAACTCTTTTTAGCGGGGGGCATGGACCTGTTCCGGGCATTTAGACTCCTCATTCCACCTGCCTGGCAAAACCATCCCAATATGGATGAAGATTTACGTGCATTCTACGATTTCAATTCCATGCATATGGAGCCATGGGACGGTCCAGCAGGTATCGTTATGAGTGATGGAAGGTTCGCCGCCTGTGGCCTTGATCGAAACGGTTTGAGACCAGCGAGGTATGTGGTCACCAAAGACAAATTGATAACTCTGGCCTCGGAGGTAGGTATCTGGGACTATGAACCAGATGAGGTGGTGGAAAAAGGCAGGGTCGGTCCCGGTGAGCTTCTGGTCATTGACACCCTTTCCGGTAAACGCTGGACCTCCTGGGATATTGACCGGGAGCTCAAGAGTCGGCATCCCTATAGAAAGTGGATGGACACCTGTTGCCAGAAGCTCAAACCCTTTGATACCACTGACAAGGAGAAAGCAGAGGTCAGAGTTCTTGATGATGACCGACTGCTCATCTACCAGAAGCTTTTTGGCTATACCAATGAGGAACTGGAGCAGGTCATTCAGGTGCTTGCTGAAACCGGCCAGGAGCCAGTGGCCTCAATGGGCGATGATGCCCCGATGGCGGTATTGTCCACAAGGGAGCGCAGCCTGTATGACTATTTTCGTCAGATGTTTGCCCAGGTAACAAATCCGCCGATTGACCCACTGAGAGAAAAACATGTGATGTCCCTTGTTACCTGTGTGGGGAGAGAACAAAACGTCTTTGACGAGGTACGGGGCCACGCCTATAGGGTGATTTTTCAGTCACCAGTCCTTGTGTACAGTGACCTGCAGCAACTCCTGCGACTAAACCAGACCCACTATAAACATGCAGTTCTGGAACTCAATTATCAGCCCGAGATCGACCTCAAAAGCGCGATCGAAAAGTTGTGTGACAGGGCCCAAAAAGAGGCCGAAGGCGGAGCAGTGTTGCTGGTTATCTCGGATCGTAACATACATCCTGAAACATGTACTATTCCTGCTGCAATGGCCGTTGGAGCCGTACAACAAACTCTGGTGGAACACAGTTTGCGTTGCGATACCAACATTATTGTCGAGACCGCAAGTGTGAAAGACTCTCACCATTTTGCTGTTTTACTGGGTATGGGGGCCACCGCTATTTATCCATACCTTGTATATGAGTCCCTCGCTCAGTTGGCGGGAGAGGGGAAACTTAAGGTCGGTGTTTTCGAGGCTATATCCAACTACCGGAAGGGTATTGACAAGGGTTTGCTCAAAATACTTTCGAAAATGGGTATATCTACCATTGCATCCTACAGATGTTCCCAGCTTTTCGAGGCAGTTGGGATTGGCCAAGAGGTTATCAAACTCTGTTTCAACGGTGTGGTCAGCCGCATCGAAGGTGCAGGTTTTGAAGATTTCCAGAGGGACCAGGACAAGTTAACCCATTACGCCTGGAAACGACAACACAAACCTTTGTTGCGTGGTGGCTTGTTCAAATATATCCATGGCGGAGAATACCACGCCTATAACCCCGATGTGGTGATGGCTCTGCAACGGGCAGTACGAAGCGGGGACTTTGCCGACTATCAGGCCTACTCCAGCCATGTCAATAATCGTCCAGTGGCCTGTCTCCGAGATCTTTTGCAGCTCAGAAAAGGAGCAAAACCCATCCCCATAAATGAGGTTGAGCCTGCGGAAAATTTCTTTAACCGTTTTGATTCAGCTGCAATGTCCATTGGTGCCTTGAGTCAGGAAGCCCATGAATCCCTTGCTATTGGTATGAACCGGCTTGGTGGTTTCTCAAACAGCGGTGAAGGTGGTGAAGACCCGGCCCGGTTTGGTACGGAACGGGTCTCGAAGATTAAACAGGTTGCCTCGGGAAGGTTTGGGGTTACCCCGTATTATCTGATGAACGCTGAGGTGATTCAGATCAAGATGGCCCAGGGCGCAAAACCGGGAGAAGGAGGGCAGTTGCCAGGACACAAGGTGACGGCCCAGATTGCTGCTTTGAGGTATTCTGTGCCTGGGGTCACATTGATTTCTCCACCACCCCATCATGATATTTATTCGATCGAGGATCTGGCCCAGCTTATTTTTGACCTCAAGCAACTCAACCCTACGGCCCGGATCAGTGTCAAGCTGGTTTCAGAACCGGGGGTGGGCACCATCGCTACTGGTGTTGTCAAAGCCTATGCGGATATGATCACCATCTCTGGCTATGATGGGGGGACAGGTGCCAGCCCACTCACCTCTGTGAAGTATGCGGGTAGTCCCTGGGAACTCGGTCTTGCTGAGACCCAGCAGGCTCTGGTCGCAAATGGGCTACGCCATAAGGTACGGTTGCAGGTTGATGGTGGCTTGAAGACTGGACTCGATATAATTAAAGCTGCGATTCTTGGTGCTGAAAGTTTTGGTTTTGGCACTGGTCCGCTTATATCTCTTGGCTGCAAGTTTTTGCGAATCTGTCATCTTAATAACTGTGCCACCGGAGTTGCGACCCAGGATGAGACGCTCAGGAAGGAATATTATGCAGGGGTTCCGGATATGGTGATGAACTATTTCCGGTTTATGGTGAAGGAAACCAGGATGCTCATGGCTGAGCTTGGGGTCCAGAATCTCACCGATCTGATTGGTCGCACAGATTTGCTTGAGGAAGTGGAAGGTGGTACCGAAAGACAGCAAAAACTTGTCCTTGCACCTCTTCTGGAAACGACCGGACCTCCGGCAGGAAGCAGTCTGTTTTTCAAGGAGGCCAACAGACCAAATGATCCGGGGAAACTCAATCTTGTGCTGTTGGAACGCTTTAGAGAAGAGATAGAAACTTCTTCAGGAGGCGGGGGAAGCTTCCCCATTTACAATACAGACAGGACGGTTGGTGCAGCACTCTCTGGGAAGATTGCTTCGATCTACGGCAACAATGGCATGAAGGATGCGCCCCTCCATCTGCACTTTAGCGGGAGTGCCGGGCAAAGTTTTGGCGCCTGGAACGCAGGGGGCCTGCATATGATACTCACAGGTGATGCCAACGATTATGTTGGCAAAGGTATGGCTGGAGGAAAACTTGTTGTTCGGCCTCCCAACGGCGTGGCCTACAAGAGCCACGAAGCGGTGATTATGGGGAACACCTGCCTGTATGGAGCAACTGGTGGCCGTTTGTATGCTGCAGGGCGAGCGGGAGAACGCTTTTGCGTCAGAAATTCAGGGGCCTGGGTTGTTGTTGAGGGTATTGGTGATAACGGATGTGAATATATGACGGGTGGCATTGTCACCATTCTTGGGGATACCGGCGTTAATTTTGGAGCTGGCATGACCGGAGGTTTTGCCTATGTGCTTGATGAGGACGGAACATTTGTGTCACGTGTGAATCCCGAATTAGTTGAACTCTTGGCTCTTGACGGCAGAGCAGTCCTGCAAGAGCATTTGCGTGGAATCATCAATGCCCACTATCAAGAGACAAACAGTGCTCGCGCGGAACGGATTTTGACAGGTTTTGATGAACACTATGCATGGCTGTTTAAACTGGTTAAACCGAAGACATCGGATGTTGAAACCCTGCTGGGGCATCGGGGGAATTCGCCTAGAGAAACTCTGGCAGTAGTCTACTGATCCACAATTCTCATGAATTTTTCAAAGGAATGGGAATACTAATTTACTTATGAAAATGTTCACCAAGGTCATGCCAATACCCGGATGGAGGAGAAAAAAATGAGCCAGAATATATTTCAGTTCATTGAAGTTGCGAGAGTTGATCCCCAGAAGAAAAGGATCGAACGACGGCGGCACGAATTTGTGGAAATATACCATCCATTCCAGCAAGCTCAAGTGCAGATGCAGGCAGACCGCTGTCTGATGTGCGGCAACCCTTACTGTGAATGGCAATGTCCCGTTCATAACTATATACCAGACTGGTTGCAACTGGCCAACGAGGGCCGCATACTCGAGGCGGCTGAACTCTGCCACCAGACCAACAGTTTGCCTGAAATCTGTGGACGAGTCTGTCCTCAGGACCGGCTTTGTGAGGGGGCCTGTACCCTCAATAATGACTTTGGGGCAGTCACCATTGGTAATATCGAAAAGTATATTGTAGATACCGCATTCCAAATGGGCTGGCGTCCCGATCTCTCTAAAGTCGTACCTACATCTAAGCGGGTGGCCGTAGTGGGCGCTGGGCCTGCCGGATTGGCATGTGCTGATGTCCTGATTCGTAATGGTGTCACCCCGGTGGTCTTTGACAGACATCCTGAAATCGGAGGTTTACTCACCTTTGGTATACCGGCGTTCAAGCTTGACAAAAGTGTGATGAAACTTCGACGAGAGGTTTTTGCTGATATGGGAATAGAGTTTCGTCTGGGTGTGGAAATCGGACCTGATCTCTCTTTTGACACCCTTCTGGCTGATTTTGATGCGGTTTTTGTTGGGACAGGTACCTATACCCCCATGCGGGCGGGATTGGAAAATGAAGATGCGACAGGTGTGTATGATGCCCTTGAATACTTGATAGGCAACACCGATCAGCTTTTGGGGGTGAAGCGAGATATTTACCCCTATGTCAATCAGGAGGGTAAAAGGGTCGTGGTCCTTGGTGGTGGCGATACAGCTATGGATTGCCTGCGCACAGCGATTCGCCAGGGAGCAGCGAATGTGTCCTGCGTTTATCGACGGGACAAGGCTAATATGCCCGGCTCTGCGAGGGAAGTAACCAATGCCGAGGACGAGGGTGTTCACTTTCTCTGGAACTTGCAGCCTGTGGCACTAGTAACAAAAGAAGATGGCCAGGTTTGCGGGGTCAAGGTCGTTACCACCAGTCTTGGTGACCCGGACAGCCGTGGCAGAAGGAAACCGGAACCAGTAGCGGGAACCGAGACAGTACTCGATGCCGACAGTGTTATTCTCGCCTTTGGTTTTAAGCCAAGTCCCCCTGCCTGGTTGGAAGAAAATAATATATCGCTTAATGATCGTTTGCTGATAGAAGCACCACTGGAAAGTGATTTCCCTTTTCAGACAAAAAACCAAAAAGTTTTTGCCGGGGGGGATGTTGTTCGCGGCTCAGATTTGGTTGTTACCGCCATTGCTGAAGGACAGATTGCGGCAGAGTCTATCCTTGACTATCTGGAAGTGTGACAAATAGTTTTTTGTTTCCAGGTGGTCAAATGGGCGTGGCGTTCATGAGAAATGCGGGAAAGTCCCCTCATGAGTATCTGCCTTAGTGCACGTTTTGAAATACACATTCTACATGGAGTTGTGATCAAGGATCATGTGCACATTTTAGTGTTATCTCCACCAACCATATCTCCTTCAGACATCATGCGAAGAGTTAAAGGAAGGGCGTCTCGTAAGATCTCTGAAGAGTTTCCACATGAAAAGAAACGATACTGGGGAATCATTTGTGGGCATGACGCTATTTTTGTGTAACGTCTGGAGAACTAACAAAAGAGATGATCCAGGAATACCTTGAGCATCATTTTGAAAAAGACCCCAATGATAGTGGTTGATATCGCTTAACTCATCAGGCTGTGGTGAGATGAAGAGCATTAGCTCCATAAAGGAGTAAGCGGTGATCCGGAAAATATTTGAGCACTTGAAGTTGTGGAAAAGACTGAAAGATGTAGGCCGCCGCCAAGGGTAGGGCCAGTTCCGCAAGCACAGATGCCGCATGAGGAGAAACTCATTCAGCACGATGAAAATGGTGTGGAGTGAATTTTGTGACACAATTGTTATTGGTTTTTTGTGTTAGATTATACCTAGTTAAACGGAACAAAGTAACGTTGTTGGCGGGATTGATCAGTTAATTTCAAAAATCGAGATCCGATCTGACGGTTTTCGCTAAAAGCTTTTGATCACAGCTTACAGATAATTGCAAATGGTAGTGCTGATCCTAATGTCTATAATGTCGTGGTGTCAGTAGTGGTGCCTAGCTTTCCTCCCGAAGTGACCAGCAAACAAAATCAGGAATTATCTCTACCGAGAGAAAAGCCGTCTTGGCTTGACATGAAATCTCTATCAATGCCGACGATGATCAGAAATGGAGCAATTGTCTCGATAGATTTTCTGGAATTATCTTGAATAGGCAATAAACTCAAATGCGTTAGGCTTTCTACCTTCAGAGAATCAGAGCTTCGCAGTCTATATGCGTAATTTACAGTCAAACAACATATCACGTGTGGCAAGACCAACGTGTCCAAATGTTTAGTTATCAACCAATGAGCAACCCTGTTTTTCTACGCTTCTCTATACAGGTTAATTTCGATAAAAACTATCGTTGCAAAACCAAAAAAAAATTGTCGGTTTTTTGACAATCATCCCCTCAGCACTTGCACATGAGTGCAAATATGTAAGATAGCTCATATTAGAATTGCGAAAATTATTGGTCAACTTCTGGATACTCACTCATAAACTTGAGCCAACCTCTTACCCCCTCACTAGTTGCAGGAACTTCACCTCTAATAACTCTTATAAAATCTTCCTGTTCCGCAAAAAATGGTTTGAGAGTCCCGTTTGTTACTGCCATCCAATATTTTCCGTAATTATGAATTATGAATTGAGCTACTGGACTGTAATCATTGCTTAATTCAACGTCATAACCACCCTCAAATAAAATATTAAGATGTTCCTCCGGGTAATAATTCTTTACTTCAGCTACTCTTGCTAAAATAAATTCTATCATTTCCTCATCTTCAAGAATAGAAGTGTGACTGCTGTTAAATCCGAACTGGCCTTGAGATTGTTTTTGTGCAATGGGGTGTAATTGACTCGATAGCGGAACAACTCCGTCACTGTTTTCGCTGAGTTTAAGGGTATCAGGGTTTTGATATGCATAAATAAGCTGATGGTACAAAAAATTAGGTAATGGCTTGCGATAAAGCTCTTTGATGAATTGGTTTTCAGGATTCACATCCCGCCATGCCGGCAATACAATTAAGCCATGTTTCTCACCTAAAGCCGCAGCAGGGTGCCCTCCAAATGGGGTTGCAATGGAAACGAATAACTCCACTTTGTTTTCACCCGATTTATCATCATACTTATTCAAAGCTTCTCTTACGACAAGCC
>JQIA01001211.1_pt1 | contig 13936 bp, 6 predicted proteins | sample 811431 | NCBI WGS metagenome assembly JQIA01 (sample SAMN02998118, study PRJNA258478) | marine sediment metagenome | biome: marine; feature: seafloor; material: sediment; isolation source: oil-polluted sediment collected from 3 locations (0.5 km, 0.7 km and 0.9 km)... | place: USA: Gulf of Mexico ... | reverse complement strand
GCCAGTGGAAGGAGTTGATGTATCGGTGTATAAAGATACCTATGCTCCAGATAAAAATTTACCAAGTGAGCTGGCAGTAGCAATTACCAATGCTGACGGAATAGCTCGATTACCTGGTACTAAATCTTTAGATCCGAAATTAAAACACGCTTATGTCTATTGGGATTATCAAAGCAAAGACCGTTTCTTTATTCGGTGTCAGAAAGGTAAAAATCAGGCTTTATTGCCATTAGATACTAATTTTCGAGTGCAATTATATGATTATACCAATGACTATGATTTATCTCCAGATATGAAAGCTAAATATGGCCATATTCATACTTGGGGAACTACTGCTCAGGGAATCTATAAAGTCGGCGATACCATACAATATAAGCTGTTTGTGCGGGATCAAAGTAATGAAAAATTTATTGCTGCTCCACGAGATGGCTATACATTAAAAGTTACTGATTCAATGGGTAAAGTTACTTATGAGAAAAAGAATTTTAAGCTATCTGAGTTTGGAGCTTATGATGGTGAATTTACCATTCCTAAAACTGGAGCTGTTGGTTGGTATGATTTTGCATTAACCGCTAAATTTAAGAAAAATACTACTTGGACTCCAATGCGAGTTTTGGTTAGTGACTTCACTCCATCACCGTTTAAAGTTCATACTGCTTTGAATGGCGAACTGTTTCATGTTGGAGAAAAAGTTATTGCTAATACGGTTGCAATGTTACATGCTGGTGGACCATATGGTGATGCTCAAGCGAAAGTGAGAGCTATTTTAAAACAGAAAAACTTACGTCCTACCCATCCACAAGCTAAGGGTTTTTGGTTTGATGTATATACTGAAGCCAATGATAGTGAAGCAATTTTCAGCACTGAGAAGGAAAGGTTAGATAATAAAGGATTATTGCAAACTACTTTTGGTTTACCGACTGATTCCAAAGTTTTATATGGTCAGTTAATGGTGGAAAGTGCGGTGCGGGATGATCGAGGTAAGAATGTTGCCAGTAGTGTGACAGCTCGTTATGTTGGACGAGATCGTTTCGTAGGTCTGAAAGAAACAAGTTGGTTATTGCAAGCTGGGCAGGAAAGTAAAGTTATGTTATTGGTGGTGGATGAGTTTGGTAAACCAGTGGCAAATAATGCGATTACGGTTAAAATAGAACGATTGGAAACTAAATCTGTCAGTGTTAAAACAGCAGGTAATGCCTACAATAAACGCTATGAACATACTTGGGTTAAAACAGATTCCTCTTGTAGTGTAAAATCTACTCAGCAAGCTATGCCATGCACTTTTACTCCAGCTAAATCAGGTTCTTATAAAATTACTGCTAGTATTAAGGATACTAAAGGTCGAGAGCATACAACTGAATTGCGGCAATGGGCAATAGGTGAAGGTTATGTGATGTGGGAGACTAAACCTGGGCATGGTTTGGAAATCGTACCAGAACAGGAAAGCTATAAAGTTGGTGATACCGCTCGTTATTTGGTAAAAAATCCGTATCAAGGTGCGAAAGCTTTAGTGACAGTGGAACGATTTGGTTCAATTAAAAGTTGGGTTACTATTTTAAAATCTAATATGGAAATTATCGAAGTACCAGTTGAACCAGATTATGTGCCTGGTTTCTTTGTATCAGTAACGGTTATGTCGCCCAGAGTAGATAAACCAATTGATAAAAATCAGGTTGATCTAGGCAAACCAGCTTTTCGTATGGGTTATGTTAAAACAGAAGTTAAAGACCCGTATAAAGAGATATTAATCAATGTTAAAACCAATAAATCAGTGTACAAACCTAGCGAAACTGTAATCGTTGAATTTCAAGCTCAACCTAGACATCCAACAGCAGACAGAGAACCAATTGAATTAGCTATCACGGTGCTAGATGAATCGGTATTTGATTTATTGAGTGGAGGTAAAGATTATTTCAATCCATACAAAGGCTTCTATACTCTAGATGATTTAGATTTGGCTAATTTTAGCTTGCTGATGAGGTTGGTTGGACGGCAAAAATTTGAGAAAAAAGGTGCTAATGCTGGTGGTGATGGTGGTAGCAGCTTGAGTATGCGATCAGTATTTAAATATGTTAGTTATTGGAATCCTTCTCTCAAAACAGATAGTGATGGGAAAGCTCAAGTTAAGTTTGATTTACCTGATAATTTAACTGGTTGGCGGATTTTAGTGATGGCTGTCACGCCAGAAGATTTAATGGGCTTGGGAGATTATAATTTCAAGGTTAATCAACCAATTGAGATTCGTCCAGTATTGCCTAATCAATTATTGACTGGTGATGTATTCCAAGCTGGTTTTAGCGTAATGAATCGGACAGAAACAGCTCGTGATTTAAAAGTAACAGTGACTGCTAAAGGCCCAGTGATAGCACCGAACGCAAATACAGCTAAATTAACTGGTTGGATGCAAAATGTTAAAAATCTGGTTGGTCTCGGCAAGGATGAAGTTAGCAAAAACTATACAATTAAAGCTGAACCATATAAGCGGTATGTACAATGGCTACCACTGCAAGCAACTACAGCTGGAACTATTCAGTTTGAGGCAACTGCTGCTGATGGGGAAGACAGTGATGGTTTGCAGAAAAGTTTGAAAATTTGGCCACGGCAAGCTTCAGTGACAGCAGCTAGTTATGGAACTACAATTGCGGATGAAGTTACTGAAAACATTAAGTTTCCAGAGGATATTTATCCCAACGTTGGTGGCTTGAAAGTTATAGCATCTCCTACAGTTATTGGTGGAGTTGATGGAGCGTTTTCATACATGCGAGATTATCCCTATTATTGTTGGGAACAGAAGCTAACTAAAGGCACTATGGCTTCCCATTACAACAATTTACAGGATTATATCGCCGATGATTTAATTTGGAAAGACAGCTATACTTTACCCGGTAAAACTATTAATCTGGCGAAAGAATATCAAGCTCCTAATGGTGGAATGGCATATTTTATAGCTAAAGATGAGAGAGTTAATCCCTATTTGAGTGCCTATACTGCCTTATCTTTCAATTGGTTACGGACTGCTGAATATGATATTCCTGAACTGGTAGAAAAGCGATTGCATAGCTATTTATTAAAGTTGTTACGCAAGAATATATTGCCAGATTATTATTCCAAAGGTATGGCTTCCACAGTGCGAGCTACCGCTTTAGCAGCATTGGCCAAACATGGTAAGATTACTCGTAATGATATTAATCGCTATCATAGTCATGTGGAACGGATGGATTTATTTGGTAAGGCTATGTTTCTATCCGCAGCTTTGCAAGTACCAGGAACACAGCGTATCCGTAATGATGTGGCTGATAAAATCCTTGCTCATGCTAATCAAACTTCGGGCAATGTTTCTTTCTCGGAGGAGTTGGACAGCAGTTATAAGCATATTTTATCCTCTTCACTACGAACTCAATGTGTCATTTTGAGCAGTTTAAGTGGTTATGATAAAACTATGGGACAGAATAGTAATGTTGGACAGATTCCTTTTAAATTAGTGCGTAATATCACTAAAATGCAGGATCGGAAAGGTTACTGGGGTAATACTCAAGAAAACATGTACTGTATGAATGCTCTGATTGATTATGCCAGCGTATATGAAAAAGACCAACCGATGTTTACGGTGCAAACTTGGCTGGATGATACTTTGATTAAACGGGATAATGGCAAGGATAAAGGTGGTTTTGACAGTGTGAAAAGCTCTCCATTAACCTTTGTCCACAAAATGACAGAAGATAATCCGGGTCAAGATGCTACTGTTAAGCTAAAACGGGAAGGTCAAGGCCGGGTTTATTATAAAGTTGAAATGACCTATGCCGAGACTGAAGAGAAAGCTACTGCGGTTAATTCTGGAATTGAAGTACAACGGGAATATCATGTGGAACGGGATGGTAAGTGGATTTTGTTGTCAAGCCCAATACAGTTGTTGACTGGAGAATTGGTGCGAGTGGATTTATATGTTTCCTTGCCAGCTCCACGTTATTTTGTGGTAGTCAACGATCCAATTCCAGGTGGTTTAGAGCCAGTTAATCGAGATTTAGCTACTACTTCTAAAATTGATGCTGATAAAGCTGAAACTGGTCAGTATGCCAAGGAATCTGTTTGGTTTACTGATGATAACTGGTTGCAATATGGGGAATCTTGGTGGAGTTTCTATCACAAGGAATTACGCCACCATGCCGCAGTATTTTATTCTGATTATTTGCAAGCTGGCAACTATCATTTATCTTATGTAGCTCAAGCGATTGCCCCAGGGAAATTTGGAGTAATGGCAACTCATGCTGAAGAAATGTATGAGCCAGAAGTATTTGGGACTGGAAAACCGGCTAGATTGGAGGTTGTGAGGGATTCTGAGTAGAAGTAGGTGAACATAAGATGGACAATTGTCCATCTTGTCAAATTTAATTATGAAATTTATCAGTTGGAATCTTGTGGGTACTGTTTTAAATCGTACCGACTAAATTTACCTTGTTTAATAGTCAAATAAACAGTAATCTTAGTTAAGATAACAATTAAAAGCTATCAAAATTATTGAGAAAAATCAATATTTAAACTCCTGTTCTAACTTCATTTCAATCTTTTCTCTCAATATATATTTTGGAAACTTAAGTATTGGAATTATATGAAAGTGTTAGGAAAATACTTAATATTTGATTGGATACAAATTGTGAATTATTAACAAATAACAATCCACAATTTATGTTCTAAATTATACCTCAATAATCATAATCTACTGGATCATCATTCTGAAATTTTTCCTGTTGAATACGATGATAAATCTCTTCACGATGAACAGCGATTTCTCTTGGTGCATTAACTCCAATTCTTACCTGATTACCTTTAATGCCTAATACAGTAATCACTATATCATCACCTACCATAAGCGATTCACCAACACGCCTTGTCAAAATCAACATAGATTTTCTCCTTTATTTCAAACTTATTGAGGTATCGAACGCATTTTAACATGCTTTAATAAAAATATCTATTTTAGTCTTAAGTGGTTTTTATACTTTTTCTAAATCAAAAGCAGTATGTAAAGACCTTACTCCTAGCTCTAAATATTTCTCATTGACAATCACTGAAATCTTAATTTCAGAAGTAGAAATCATCTGAATATTAATACCTTCGTCAGCCAAAGTTTTGAACATTGTACTAGCAATTCCAGCATGAGAACGCATTCCAACTCCAACCAGTGAAATTTTGACAATTGTATCGTCACCTAATATTTCCCGAATATCCAATTCCTTACTTAAATCAGTTAATATATTTAAAGCTTTAGTATAGTCATTGCGATGTACTGTAAAGGTAAAATCAGTGGTATTATTCTCACCTTTATTTTGGATAATCATATCAACTTCAACATTTGCTTCTGAAATAGGAGACAAAATATGGGCAGCAATACCTGGATTATCTTTCACTCCTACCAAAGTCAATTTTGCTTCGTCACGACTAAATGCTATACCTGAAATTAAAGCTCTTTCCATTTTATTATTTTCCATTGTAATCAATGTACCAGTCCCATCTTCAAACGAGGATAATACTCGTAATGGCACATTATATTTACTCGCAAATTCCACCGAACGAATTTGTAATACTTTTGAACCTAAACTTGCCATTTCCAACATTTCTTCAAAGCAAATTTGTTCAAGTCGACGTGCATTTGGAACAACTCTAGGATCAGTTGTATAGACTCCATCAACATCAGTATAAATCTGACATTCATCTGCTTTTAGAGCTGCTGCTAATGCAACTGCCGTAGTGTCTGAACCACCACGACCTAAGGTAGTAATATTACCTTCAGAATCAATTCCTTGAAAACCAGCTACCACTACTACTTTACCCTGATTTAAATCATTATGAATCTTCTGATCAGTAATTTCAAGAATACGAGCTTTATTATGAACATTATCAGTTAAAATAGATACTTGGCCTCCAGTATAAGAACGAGCTGGACAGCCTTGTTCGGTAAGAGCCATACTTAATAAACTGATAGTAACTTGTTCACCAGTTGCTAATAAAACATCAAATTCTCGAGCATTAGGTGGTTCAGCAATTTCTTTAGCAAGACTCACTAAGCGATTAGTTTCTCCACTCATGGCAGAGACGACTACTACTATATCATTTCCTTGCGATTTGGCTGCTATAATTTTTTTAGCAACAGCCATAATTCGTTCAGTTGAACCTACTGATGTGCCTCCATATTTCTGCACGATTAACGGCATAACTTATCCTTTAAAGTTTGTTTAGAAGATTAAAATAATAATTATATCAGATTTTAGATAATCGGGATTTGTGAAAGATAAAATGTTTGAACAAGATTCGATGGATTAAATGATAGGCAGATGGTTGCAAATATATCAATTTCCTTATTCGTTAGATTTAAATATAATTGAACAGGTTATTCTAAAATAAAATTTAGAAAACATAAATTTCAGAAAAGACTACGGAAATTTACCTTTTAATACTTAACTTAATGGTATTGAAGTTTTACTTGGGAACACACTTCCAAGAAACTCTGCTTCGTCTGAATCATATAATATATTCATTTCCAATTTCAACAATTTAGTTGCGGTGATTTCGATGGTGGTTTTTGTATAGTTTCTGGGCAAGTAAAAATAGGCATCCAGCCTACAATTGTTGCTGTTTGGAAATATGGGATATTGTTTGATTGTATATCTGGTTCTAGCCATGTGTTTTTTCTTTCAACGAAGCAGAGCTTCTTGGCAGTGCGTTACCAAACTGGAGTTTCAATGCCATTAAGTTAAGGAATATTTATTGGACTCCAAGGCTTAACTTAATGGTATTGAGATTAGCTGATTGGAAGGAGAAGTGTTATTTAAGATGGCTGATTAGTCAGTTAATCTTTCGAAATATTGACTAATCAATTTGAGAATGATTATACCAATTTGAATATTTCTGGGGCTGGCGGTTGGAATAATTTTAAGACGCTCTCGTACCATTTTATGTTGCGGCGAGTCATTTTTCCAGTACTGAAGTCTTGATATTGACCATATTTAAGACCTTTTTCTGTTAGCTGGTAGTAAAGATGATCTTTATTATCATAGTGTTTGGTTTGTAAACCAAATTCGATTAGTTTTACATTAATTAGTCTGGCACCTTTTAAACCAATTTGTTTGGCTATGATTGATGGTATTAATAAGGCTTGTTGGATTTCTGCTGGTTGAGATTTGATGTTCAGTATCTTTAGGATATCTAAATCAAATTTTTCCTTGATGGAATTGTTGAGGGAAATTTGTTTTGCATTGCCAATAATACCAATATTATCTAATTTTTTGGCTTGATTTTCAGCGAATGTGGTAATTTCTTGGTGTGGTTTATTAGGATTTAGTGATACTGTGCCTTTGGTTAGGAGTTCAAAAACCCATTTAGTTACTATAACAGCAAAATCAGGACTACACCAAATAGCTAAGTGAATTGAAGCGTAAGGATGTATCCAAGTACCCTGTTCTTGAGCTGTTCTATTCTTTGTAACACCTTTAATTACTTGAATTATTTGTGATGCGGGAATTCCCGTATCACTCGCAAGAGCTTTAATATATTCTTTGGTAGATTTAAGACGTTTATAATCATTTAGTCGTTTACCAGTAGCCTGGCACATATCTGTTGCACATAAATAGCCATCAGAACGCTGACGGATTGTAGCACCGTGAAAATCACGGGTAATTAAATTTTGGGTGGTCATTATAGATAACTCACAGTGGTTGAGACAGAATTTTGATTTAAAACACTTAGCAGAGTGGCATTCTGTGATTACCACCTTTTCGGGTGCGCATCCTAGCTAAGTGAGTGTGGAATTTTAATATTTTGAATTTTATTTGTCAAGTTTTTTTGATATTGGTCAATGATAAAAAAGTGGTTTTACACATTGTTAAAAGTAGTAATTTGCATTTAACAATCTGTAAAATAGACAGTTTTTTCATTGACTTTTGCTGGAAAAGAGATTGATAATGTATTTGCAACATGATTCAAGGAGAAATTTGTCTCTGGCCATTTTTAAGACAATATACTCAACTAATATTTGACAAGCTTGATTATTTTTATGATTCAGGTGGGATTAGTTGATGGAAGGAGAAGTGCTATTTAAGATGCCAGCTTGGGTAGCTCAACCGTTTGGTGGATTGGTCAGTTGACCGTCGAAAGTAAGCTGACTAATCCATTGTTTTTTCAATTCATTTGAGATTAAATCTAATGAACCGACAACTTAAAAGCACTCCTGTAGAAAAGGAGGCAAATTTGATGCCATTTAAATGGCGAAATAGACTTGCCTCTTGGAATATGGTAGTAGTGATTGGTGTTTTTTCAATAGATTATTCTTTTTGAATTGTTATGAATTTTTTCAGTAAACCAATATTGATGTAATTCATTTTTTAACTATCAAACAAATAAGTTTTTCAATTGCCAAATTAATAACTTATTTTTAAGTATTTTAAATTCATTGTAAATAGTCTTTGGAAACATTTAATTATGAAAAACACCTATTTAAAACAAACTCTTCTTGCATTATCTATTAGTGCTATTTCCCAATTAGGCTATGCTGATGTTCCCGGTACTACAACTTATCAAGGTCGTGTATTGGATAATTCTAATAATCCGGTTAACGGTACAATTAGCATTACTTTTTCTATTCCTAACACTTCTTGGACAGAAACCCATACTGGTGTGCAAGTAAATCAAGGGAGTTTCGGAGTAATACTAGGTAGTAAAACATCTCTAATTGATGTTGACTTGAATCAACCTCGTTCATTGCGTATTGAATATGATGGAAGTTCGCAAACCGTTCCTTTAACTAGTGTAGTTTCTTCTTTAATTGCTCAAAAAGTTGTTGAAGAAACTCTCGGCAAGTTGAATTGTAGTACAGACCAGATAGCAAAATATAATGGTACAGCTTGGGAATGTGCAAGTCCATCTGCTGGAGGAGTTGGAAGTGGTTCTAATGGTAGTGTATTTATTCGCTGGGGTAATGGCACAGCACCGACTGGAACAACACTACTTTATAGCGGATTTGCTTTTAATGAACATTATACACAAGTAGGAGGTAGTGCTGAACCAACTTGTATAAAAGCTGGAGATGTAGGAGCTCCAGGTTCAGGCAGTTATTATGGCGATTTGTTATATCCAGTTGGAACTGGTAGTGCAACACGTATGCCTCCCGGTATATCACCAAAAACTGAAATTAAATGTGCTGTTGTATATTCAGAAAGCCCTACATTTGAAATGTGGGGTAGTCAAAGTTGTCCAACCGGATGGAGTGCCGCTTATACTGGTTATGGTATGGGTGGTTATTATGGTCATGCCCATCAGTTAAATAGAAAATGTGTTGATAATGTAGAGTATGACTATAGTGTAGCTAATCCAAATTGGGGGGGGATTTTTTATGGTACGGTTTTACATAAAAATACAAATGTTGGTATTTATGAGACAAATCGTTATGTAAAATGTGCTATTTGTGCTAAAGACTAATCATTTTAATACATATAGGAACTATATTATGTTTAAAATTCTCAACAAATATTTGTCGTTGATAGCACTTAGTGGAATATTATTATTCTTCAGTAGTGTTGCCAACGCAGATTCTATAGTTCGCCAAGTTATTTCTAATGGTGGCGGACAAATGACGGCGAATAGTAGTACTCTTGACTATACTATTGGGCAACCCATTATATCCACTGATTATTCAACTCAAGTCACGAATGGATTTTGGATTGGAGGAAATTCTGGAACCATAGCAACACCATTAGATTTAGTAATGGATATTACGGATACAGTATGTCCAAATGAACCTTTTGATGTAACATTCAAAATAAGTGCAACATCGGAACAACCGGTGGAAGGTGTTCAAATGTATTTGAAATTTGACCCAGCCATTTTACAAGTAAACAGTATTCTCACTGGAACTGCGTTAGATTTTGTATTACAACAAAGTGTTAGTGCTGCCGGGTATATAAATTTTGCATCATCTAGTTTTATTAACCCTCCACAAACAAATTCTTTTGATCTTGTAACGGTTAATTTCACTGCTTTGCAAAAAACTTCTGGTACTCAATTACAGGTTGATGCTGATAACAGTAATTTACAATCTCAAGGAAGCTATCTAGCTCTTCGAGCAGATGATACAACGCTTGCAATTGGTGATTGTCTTAAATGTAATGTTACTTTGCAGGGACGTGCAAATAAACCTGATAATAGTTGGATAACACCATTAGATATTCATACCACTGAAATTCAATCTATTACTACTGATAACAATGGAGTTTGTAATCTACCAACCACTGTATCGCCTGGAAATAGTTCATTTTGTGTTAAAAATTCTCATACTTTGGCTAATAAAATTGGTCCTCCAATAAATAATGGAACAATTGATTTAGGAACTTTATTTGAAGGTGATGTGGATGATGATAATGATATTGATTTCAATGATATAACACTTCTCAGAAATGCATTAAACATATGTTCTGGGCAAAATGGTTATAATTCTAATGCTGATTTGAATAATGATAATTGTGTCAATAACAATGATGTTAACACTGCGTTTGGTACTGGTAATGGTCAAACAAGCAACTTTGGAAGACCTTCAGCGTGTAGTTTAGATAACAATACTAGGACATTGAGACGTAGAGGAGTTCGTGATGGCACAGGTTCTGTTTCTTTGACTACTACACAAGTTCCGGCTGATTTACCTGTAGGTAGTTATTTTGATGTAGAAATTCAAGTCAATGCAAGTGAAGCTCAATCTATTGATGGCACAGCTGCTTATTTAAATTTCGATCCTAACCGTTTACAGGTCAATAATTTGACTGCGGGTGAAAATTTTGATTTTGTATTACAAAGTGATTTTGATAATACCAAAGGTGAAATAAATTTTGCAGCAACTTCATGGGAAATGGCATTTCCTAAAGGTAATTTTGCACTAGTTACTGTTAATTTTACTTTACTAAATCCGGGTGGTGCTCAAACTTTAGAATTTAATACTACTGGTAATCGTAAAACTGTGTCTACATCTGAAGGAAAGTCTTTGACAAATTCAGAAAATGTTGGTGAAGTTGTGATGGAAGAATTAATTTTACCAGAACTTCCAGATATTAATGATGTTATAGGATTACCTGATCCATCTCAAAATACTGGTGATACTGAAAATGCTAATACTGATGATTTACCTGATCCAGATGAGGGTGATGGAACTGTTAACAATCAAGAACCAGTAGCAAGCTTTACTGTCACCCCAGAAACAGGCACAACCCCACTTACCGTTACTTTAAATGCTAGTAATTCCACCGATACTGATGGTACAATTACCAGTTATAAATGGACAGCTTCCGATGGACAAACAGCAGAAGGACAAAATACACAATTAACATTTAACGAAGCTGGAAATTATACTATCAGCCTTGAAGTAATGGATGATAAAGGAACTACCAATTCAGCAACTAGCAATGTAAGTGCAACAGCACCAGCAGTTGTTGGGAAATATGAAACCTCTGGTACAATCAAAGATAGTTCAGGCCAACCAATCTCCAATGCTACTGTTAAAGTTGGTGATAAAATTGTTATTACTGATGAAGCAGGATATTGGGAAGCAAATGGTTTATCTGATAAAAATTACCAAGTAGAATTTTCCAAAGATGGTTATAATTCAAAAACATCTACTTGTATTTTCAGTGAAAATCAAGAAACTTGTCAACTGAACTTTAAACCTGAGTCTTTGTTAGATATTAAGGAAACTTATAATTCACGTACTGCTGAACAAGGTGCAAATATTACTTATAGATTTATTGTGACTAATAATGGCAAAACTACAGCTACTGGTATTACTTTACAAGATATATTACCAGCTGATACTGAGTTAGTTTCAATTAAAAGTTTAGCTGATTCTCCTTGTGATGAAAATTCAATATCTTGCATTATTCCTGACTTACCTCCAAAAACAACTACAAGTGTTGAAGTTATAATTAGAAATACTCAAGCTACGGCTTTAATCAGCACTGCTAGTGTAACTTCTAACGAATATCCAACTGATGTTCATACAACTAAGACAAATATTACACCATACTTGTTTTTGGATATTACTGATACTCCTGATCCATTACAAATGGGACAAGCTACTTTAAACTATAAGTTTAATATAGATTTAAATCAATACTCCTCAAGTTCAGCCACTGATATACAGTTGAATACTGAGTTGCCAGAAGTTATGGAATTTAAAACTATAACTAGTGATGATGCAACTTGTGATACTAGTAAATTACCAACTATAACTTGTACTATTCCAGAATTAACTGTTGATAATCCAGATAAATCTAGCCATGCTACTATTGATATGGAAGTAGAAGTTCAGGACGCTGGGTTATTGGTAGCAATTCTTGACGGTAAAGTAACAGCTAATGAATATCCAGACCATTCTAACAGAGAACGTACTCAGATATTTGTACCTCTAGAATATCAGGTTGATATGGCTGTAGTCATTGATGTTACTGGTTCTATGCAGCAGGAAATGAATGGAATTAAGGCAGCTTTAAGAAAATTCATGGAAGAAATTGGTGCAGATCAATTCCCTCTAAGTGCTTTAGTCGTATTCAGAGACGATGTAACAATAAAAGCTATTACTTCAGATATGAATAACTTAATTGCTTCCATTGATAAAATGAAAGCTTCTGGTGGTGATGCCTGTGAAGAGGCTTCTATTGAAGCTTTAGATAAGGCGATTGCTCATGTTAAAGAAGGTGGCACAATATTCTTTGTTACAGATGCTTCTCCATATAATGATGCAGATGTAGAAGGTGTAGTAGAACGTCTTAATGCAAAAAATATTAAGATAAAACCAGTAGTTACTGGTGATTGTTCTGATAGAAGTAGCTGGAATTTACCAGAATAACTATCTAAATTGTATGAATCAGAATTTACAAAATTAAAGAATTTTCAGAATATAATCTTTACAAACCATCAATACATTCTGTTAATTCTAAAATTTTGCTAATTCGGATTTAAACTAAAAAGAAGTATATAAAAAATGAAAAAACAACACTTAATAAATATATTATTAGCAATTTTGTTAATTGTTCCCATACCCAACTTTGCTGAAGGAATATCTTCCTCAGTTTTTTGTGAAATGTCTACTTCAACTTGTCCAGTATTTGACAAGGATGATCCAGATTTTGAAACTCAGATTAGTAATTATACTTTTAATGTACTAATGGCAAGCATAGGTGAGCCAACTATTATTAGTGCAACTCCGTTTAAAGTTTATCAAGACAGCACTATTGATTTAGTAATTGATGGCCAGAATACGAATTTTGATATCTCAAGCAATGTAATTATTGGAGATGGTATTATAGTAAATGAAGGCGGTGACGTACTATCAGCTGAAAAAATGATAGTAAATATTACTGTTTCTCCAAACGCTAATACAGGATTTTATAATATAACAGTTTCCTCCAATGATGAAAATGCTACAGGTGAAAATATATTACAAGTTGTTGAAGCCTCTAATGAACCAGAAATTGTAAGTATTACTCCAGTAAATATTGCTAAAGGTTCAGATAGTTATAAGGCATTTATATATGGGTTAAATACTAATTTTACCCAAGATTCTATTATTGAGTTTGACGATAAAGGTATTACTGCTAGAGCAGGTACAATTTATAGCTCTAATTATATGGATTTTTTTATTACTGTTGATGAAACTGCTCGTCAAGGTATTCATAATATTGTTGTAACTACTGGTGATGAAATTGCTACAAATGCTCAATTAGGTATTTTGCGTATTGTGCAGGAAGGTAGTATTCAAGAAATTGAATTACCAACAGAAGATCCTATTGAAATAGATGAACCTATTGAAACAGACTCAGGAACTGATGAAATAGATTCAGGAACTGATGAAACAGATTCAGGAACTAATGAAATAGATTCAGGAACTGATGAAACAGATTCAGGA
>JQIA01001210.1_pt1 | contig 13939 bp, 14 predicted proteins | sample 811431 | NCBI WGS metagenome assembly JQIA01 (sample SAMN02998118, study PRJNA258478) | marine sediment metagenome | biome: marine; feature: seafloor; material: sediment; isolation source: oil-polluted sediment collected from 3 locations (0.5 km, 0.7 km and 0.9 km)... | place: USA: Gulf of Mexico ... | reverse complement strand
CATTTTGATTATCCAGCGCTTAAAGGGTTTAACTTTAGGGGGGGGATTACGATCATCCCTGAATTGATATCACTGGCCATTGCTCTGTCTATTTATACCGGTGCATTTATAGCAGAAGCGGTTAGGGCCGGTATTCAGTCCGTGCCCAGCGGCCAAACGGAAGCAGCAAGAAGCCTAGGCTTAAAAGAAAGTAAGATTATGTCGCTCATTGTAGTGCCGCAGTCAATGCGGGTTATTACCCCTATGTTGAATAGTGAATATCAAAGCCTGGTTAAAAATACCACCGTTGCAACGGCTATTGGTTACCCTGAATTATTCACGGTTTTTGCAGGCTCTGTGCTTAATCAGGTGGGGCAGGCAGTTGAGATTATGTTTATGACCCTGGTAATTTATTTTTGCATCAACATGACTATTTCATTTGTAATGAACCGCTTTAATAAGCGTTCTGAATTAACTACACGATAAGGAGACGGTTGTGCAAACAAAAGAATTTAAACCTTTACCAGACCAACCGGCGCCTATATCAACTATAGGGCCTATTGCATGGTTGAGAAGCAACCTATTGTCTTCGCCTTTTAATATTGCTGTTACTGTCGTTATTGTTGTCACACTTTTGACTATTGTGCCTGGTATGCTGGACTGGCTGATTTTTTCCGCAAACTGGAGTGGGACAACACAGGCTGATTGTGTAAAAGATGGCGCTTGTTGGGTCTTTATTAGTGCTTGGTCTCAGCAGATTTTCTACGGGAGTTATCCTGACGGGGAAATATGGCGTGTTAATCTCTCGCTAATACTATTAGCAGGGGTGATTGCCTTATCATTTATTTTGCCTGCACGCCTGAGGAATAAGGTTTCAGTGCCCGCTTATTTGCTCTTGCCTTTTATTTGTTTATTAATTTTAGATGGCAGCCATATAGGTCTAAAACAAGTGACAACAGACTTGTGGGGAGGCTTTACATTAAACATATTAATTGCAGCGGCGAGTATTATTATTGCGTTTCCTTTTGGGTTCTTATGGGCTTTAGGACGACAGTCAGATATGCCTTTTGCACGATCGGTGAGTGTTACGTGTATAGAGTTCTTTCGGGGAACCCCTATTTTAGCCTTGTTTTTTATGGGTTCAGTGATGTTGCCCCTGTTTTTCCCATCCGATGTTTCTGTAGATAAATTGTTGCGTGTGTGGATTATTTTAGTGTTATTTATGTCTGCTTATATAGCAGAGGTTTTTAGAAGTGGTTTTGCGGCGATACCTCAGGGCCAGTATGAAGCAGCAGACTCTCTTGGCTTAGGTTATTGGCAAAAAACACTACTTATTATTTTCCCCCAGGTTATTAAAGTATCTATGCCTAATATTCTGGCAACGTTTGTGATGGTATTTAAAAACACTGTCTTTTTGTTAGTTATTGCTGTGCCCGAAATGTTACAGGTGGTTATGTCTGCTTTAAGTAATTCAAACTGGCTGGGTGGTCATGCGATTGAAGGGTATTTATTTGTCGGGTTCATTTTTTGGATATGCTGTTTCAGTATGTCTCTACTCGCGACGTCCATTGAAAAGAAATTAGACACGAGTCATAAAAATTAAAGGTTTATCATGAACGTAGATCAACAGGTTAGTCAAAGTACGAATGATAAAGAGATTATTGTTATTAAGGGTATGAATAAGTGGTACGGTAACTTTCATGTTCTTAAAGATATTAATTTAACCGTTAAAAAAGGCGAGCGTATTGTTGTTTGTGGCCCATCAGGGTCAGGTAAATCAACGATGATTCGCTGCATTAACCGCTTGGAAGAATTTCAGCGTGGCTTACTCACCGTGAATGGCGTAGATATGATCGATGATGTTAAAAACATCGAAGCGATCCGGAAAGAAGTGGGCATGGTTTTTCAGCATTTTAATCTTTTCCCCCATTTAAGTATTCTAGACAACCTCACACTAGGGCCTATTTGGGTACAGAAAAAGCCAAAAGCCGAAGCTGAAGCAATCGCCATGAATTATCTGGAAAGAGTAAAAATACCAGACCAGGCACTTAAGTTCCCAGGGCAGCTCTCAGGTGGTCAGCAACAGCGTGTTGCCATCGCCCGTTCACTTTGCATGTCTCCGGAAATTATGCTGTTTGATGAGCCAACATCAGCCCTAGACCCAGAAATGATTAAGGAGGTACTGGATGTAATGGTGGAGCTGGCAGATGAAGGCATGACGATGATTTGTGTAACTCACGAAATGGGCTTTGCTAAAAAAGTAGCTGATCGGGTTATATTTATGGATGGTGGTGAAATAGTAGAGCAGAACACTCCTCATGAGTTTTTTGATCATCCGGAAACAGATAGACTCCAGTTATTCTTAAGCCAGATCTTACAGCATTAGTCAGCTGTGTAAATTTTTTATAAGAGTGATGAATGTCTCAAAATCAGCCAGAGGTAGCACCCGCCAGTAAATAATACAGGGCTACTTTTTGTTGTTTTTATATTCAATTATTAGATAAATATGGATATCTCAGTTCGATGTTTAATCTAATGTTCATTTTTTTACATCATTGTTTTCATAAAAGAAAATTATTCGAGTAGTCAATAAATAAAGATATTTATGACGATTGACTCGTTTTTTTTGCGTGATAAAATCGCCTAGAGTTAATACTCTAATAATAAAAAAACACGAAAAACAAGGTACAACGGATCTATTTCGAGGCCCATTCGAAACGTATAACATCGTCCTGGATGGCCAAAATGTTAAATCATACTTATATTCTTACAATTAGTTTCATGTTTTGTCAGCTTTGCTCAACTGTGTTATTTGCAGAGCTTAAGGAAGTCTCAGATAGTGAATTGTCCGATATACACGGGCAGGCTTTTATCTCAATCGACCAAAATACTCACCCAGAGCAAGAGGTAAGTTATACCCGTGTTAATTTGGGGATGGATATTGAGACGCAGTTAAATGCAGAAAATCTAACCTTGGGTGAGTACGATCGTATTGACAGTAAAACAGGTGAACTTGAAGCCCAATCAGCTGACATTATTATTGAGAACTTTTCTCTTGGTTATATTTATAGCGAGCAGTATCACCGTGATAACCCCAACGTACCTAAGCCTGAAGGTAATTATCAGGAAGGGGATATCGTGCCGTTTAAAATTACTGACCCTTTTATCGAATTTGCATTTGATGAATCCGGGGATGACCCTAAGCCAGTAGGGTTTAGAATTGGGTTTGGCGAAGTAGAAGGTGTTTTATCAGGTAATATTAAGAGCCTCACGGGTAATGTTGATGTAGCTTTAACATCTACAGCGGGTAACTTAGCTAAAGGTGCCGGTTCTTTGCCTGATGACCAATGTACAGGGGCGTGTAGTCTACTGGATTGGGCTTACTCTGCGCCTTTGGTTAGCCTTATCGGACGACCGCTTATTAATGCACTTCCCATTAAAGTAGGCACCAAGGCTAACTTAGCCTACGCTGATCCAAATAGTCCATTTTACGGAGAGTTTGATGAAGCAAGAGCCACTTCGCTGGGTGTTTTAAACGGCTATAAAGCCGATATTAATCTTGATTTGGGTTTTTTTGGAGACATTAATATTCCACTCACAGCCAATAATTGTTCCATTATAGGTATTGGAGTATGTCTTCCTTTAGATAACTTTCAGTCGTTTCACCTTAGTGCTAAAGATGAAGATGGAAATGTTACCGGTCCATCTAATGGAATGTTCTTGTCTGCACAGAGTCAAGCGCTAGAGTGGTCAACCGATTTAGCGAACCCTAATAATCTACAAGGTTACCAGGCTGTACCTACTGGTTCCTTCTTTAATGTGCCCACAGGGAATATTCAGGTTGATTTTACAGCCGCTTTTGGTGGTATCACTCGTCCGCAGACAGAGTATATAGATCGGGGTGTTGGGTTATTTTAGTCTGTTGTAATAAAACCGGAGAGCCATTGCAATCCGGTTTTAATTTGTAATATAGCCAGTCTGTTAGGCTAGTTCATCTCCCTCAAGATAAGTATACCCACTTAATCCCTGTTCTAGTTCTTGTAGTAATTCAGATTTTTCTTCTAAGGGTATATCACTATCAGTAAGCAATTGCTGATAAGCATGTAGCAGTGTGTTTGGGTCAAAATTCACATATCGTAATACTTTATCTACTGTATCCCCCTTCATCGGATTCTGAATAATTACCTCGTTATTGTCTCCTATGGCAATATCAACAGAGTCTGTATCGCCAAACAGGTTATGCATATCACCTAAAATTTCCTGATAAGCGCCGGTGAGGAAAAACCCTAGCATAAAAGGTTTGTTTTTAGGGTAAGGTGGTAGCGGGAGTGTTGTTTCTATGCCATTTTCATTAACATATTTATCGATCCGTCCATCTGAATCACAGGTGATATCCTGAATAACCACACGAGATTCTGTCGCCTCATTGATACCTTCCAGCGGTAAAATAGGAAATATCTGATCAATCCCCCAGATATCAGGCAGTGATTGAAACAGTGAGAAATTAACAAAAAGCTTGTCGGCTAATTTTTCGTTTAACTCATCCATGATTTCCTGATGAATTCTATTCTCCTGTCGTAGCCGTAAACGGACTTCTATGCAGATTGCCAAGTATATTTGTTCAGCATGCGCTCTATGTTGCAGAGTAGCGATACCGTGGACAAACATGCTGTGTATATCGGCCATGGCATGAGCTGCATCATGATAAATTTCAATAATAGACCGTTTGCTGTTAGATAAAACCAGCGTTTGATAGTTATCCCATAGTGTTTTAAGAGGGGAGGGGCTGGTTTCTTCAGGCGCTTCTAGCTGGCCTGCTTCCGGTGATTCCACGTCAATTACATCAGCCACTAATATGGCATGATGAGCGGTTAACGCTCTTCCTGATTCGCTAATAATATTGGGGTGAGGGAGGTTGGAGTGTTCGCACTCTTCTTTAAAAGCGTGAATAACGTTATAGGCATACTCTGCAATGCTGTAATTCATTGAGCAGCTACTGCGGGAGCGGGTACCTTCGTAATCTATGCCTAAGCCACCGCCTACATCAACCGTTGTAATATCTGCTCCCAGAGATCTTAACTGGCTATAAAATCGTGCACATTCACTCAAGCCGGTTTGTATATCCCTAATGTTGGCAATTTGTGAGCCTAGGTGAAAGTGGAGCAACTTGAGAGAGTCTAGTGCGTTGTGTTTTTTAAGGGTGGAGATGACTTCTAATATTTGGCTGGCAGAGAGGCCAAATTTTGATTTCTCCCCCCCTGTATTTTGCCAGTTACCTTTACCGATAGTGGATAATCGTACGCGTACTCCCATTAAGGGTGTAACCTTAAGCTTGGCCGCTTCTTCAATAATGAGCATAAGTTCGGAGGGTTTTTCAACCACAATAAATACATTTCGGCCAAGCTTTTGCCCAATAAGTGCAAGGCGAATATATTCCCGGTCTTTGTAACCGTTACAGATAATGGTTGATCCGGGTTTTTGTGATAGCGCAAGTACCGCCATCAGTTCTGGCTTACTTCCTGCCTCAAGGCCTATTTGATTACGCTCTGCAGCGGGTTCAGCGCGAATAATTTCTTCTACAACTCTGCGTTGCTGATTAACTTTGATAGGGTAGACGATAGTGTAATCGCCTTTGTAGTCATGTTGTTTTGCGACCAAATTAAATGCGTTGCAGAGGCTGTTAACCCTGTCATGTAATATCTCATTAAAGCGGATTAAGAGAGGTGTTTGAAGCTTGTTTTGTTTGAGACGCTCAACGAGTTTTTTTAAGTTTATTTGTAAGTCGTCATTATGGCGGTGAGGTTTAATGACCACGTCACCAAGCGGGTCAACATCAACATAACCCTCGCTCCAGTAAGGAATATTATATTTACTGCCTGTTGTTTCTTTCATTAAGTCCCTTAAAACTATTGTGTATTCGTTTTTTGTATTTTGTATTTTGTATATAGGCATTATAGATGGAAATAAAAATAGTGACTATTTTGTGGTTAAGCTTAAAATAAGTCTGAACTATATTAGTCAGTCAAAAGTAAGCAGGTCAAGCCGTCAGCCGGTAGGAGAATCTATGAACGAGTTATCAGAGAGTGCGTGGTTTACAGAAAAATTTCAGAATGAGGGCACTGCATTTTCTTTGAAGATAAAAGAAAAACTTCATGATGAAAAGAGTGAATTCCAACATATTGAAATCTATTCAACCGAAACATTTGGTAATTTAATGGTGATAGACGGCTGTGTGATGCTGACTGAACGTGATAATTTTCTTTATCATGAAATGATGACTCACCCTGCGCTATTTACTCATGCTAATCCAGAAAAAGTAGTGATTATTGGTGGTGGAGACTGCGGAACCTTAAAAGAAGTGCTTAAGCACCCTGACGTGAAAGAGGCGTGGCAAGTTGAGATTGATGAGTTAGTTACTCAAATGGCCGAGCGTTATTTTCCTGAGTTATGTTCAGCTAATAAAGACCCAAGAGCTAATTTCTTCTTCGGTGATGGTATTAAGTGGATGGCTGATGTAGTCCCTGGCTCAGTTGATGTGATTATCGTTGACTCAACAGACCCTGTGGGCCCTGCAGAAGGTTTATTTGCGGTGGACTTCTATCGTAACTGCATGTTGGCACTTAAAGAGGGCGGCATTCTTGTGCAGCAGAGTGAGTCTCCCTTATTGCATAGTAAAACCATCATAAAGTCTGTTCATAAGGATATGAAAGAGGCGGGCTTTGATCATGTTCATACGCTTCCATTCCCTCAGCCTGTTTACCCTACAGGATGGTGGAGCGCCACCATGGCTGGTAAACAGAAACCGCTCGTTTATTTTCGTGAAGAAGATTCAGCGCTGCGTCCTTTCGTAACGCGTTACTACAATAAAGATATTCATAAAGCGGCTTTGGCGGTTCCAGAATTTATGAAAATTGACTTGAACTTAGATTAAGCCTGAATTTAGGTTAAGCAAGAGTGGTCAAACTATGAATTGATTATAAAACGATCAGTTTATAGCGATTATCATTCTAATCCTACTTTAAAACCCCATCTATACTGTACAAATAATATCCAATAAACGTCACGTATAATAAGCATTATTTCTAGTAAACAGAAGTTGTGAGTGGGGTGTAGTATGGTTGTTAGAGTGGGTGAGTCTAATAAGACGTGGTTTCGGGGTGATCGGTTTTTGTGTATCAGTGGGCTGTGGTACTTCATTACCCGTGAATTTACTCAGGAAGGGCCGTTTGATAATCGCTCAGAAGCGGAGCTGGAACTGGTCCTTTATATTCGTCATACCAATGATAGTTTCTTTTTGACAAATCAGGTGGTCTAACGAAAGTATACTAAATTTCGTTGGATGCGTATTTATCCAGAAATTTGGTTGTTAATTCCGTTGCCACGGTAAACTGCAGTCCAATGTTATAGTTATTGCCCTGAATGCTGTTGTGCTTAACTGTAGCTACGCCTTGTAGGTTTAGCCTACTTCCTTTGTGGAGTATGGTCGTATCAATAAATAACTTGCAGCCTAGCTTGAGGTTAGCGTTTAGGGAGATAAGCATCCCTTCTCTGGATACATTAATTGTTGTCCCATTCAATAATTGACCTTTTGTTGTTTTCACTTTCAAATGCCACTTGGCTGAGCGTCTTGGAAAGGCTCGTTTAGCAATTGGAGGGCAGAAATCTTCACTGCTTAGTTCTTGCGTATCGTAGAGAGAAGATACCTGTGCTGTCATTCATCACCTGTTGCGCATCGTCTATTACTTATCTTGAAGTAAGATGTGAGTCATTATCATTTATTGTGCTGATTATATTAGCGACGCGGGATTGTTAATTGTGAAATGAAATGTGTGATAAAAGATACGGACTTAAGTTTGTGTGATTACTTAGTAAGTAATCGTTATTAAATGTGACATTTTTCTTGTTTATTTTCTCTGACCCATAAAAAAGGGCACCTTTAAAAAGGTGCCCTTTAGTCATCAATGAGAATAGATGATTTTACTTGTTGCTGAACTCTGGGTACGCTTCCATACCGCATTCTGCAAGATCAACACCTTCGTACTCTTCTTCTTCGCTAACACGAATTCCCATCACTGCTTTCAGAATTGCCCAAACAATGAGAGATGCGCCGAATACCCAGATGAAGATGGTTGCGGCGCCTAAGAACTGCGCTACAAATGATGTGCCGTCATTAGTAAATGGAACAACCATTACACCAAATAAGCCAACCACACCGTGAACAGAAATAGCACCTACTGGGTCATCAATCTTCAGCTTGTCTAAAGTAAGAATACTGAATACAACTAATACGCCACCGATAGCACCGATAACGGTTGCAGACAAGGCTGTAGGTGTATCAGGACCAGCAGTAATAGCCACTAAGCCAGCTAACGCGCCGTTTAACAGCATAGTTAAATCTGCTTTACCAAATAATAAGCGAGCAGCAATCAATGCTGACATAGCACCGCCTGCAGCAGCCGCATTGGTGTTCATGAATACAACAGCCACTGCGTTAGCGCTTTCTACACTCGCTAGTGCTAATACAGAGCCACCGTTGAAACCGAACCAGCCTAACCAAAGAATAAAAGTACCTAAGGTAGCCATTGGTAAATTTGCACCCGGTATTGCATTAACCTGGCCATTAGCTCCGTATTTACCTTTACGAGCACCTAGTAAAAGAACACCAGCTAATGCTGCTGAAGCGCCGGCTAAGTGTACAATGCCAGAACCTGCAAAGTCAGTGAAACCAAAGTAGGTCATTTCGCCGTCAACCACACCATTTTCGATAAGCTCAGCAAGGTTGAATAAACCGAAAACTGATTCTCCACCCCAAGTCCAGCTACCTTCCATTGGATAGATAAAGCCAGTCATAACTACTGTAAATGCAAGAAATGCCCATAGTTTCATTCGCTCAGCAACCGCACCTGAGACAATAGACATGGCGGTGGCTACGAATACAACCTGGAAGAAGAAATCAGCAGAAGGAGCATAAGTCGCCGCTTCTTCAGCACCGGCTACGCCGTCTGCTGCAATGCCGCTTAAGAAAAATAGTTCTGCGCCGCCGTTATACATAATGGCGTAACCACACACCATGTACATGATGCAGGAGATCGCAAACAAAGCGACGTTTTTAGTTAGAATTTCAGTGGTGTTCTTAGAGCGAACAAGGCCGGCTTCAAGCATGGCAAAACCAGCTGCCATCCACATAACCAACGCACCGCACATCAGAAAATAGAACGTGTCCATTGCATATTGCAATTGGAGAATGTTGTCTTCCATCTTAAGCCCTCCGCATAGGCTTTAGTTGAATTAAATGCTAAGAATTATTTTTTCGTATCAATACCGGTTAAACGGCATCTGCACCTGTTTCACCGGTACGAATACGAATAATCTGCTCTAAAGTAGTAACGAAGATCTTTCCGTCACCAATTTTTCCTGTGTTTGCAGCTTTAGTAATTGCTTCAATAACCTGATCAAGAAGGTCAAGATCAATGGCTACTTCAACTTTTACTTTAGGAAGAAAATCAACAACATATTCCGCACCGCGGTATAATTCAGTGTGACCTTTCTGGCGACCGAAACCTTTTACTTCTGTTACGGTGATACCTTGTACACCAATGTCTGATAATGCTTCACGCACATCGTCTAGTTTAAAAGGTTTGATTATGGCAGTTACGAGTTTCATATTTTTTTCCTTTATACCCACCGAGTTTTAAGTTTTTTGGTCAGCTGACCAGAGCTTTTCTACGCACACTGTACTTTTATAAGAATCTATTAAGTAACCGTGCGGATTGTACGTAGTATTAGCACTAGCTATGCCAATGACAAAAATAACATTAAAAACAATTAGATAGCGACATTTATTTTTTAATTAGTTAATTGTTCAGCCCAATTATAGCGCATTGCCGCGATCTTCGAGTGCATTTGGTGCAATTGTTGTTTTTTGGTGCTGTTGAGTGCACCTCAGTAGTGCGTAGCGAATAATTTAGCACTTATTGATTAGCATGTTAGAATGCTTACCTGAAAACCAGACAAAAAACTTTATTAAAAGGAGCCATTGCAGATGTTAACCCCACAACAACTTCTAAACACAATACATGAACAAGTAGGTCAGTTTATTCCTGATGCTGCCAAATCAGCACAAGATGACCTACATAACCATGTAAAGATGGTTGTTAGCAGTGTCCTTACAAAATTAGATCTTGTTACTCGTGAAGAGTTTGAAACTCAGCAAGCTGTATTACAAAAAACACGTTCAATGCTTGAGCAGTTAGAGAAACAAGTGAGTGAACTGGAGCAGAAGCAGGCTTAAAAAACAATGTAATACCCAGATAAACATATAAAGGGTGCGTGCCTTATTTACCATCATGCACCATCATGGAACATTAATAGCAAGGAATGCTATGTCTCTCTCAATTGTTTATAGTCGCGCCCGTGTGGGTGTGAGTTCTCCTTTAGTTACAGTCGAAACGCATATATCTAATGGCTTGCCTAGCCTTTCAATCGTAGGCCTTCCTGAAACAGCGGTTAAAGAAAGTAAAGACCGGGTCAGAAGTGCGTTAATTAACTCAGGTTTCGACTTCCCCACCCGACGAGTCACCATTAATCTTGCACCTGCAGACCTTCCTAAAGAGGGAGGGCGATATGATTTAGCCATAGCCCTGGGCATTTTAGCGGCCTCTCAGCAATTACCTATGGAGCCTTTAAATAAACGTGAGTTTATTGGTGAGCTGGCTTTAACTGGCGAGTTACGAGGCGTGCAAGGCTGCTTACCTGCAGCAATGGCCTGTGGTAAGGAAGGCAGAACACTTTATGTGCCGACCGTAAATAGTGAAGAGGCCTCGTTGTGTAAAACAACCCGAATGCTTGCTGCTCGTCACCTGTTAGATGTGTGTTCTGATATAAAGGAACAAACTCGCTTAACTGAAATAGTCTTTGACGAACAGCGTATTAATCGAATGCCCTGTGCTGATTTATCAGAAGTAAAAGGACAGTTCTTAGCAAGAAGAGCATTAGAAATCGCGGCGGCAGCGGGTTTAAATTTACTCTTTTATGGCCCACCGGGAACCGGTAAGAGTATGTTGGCTTCACGATTACCCGGTATTCTCCCCGGCTTAACCGAGGCTGAGTCATTAGAAGTGGCGGCGATACATTCCATTAGCGGTAGAGTGCTTGATATTTCTACCTGGGGGCAGCGCCCTTTTAGAACCCCGCACCATACAGCCTCAGCCGTTGCTTTAGTCGGCGGAGGTAGCTCACCTAAGCCTGGTGAAATATCCCTTGCTCATAATGGGGTGCTTTTTCTTGATGAATTCCCTGAATACAGCCGCAAAGTGTTGGAAGTACTACGTGAGCCTTTAGAAAGCGGGCAAATTTCCATATCACGTGCAGCCTCTCAAGTAACTTTTCCTGCTCGATTTCAATTAATAGCCGCGATGAATCCATGCCCGTGTGGATATTATGGGCATCCAAGTATTGAGTGCACCGATACGCCACTGCAAGTAGCTAAGTACCGTCAAAAATTATCAGGGCCATTGCTGGACCGTTTTGACTTACATGTAGAGGTTCCCGCCCAGTCGGGTGATGTATTAACTAAAAAAACGTTTAATTCTGAAAGTAGTGAAACCGTTAGGGCACGAGTTTTGAAAGCTAGAGACATGCAATACCAGCGCTCAGGCAAAGCAAATCGAGAACTATCAGGCAGCGAATTAGAAGAGGTTTGCCAACTTAACGAGCAGTCTCGCACTTTATTAGAAAGTGCGATGAATCGCTTAGGTCTTTCTGCTCGCGCATTTCATCGTGTTTTGCGAGTAGCGAGAACCATTGCTGATCTCCAACAAGTAGAAAAGGTGTCTACTCAGCATATAACTGAAGCACTGGGGTATCGAAAGTTGGACCGACGAGCGAAATCATAACTTTATGTCGTAGAATGGCGGGTATCCAGGTGCTTCAATGTTTTGTTTTTGGTCCAATAAAGCCCTCGCTTAAATGCCTTTTGTTGACGTTTGATATTTTCCAGATCCGCATCAGAGGGCAGTATTAGCATCAGCTCTGCTTGTGAAATTAGATTTATTGATTCACTGCCGCTGGCACTCATCACTGGTGTGAGTGTTAATAATAGTATTACGATGAATGTATGATAAGCCTTGTTCACAGTTAGTACCCTATCAATTGCGTTAAATATGACACGTCCTGACTTTGTGCTTGAATTTGCGCTATGCTTGATTAAATCCGTTAATAAACTTATCGGCAGAAGGTGAGAAAACTTAAGCACAAGGAATGCGTGTAAAGTTGAACTAAGTGAATTAAGGAAGGTCCAATCATATCGCTAAGTTACATTTTCTAATGTTATATATTGTTGAGGAGTGCTATTTTTGCTGCAGTCTAATAAGAAAAAAGTACTGTTTTTGTGTACTGGCAACGCTTGCCGTAGCCAAATGGCGGAAGGGTGGTCAAAGGCTTTAATGAATGAGCATGTAGAAGCCTATTCTGCGGGGATAGAGACGCACGGTTTAAACCCTCATGCGGTGGCGGTTATGGCCGAGGCAGGTATTGATATTTCCAAGCATCAATCGAAAAACATCGCTGACTTAAGTGATGTTCATTTTGATGTAATCTATACAGTCTGTGATCATGCGAACCAGTCATGCCCATCGTTTACGGCTACCACTAAGGTTGTGCATACCCCGTTTGATGACCCACCCAAGCTTGCAGAGCATGCTACGGATGAAGAAAGTAAGTTAGACTGCTATCGTCAGGTGCGGGATGAGATAAAACAATTTGTAGAGTCGATGAGTGCGTCCACGGCATTAAACTAAGTTAATACATAATTTTATTGGGTAAGGTTATCCATTCATCTAAAAGCGCTTTCCCCTCAACCGGAAGTAGCATTGACATGTCTAATTTTCGTTGCTCTGCTGGCTTTGCTAGTTCTTGGTAAATATGGCTGTCATCAAAGCCTGCAAAGCAAGCATCTTCGCTCTTGGCTGAAAACCATATTTTATTAATGCCTGCCCAATAGGCCGCACTAAGGCACATCGGGCACGGCTCGCAACTGCTATAGAGTTCGCATCCCTCGAGCCTCCATGTGTTGAGCTTTTTGCAGGCGTTTCGTATAGCCATAACCTCCGCATGAGCCGTAGGGTCATTTCTTGTTGTTACGTTATTACAGCCATTGGCTATTTCAATGCCGTCTTTAACAATAATTGCTGCAAAAGGGCCACCATAACCCTGTCTCATATTGTGTTGGGCTAGCTTTATTGTTTTTCTAATGAGATCAATATGATGTGTTTTCACGTGGATACCTCTAGTCACTCTTGCGCTTTTACAGCTTGATTATTTTTTAACTCACTTCTATTATGCGCGGATATAGAATTTTAGTTTAAAGAGATCACAATGACGGATAATACTACTAAAACGGACAGTACTACTAAAACGGACAGTACTACTAAAAACAGTACTACAAAATCAAACCACCCACCTATACGAAGCTTCGTGATTCGTGGTGCAAGAATGACTAACTCACAACAAAAAGGGTGGGACCAGTCATGGGGTGATAAAGGCTGTGCTATTGAAGAGGGTATGCTTGATTACTCCAGCCTGTTCCCTGGCAATAAGTCGGTTGTCTTAGAAATTGGTTTTGGAATGGGTGGCTCTTTGTCAGAAATGGCTAATAGCAATAAAGATACAGGCTTTATTGGTGTAGAAGTACATCGCCCAGGGTTAGGAGCCATTTTAAACCTGATGAATGAACTTCAATTAGATAACATCCGGCTTTTTTGTGATGATGCTAATGACGTACTGGCAAAGTGTATACCTGATAACTCTCTAGATAGAGTACAACTTTATTTTCCCGACCCATGGCATAAAACCAAACACCATAAGCGCCGTTTAGTTCAGCCTGAGTTTGTGCAGAATATTCGTAAAAAGCTTAAAGTTGGTGGTGTTTTTCATATGGCTACAGACTGGGAAAACTATGCGG
>JQIA01001201.1_pt1 | contig 13942 bp, 7 predicted proteins | sample 811431 | NCBI WGS metagenome assembly JQIA01 (sample SAMN02998118, study PRJNA258478) | marine sediment metagenome | biome: marine; feature: seafloor; material: sediment; isolation source: oil-polluted sediment collected from 3 locations (0.5 km, 0.7 km and 0.9 km)... | place: USA: Gulf of Mexico ... | reverse complement strand
AGGAACTCACAAATACCAAGGTGAATGGGGCATGCTTGATCAATTTATTGTTTCAGGAAATCTCCTAAATATAAAAAACCAGATGTATACTTCATTAAATGACATCTACATATATAATCCCGACTTTTTATTAGAACCGGATAAATCATTTTTTGGATTTACTACAAAAAGAACATTTATAGGATTTAGATATAACGGAGGATTTAGTGATCACTTACCAACTTATTTAGTATTAAACTTTAATAAATAGCCTTAAAAAAAGGCCTCGATATTAAGACCTTTTTTTATTATCATTAAATTGTTATTTCTAGTCTAAACTTCCAACTACTTTCTCAACTTCCTCAAGAATTTCGCAGGATTTAACTAATTCTTTCATAGCTGTATGATCAGGATATAATGGTCGATCAATTTCTAAGAAATCAACATATTTACGAACAACTTCTTTAGCCTTAGTAACACCTTTACCAAAACCATACTCACGGAAATCTAATGCTTGAGCAGCAGCCATAATTTCAATTCCAAGTATACCATAAGCATTATCCATAATTTGGAAATTCTTAATTGCAGTATTCATTCCCATGGAAACAAAATCTTCTTGATCTGCCGCAGCAGGAATAGATTGAATTGATGCCGGTGCAGAAAGTATTCTTTGTTCAACAATTTGCATATCAGCAGTATACTGACTTAACATTAAACCTGAGAACATTCCAGCTCCTTTAGTTAAGAATGCAGGCAAACCAACACTTAATGCAGGATTATTTAAACGATTCATTCTACGTTCCGACATTACACAAACCATTGTTATAGAAGCCCCAGCCATGTCCATAGGTACAGAAACTGGTGAACCTTGGAAATTTGCTCCTGATAATTGTAAGTTCTCTTCTGGGAAGAATATAGGATTATCTCCTACTCCATTTAATTCAATTTCAACCTGAGAACGAGCCCAACGAAGCGAATCACGTGCAGCTCCAATTACTTGAGGAGTAGAACGCATTGAATAAGCATCCTGAACTTTACACTTAACTTTACCTTCTTTTAAATCACCACCTGCAACTAATTTATTTATAGCATTTGCACTTTTAACAGCACCTTGAAATCCTCTTACTTCATGTAATTTCGCTGAATAAGGTTTCATATTAGCTTTTAATGCTTCCAAAGACATTGAAGCCGCAATTTCTGCTTGCTTTAAAAAATTATTAGCGTCAACTAAGAAAATGGCACTCATTGCGGTTAATACATTGGAACCATTTATAGTTGCAAGTCCATCACGTGCATGTAATCCAGGAATAGGAATGCCGGCTTTATCCATTGCTACTTTACCATCTAATAATTCACCTTCATAATATGCCTCTCCTTCACCCATTAATAAAAGAGCAATTTGAGACATTGGAGCTAAATCACCACTAGCACCAACAGAACCTTTTTGACATACAAAAGGAGTAACTCCTTTGTTAAGCATATCAACTAAAGTTTGAGTTATAACCAGACGGCAACCTGAATTACCATGAGCATGAACATTTATACGACCTAACATAGCACCACGAACATATTCCAAAGGAGCTGGATCGCCAATACCTGCAGCATGATTATAAACTAAATATTTTTGGAAATCCTGTACTTGATCATCATCTAATACTACTTCTGAAAACTCTCCAATACCGGTGTTTACACCATACATAATTTCGTTTGCTTCTATTTTTTTCTCAAGCATATCACGACATATGTTTATTCGCTTAACTGCATCTGAGTGTAATTCAACTTTTTGCCCATTACGAGCTACATCTACAACATTCTCGATAGTTAGTCCACTACCTTTTACGATATATTTATCCATAATTAATTTAATATTTATTTGATTAAATAAATGCTTAGCTAAAAAATAATAAAATGTAAATTGAATATGTTCTAAGGACTAAAACATTGCAGACCTATTGATTTTAATAAGAAATTTAAGAATCCAATGAATCATAATATGAAAAATTGAATTTACAATTTAATAAAAGCAATTTGAAGTTCCTAAAAATTTATTTTATTTTGGCCCGCAACCAAAAATGCATCTTAACTACTTAAGATGCATTATTATATTTTAGAAATATATGATTACAGGAAAAACATTAATTATTCTTCAGGTAGATTTAATTCAACCTCTTGCAAATATTCTACTGATTTCGCAATATCATCATACATAGTTTTATCTTCATCGATAAACTTAACCTTTTTACGATAGCCTGCCACAAACTCTTCAATAAATGGTGATGATTTCGCGGGACGTTGAAATTCTAAAGCTTGTGCTGCATTGAAAAGTTCGATTGCTAAAATCCTTTCTAGATTCTGTGCAACTTGATAAGCTTTTGTTGCTGCGTTAGCACCCATACTTACGTGATCTTCTTGTCCTTGTGATGATTCAATTGTATCAACCGAAGCTGGTGTACATAGTTGCTTATTTCTACTTACAATAGATGCAGCAGTATATTGTGGAATCATAAAACCACTATTTAAACCTGGATTAGCTACCAAGAATGGTGGTAACCCACGTTTACCTGCGAGTAGTTGGTATGTTCTTCGCTCTGCAATGCTACCCAACTCTGCCATGGCAATACATAGATTATCGAGAGCCAAAGCTAATGGTTGACCATGAAAATTTCCTGCAGAAATAATTAAATCTTCATCAGGAAATATCGTTGGATTATCTGTTACAGCATTTATTTCATTATCGAATACATATGAAACATAATTTATTGAATCTTTTGAAGCACCATGAACCTGTGGAATACAACGGAATGAATATGGATCCTGAACATGAACCTTTGAACGCTTAATTAATTCACTACCTTCCAATAGATTTCTCATTCTACGAGCCGTTTTTATTTGCCCTAAATGATGTCTTACCTGATGAACTGAATCATGGAAAGGCTCTATTCTTCCATCAAAAGCATCTAAAGAAACGGCGCTAATAACATCAGCTAGTTGTGAGAGTTTCCAAATTTTTAAAGTTAAATATACTCCATGAGCACTCATGAATTGAGTTCCATTTAAAAGTGCTAATCCTTCTTTTGATTTTAAACCAATTGGTTCCCAGTTCATTTTTTTCAACAACTCAGAACCTGATAATCTTTTTCCTTTATAATTTACTTCACCTAAACCAATCATAGGTAAACACATATGAGCCAACGGAGACAAATCTCCGGACGCACCTAATGAACCGTATTGATAAACTACAGGTAAGACATCATTATTAAAGAAATCAATTAATCGCTCCACAGTAGAAAGCTGAACTCCTGAATGTCCATAAGATACAGACTGAATTTTAAGTAAGATCATTATTTTTACTAATTCCTCTGAAATCTCATCGCCAGTACCACAAGCATGTGACATAACAAGATTCTGCTGTAATTTACCTAAATCTTCTCGTGAGATTTTTTTATCGTAAAGTGCTCCAAAACCTGTATTAATCCCATAAATTGCTTCATCATGACTAGCCATTTTTTGATCGAGGTAGTCACGGCATTTGATAATATTATTCTTTGATTGCTCCGAAAGAGCCAATGTATAATTTTCCTTTAAAATTTGATCAATTTGCTTAAAAGTTAACTGATCACTTGATATAAAATGTACTTTCTCCATGTCTAATGTATATTAAATATGAATACTATTTTTAAAATAAATAATTGATTAATAAATAAACGGAATACTCAGCTATTGGTTCATGGAAACCGGATATCGCCACCAGCAACGAAGATTGGTCGTCTTGGGCAAATATGAATAAAGTCTTCTTCTTTATATATCATTACATTGTGAGTTTTTTAAGGAAATCATCAAAAGTCATCTCAACTTGATTTCCACTGATCATTTCTTTTACAGTTAAAACATCTTTGCTAATTTCATTATCGCCCACTAATATAACATATGGAATATTTTTATTATTAGCGTAAGTCATTTGCTTTTTCATTTTAGAAGCCTCAGGAAAAATTTCTGAATTTATTCCTCTATCTCTTAATTCTTGAAGCAACGGAAGACAATATGCTTCTTCTTTAACTCCGAAATTAACAAACATTACTTTTGTAGAAGCAACTATTTCATTCGGGAAAATATTGAGTTGTTCCATTACATCGTAAATACGATCGGCTCCAAATGAAACTCCAACACCAGACACATCTTTTAATCCAAATACTCCCGTTAAATCATCGTAACGTCCACCTCCACAAATACTTCCAATTTCAACATCTTTGGCTTTCACCTCTATTATCGCTCCCGTATAATAATTTAACCCGCGCGCTAAGGTTAAATCCAGATCCAAATCTATTTTCAATGATAAAGTTTCAAAATAATTCAAAACAGTTTCAATTTCTCTAATTCCATTTAAGCCTGTTTCTGAAACAGAAAGAACTTCCTTGAGCGATGCTAATTTTTCTTTATTTGTTCCTGATAAATCAAATATTGGTTTCAGTTTTTTAATTGAATTATCACTTAATCCTTTTGATAAAAGCTCATCATTTACTTTTTCAAGTCCTATTTTATCAAGCTTGTCAATTGCAACAGTTATATCAATAAATTTATCAGGAGCACCAATATATTCAGCAATTCCGAGTAATATTTTACGATTGTTTAATTTGATAACCGCATTTACTTTCAGGTTTTGAAAAATCCGATCAATAATTTGAATTAACTCAACTTCGTTTAAAAGTGAGTTGCTTCCAATTACGTCAACATCGCACTGATAAAATTCACGATATCGACCTTTTTGAGGTCTATCTGCACGCCAAACAGGTTGAATCTGATATCTTTTAAAAGGAAATGTTATATCGTTTAAATGCTGTACAACAAATCGCGCAAAGGGAACTGTTAAATCGTAGCGTAATCCTTTTCCAGAAATTTCCAAAGCCAATTTAGACGATTCAGCTTTTGCTAAATCTGATTTTACTTTTGATAGATAATCACCTGAATTTAAAACTTTGAAAAGCAGTTTATCTCCTTCTTCGCCATACTTACCCATTAAAGTAGATAGATTCTCCATTGATGGAGTTTCTATAGGCAAATAACCAAATCGTTTAAATACTTCTTTTATAGTATCAAAAATGTAATTGCGTTTCACCATTTCTACAGGAGAAAAATCGCGAGTACCCTTTGGAACAGATGGTTTTTGTACAGCCATTTTTGTTCTTTATTTAGTTTAATTTCTGCAAATATAGAATAAATATGAAGTGATCTAAAACGAAATCTTCAGAATGCTTCTAAAACATAAAAAAAGGATGACTAATGCCACCCTTCTTTTTTACAATCTCTTAAATTATTTCTTTTTTGCTAACTTCTTAAAATCTTTTGCTAAAAATCCATCAGCATCTTTTCCTTTTTGTACCCAATGATAATTAAAGAAATAAAAATTTGATTCTTTTGCTCCAATAATTATTTTATAGCATCTTGCTCTTAATCGAGTACCTTGTGGTCCAACCTTATGCAGATATACGACATTCTCATCGCGATTTGTTATTGCATCCTCAATTTCTTCACGAGTAACGAATTTTACTTTGTATGGATAGATTTTTTTAATTTTTGATTCAGTATTAATATTAGGTGCGACCTCATCTTTAACCAGATATAATGTCTTTTGCTTTATATTCTTAGTGTTTTCATTATAATACTTAAAAATATTTTTCTTTACCATTCCTGGATTATTTTTCATATTTTGGATATGCGTTTGCATGAATCTAACCAATGATTCCATTTTATACGCCCAAAACTCTTCATCAACTTCAGTATACGCAAGAGGAATTGCAGCGATATCAGGTAAATCCTCAAATCCTTTTAATCCTTCCTTCCCAATAAAAATACTTAAGAAATTATAACGAACTTTTGTTTTATCATTTTTAAAAACAACCTGAGTCATCATTAAAAATGATTTATTAGGATCGTTATACATTTCTTCAAATTGATCTAAAGAAATAAATTCATATTCTGTAATATTCCAAGCCTTTTTAACAGCTTCCTGAATTTTGAAATTATATTCTGCAATAGGATTTGCTTCTAGAACAACATAAAGTTTTGAATTTAAAAACTGGTTTAAATCAGCTTCAGTTGGCAGATAATCTTGCGCTTCTACACTAATTGTAATTAGTCCAATAATAAAAACTAGAATAAATTTTTTCATACTTTTAATTTTAAATTATTAATCTCTTTATACCTTAGTTTGATCTTTAACATTATAAAAATCACACATTTTTAATCATCATTTGCATCATCTTTATAACTAGAAACAACAATTAAATACTAATTATTGTACTTAAAAAATATAATCTTTATGAATTAATTAAAAAAATCGTATATTTAATATTCAATGAAGTATTATATAGTATATTTCAGTAAATTTACAAAAATAATCTCATACGACGTATAATTTTCTCGTATTCTAAAAAGCTTAATCGGCTATGAATTTTATAGATAAAATATTCAAACTTTGCACATCAAATAACGACAAAATAGACTCTAAAAGTGAAGGGTTCCATAAATCTATTATATTTAATTTTTTTAGTTTTATGTCGCTTATCTCACTTTTTGTTATTATTTCTTTAAATGTATTGCAAAAAAATTCCTTTCTAATTATTGTATTAGGCTCTTTGTTTTTGGCTATTGCAATAAACTTAGTAATATTTAGAAGGAATAATAATTTCATTTTAGCATCGAATATTTTCACAATAATTTTTTCGTTATTCATTTTGTGGCTACTATACTCTGGAATAATTAACAACCAGGGAGTTATATTAGTTTCAATTTTCCCAATAATCAATAATTATTTATTAGGAAACAAGAGAGGAAATGTTTCCTCATTAGTGTTTTTTGCCCTTTCGGGATTTGCAGTATTACTACCAAATATATTTGGATTTACATTAGTTTTCTCATTAACTAATCAAGTTCTATATGTACTTCTTTATTTTGTTTTCTTATTATTTATAAATATTTACGAAAAAATCATGACTCTTCGTATGGCTGAAATGCAAGACAAAATAAACAAAGCAAAAAATGAAACATTGGCTAAAGAAGAGTTTATCTCAAAAATATCTCACCAAATAAGAACCCCATTAAACAATTTAGTTGTTGTAACGAATATTGTTAATAATTTTGATTTAGATGAAAAACAGAAAGATCTGATAGATACAATTCAGGCTTCAACTAATAATTTAGTAAATGTTGTAAATAATATTGCTGAGATATCAAATGTAGACCTTCTACAAAGTAAAGATTATAACCAAGATTTTAATCTAGAAACAACTGTTAAAAATACCTTAAATCTATTCTCTAATGAGAATCCAGAAGACTTGCAGTTTTCAATAAATTTATCCGAAGACATTAATTTCTTAGTTTTTGGTGACCCTGTAAAGATTAAGCAGGTTTATTTAAATGTTATTGAGAATATTCTTAAAAGAACAAAAAGCGGAAAAAACTCAATTGGAATTCAAATTAAAAAACTTAGTGAATCAAATAGTATTGTTGAAATACTTTTTAATATTTCAACAACTGATTTGAATCAAATACCTGAAATAACCATAATTCAGAATACAGAAAAAACAAAAAAAGGAAGGCAAAATGCAATTGCTAAATTATTAGAATTTACTATTGGGAAACGAATTATTGAATCATTAGGTGGCACATTAGAATTTGTGATTACTCCTGATACATTTGATTTTAACTTTATTCTGAAATTTAAAAGGGGTGAACCAATAATTATTGAGATTGAAAAATCAAGTGAATTTGCTTTGCCTGAAATTAAATCTGAAGGGAAAGTAATCCTTAAGGATGCTAATATTCTACTGGTTGAGGATAATTTGATAAATCAGAAAATCGTTCTTTTAAGTTTAAAAAAGACTGTTAAATCAGTTGAAGTTGCTAACAATGGTAAAGAAGCTTTAGATAAATTTGGTTCGGCAAAGTTCGATGTTATATTAATGGATATTCAAATGCCAATAATGAATGGTATTGTAACTACAAAAAAGATACGAAGTATTGAGAAAAGCACAAATACTCATACGCCTATAATTGCTATAACAGCAAATGCTTTATTAGGTGATAAAGAAGAATGTTTAGCTGCAGGAATGGACGATTATATAAGTAAACCGTTTCAGATTGAAACCCTAATTAACAAGATGCAGAAGCAATTAGATTAAAGTTGAATTTCTACTAGAAGTAAGCCTTTCAAATCACATAAATATTGCTGTTTGTCTATTTAGCAGTATTTCATAAATATTTATAACAAGGCTTATTCAAGCTCAGGTCTTAGTCCGAGTATAAGAACGTCATCAACTTGCTCATGATCACCTTTCCAATCTTCAAAACTACGATCAAAATAAGTTAACTGTTGATCAAGGGGTAATTTATGGATTGTTAGTAATAAGTGTCTAAATCGTCGGTATTTATACTTTTTCCCTTCAGGCCCTCCAAATTGATCAGCATAACCATCCGAAAACATATAAAAAATATCATCTTTTTGAAGCTTAACTTTTGTTTTAGTTATTTCTTCACTTTCACCTTCGTCTAATAATCCAACAGAAAATCTATCACCACGGATTTCTTCGATTTTGTTATTCCTAATTAAATATAATGGACGAAACGCTCCAGAAAACTCCAGTTCTGCATTCTTTTTATCAATAACGCAAAGGGCAATATCCATTCCATCCTTAATACGAACCTTCTCCATTGTTTTGCCAAAAGTTGTGGCAACTCCATTGTTTAAATGATGTAATATTTTGTCAGGTTCTTCAATTCCTTGATCATCGGTAATATTACGTAAAAGTTCAAATCCTATAATCGACATAAACGCACCAGGAACACCATGACCAGTACAATCAACTACAGCTACAAATATTTTATCCTTTTTCTCATTAATCCAATAAAAATCTCCACTAACAATATCTTTAGGTTTATACAAAATAAATGTGTTAGGTAAAATGCCTTTAAAATGCTCCATTGTTGGCATCAACGCTTCTTGAATTCGTTTTGCGTAAACAATACTATCAGTAATACTTTTATTTTTTATTGTTAACTCTTCTTTTTGTTTTGCTATTTGTTTTGCTATTTGCTCTTTTTCTTTTAATACTTGGTTTGATTTTCTTAAGCTTCGTGTTCTATACCTGAAAATCCAAATTATCAATCCAAGAGAAAAGAAGATGTAAATAAAATATGCAAATTTTGTTCTCCATAAGGGAGTTTCAATTGTAATTCTAAGGCTTACACCTTCTTCATTCCAAACGTCATCGCTATTAGATCCTTTAACTTTAAATACGTATTTTCCCGGAAGTAAATTTGAAAAGGTTGCATATCGCCTATTTCCTAAATTAATCCATTCCTCCTCAACTCCTCCAAGTTTATAAGCGTATTTATGCTTTTCAGGATCTGTAAAATCAAGAATTGCAAATTCAATTGTAATCAAATTATTTTTGTAGGACAATTCAATCTGGTTATTCTCTCCAATAGCGATTTCTCTTGTAGTCTTCTCAGATTGAACTTCGACAGCTGTAATAATAATATTGGGAATTTTTGAGTCCTTTATAATTGAATCTGGATAAAAGGAATTATAGCCTGCGATTCCTCCAAAAAACATTTCACCCGATTTTGATTTAAATGAAGCTCCATGATTAAACTCAAAATCCTGTAATCCGTCTTTTACACTATAATTATTGAAGCTCTCCGTTTCTATATTAAATTTAGAGATTCCTTTATTAGTACTTAACCATAAGTTTTTAGAATTATCAGACAAAATAGAATAAACAACATTATTTGATAAGCCATCTTTTTCAGTATAAGCCCTTATTTTTCTAGATTCTAAATCAAATTTATTTAATCCTGTCCCAGTACCAAGCCACAATATATTATTTATAGTATCTTCATAAATACTAAAAATCACATTACTACTTAAACAATCCTCACAATTTTTTCCTGTTCGAACGTATCTGAATTGTTTGTTCGAATTAAAATCAATATAACTTAGGCCTTTTTCTGTTCCAACCCACAAGTTTTTATTCTTATCAATACTTATATCATAAACCAAATCTGATCCCAAACTAGTTGAATCCATTCTTTCATGGAAGTAACTAATAATTGTATCGTTAGTTATTTTATGCAATCCAATTTTCGAGGCAACCCATAAGTTTTCAAATTCATCTTCAAGAATATCAAATATCCTATTGTTTTTAAATATATCAAAAACTTTAACTCTTTCAACTTCTTCAAATCGTCTAGTTTTTGTATTAAAAAAACTCAAGCCGTTTTGAGTTCCGACCCATATATTACCATTGCTATCTTCGAATATCTTATGTATGAAATCATTTCCTAATTTACTGTTAGAAGTATTATACCGTACATTTTTCTGACTTTTAGGGTTAAACACATGAATGCCAGCTCCCCATGTTCCAATCCAAACATCTTGGCTCTTTTTTAAAATGGCTCGTATATCATTATTTGAAAAAAGTGGTGAATTTTCTTGTGATGTACTGTATAAGTTAAATTTGTTTTTTTTATTTTCAATCTTAAATAATCCTTGAAATGTACCGAACCATATTATCTGAGATTGATCTTGTAAAATATCAGTTACTGAGGTTGTCCGAATAATTTCGTTTTCATATAAAAGCTCATTGTAATCAGTGAAACTTTCGGAAATTTTATTGAATTTTTTTAATCCTCTATTTGTTCCAATCCATAAATTCCCTGCAATATCTTCGAAAATATCATTTATTACGTAACTACCAATTCCTTTGGAACTTTTACAGTCGATACAATATCTTACGAAACTTTCTGTTTCCCAATTAAACTTATTTAATCCTTTATCTGTTCCAATCCATAATATATGATCTTGATCTTCAAATATAGCTTTAACATTATTATCACTAAGACTATTTTTATCATTTGAATTAAATCGATATCTTTTAAAAATCTCCAGTTTCCTATCAAAATAATTTAATCCATCTTTTGTCCCAATCCAAAGTTGGTTTTTATGATCCTCGAAAATTGGAAATTTGGCATCAATTGAAATCGAATTAAAAACATCATTGTAATGCTCGTAATGCCTAAATTTATTACTTTTTAGATTTAACCTTGATAAATAGTTTTCTGTTTTAATCCATAGATACCCACTTTTGTCTTGATAAACATTATAGATTTTATCTTCTCGAATACTATTTATATTGTTATAATCAACAATATACTGAGTAAATATTTCGGTGTGTATATTATATTTATTTAGACCTAGATTTGTTCCAATCCATAAATTACCATCAATGTCCTCGTATATACAGTTTATAAAATTACTTGATAAAGAGTTTGTATCAGAAGGTTCATTTTTAAATACTTTAAATGCGTAGCCATCAAATTTATTTAATCCATCCTGAGTACCAATCCATAAAAATCCTCTTGAATCTTGAAGTATGCAGTTTACACTTGTCTGTGACATCCCGTCTTCAATTGTGAAATGCTCGACATTTAGAACTTGTTCTTGAGAATTAGCAGTATAAAAACCCGGAAATATTCCGATACCAAAAAGAAGTAATATGATTAATCGAATTTTCATATATATATTGCTAATTTAACATTTAATAATTTGAAAGCAAAGTATGATTTTAGATACTTAGCCTAAAAAAATATTAAACTATTGAAATTGCACCTAAATTATTATTTAATTTTCGATATTTTAATGATGGTGATTTAATGAATTCTCCTAAGCCTAATGTTTGCCATTTTTCATCAATTAATTGTATTGTTTTATCATCTGAAACAACAATATTTGGCCAGTCTCTAGTGAAATTATCCTTTTCTAAAGATTTTCTTGTACCATCAAAAATTACTTTAGATAAACTATTTTGAGTAGATTCTATAATTTGAGAGTCTCTCTTAGGATCAATATTCCCGGAAATAATCCAAGATATCATATTTAATTCTTCAACATCCACTGTATTATCGACGATAAAAACGAACTTTATTATATTTAGTACTTCCAACTCAGAAATATTTCTAGCAAATTCCTTTATTTGTTTTTTACTCTCCTTTTCAATCGATATTATCATTGTCCCAATCTCGGGTAACATATTAATATCAGTAATCTCACTAAATTGTTTTTTTATTTCATTGCAATCTACATTTGTTTCTTTTGGTAATTCTTCTGCATTTACAATCTCTTCTGAGAATTTTACTGTGGCATCAATTCCCATTTTACTGCCAAAAGTAAATTTAGAAGATGAATGATCTAGAACATCCATTGGACCGCTTACAAAATGGATATCATTCTGCGGATTAGTATTTTCAAATATTACTTGTGAAAGCTCCGAATAATTATGAATATTGATGTCCTCATCAACAACAATCATAATTTTATTAAACATCATTTGCCCAGCTCCCCACATTGAATTCATAACCTTAAATGCTTGCCCCGGATAAGTTTTATTTATTTTTACAATTGCTATATTATGGGCAACACCTTCAAATGGTAAGTTATAATCTATGATCTCGGGTAGAATTGCTAATCTAATTGGAGATAAGAATATTCGTTCTGTAGCTTTTCCAATCCACGCATCTTCCATTGGAGGCACACCAACAATTGTAGCTGGATATATAGCATTCTTTTGATGTGTAATACAAGTTACATGAAACTTCGGATACCAATCTGCCAGTGAATAAAAACCTGTATGATCGCCAAATGGACCTTCCCAAATAAAATCTTCTGCTGGATCAACGTAACCTTCTATAATAATATCAGCATCTGCAGGCACTTCTATATCTTGTGTAATACACTTTACCAACTCTACATTTTTCTTTCTTAAGAATCCTGCTAATAAGAACTCATCAACATTATCAGGTACGGGAGCTGTTGCAGCATATGTATACGCAGGATCACCTCCCAGTGCAACGGCTATTGGTATTCTTTTACCAAGCTTTTTATACTCATCAAAGTGCCGAGCTCCTACTTTATGTTTATGCCAGTGCATTCCTGTAAGATTTTTATCAAGTACCTGCATTCTGTACATTCCAACATTTCGGATTCCTGTTATCGGATCTTTGGTTATTACCATTGGAAGAGTAACAAATGGTCCCCCATCTTCAGGCCAACATTTTAATACTGGAAGTTTACTTAAATCAGGTTCTTTATTAATAATTTCTTGACAATTTCCTCTACCGGATATTATCTTAGGCATCCATGAAGAAATATTTGACAGTTTTGGTAAAAGCTTTAACTTATCAAAAATATTTGCTTTCGGACTAATAAAATCTATAAATATTTTTTCAATTTCTTGGCCAATGTCATCTAAATTTTCAACTCCCAAAGACATACACATTCGCTTCTCAGATCCCATTGCGTTAATCAATACAGGGAATTCTGTGCCCGTATTCTCAAAAAGCACTGCTTTACCTCCATTGGAAGATTTAGAAAGTCTATCAATTATTTCTGTTATCTCTAACTCAGGATTAACGAAATCTTTTATACGAACAAGTTCATTCTCACTTTCGAGTTTTTGAATAAAACTATTTAATGATTTGTAAGCCATAATTAATAAAAATTGTAAGTGTCTTGAAATTTACAAAAAAAGGCTGACATCCCGATAAGATCAGGATCAGCCTTTTATTTAAGAAATATTATGTTTAGATAAATTTAAACTTTTTACCTAAATATTTTGCGGAATCACCTAATGCTTCTTCAATTCTTAATAATTGATTGTATTTTGCAATACGATCAGATCTTGAAGCAGATCCTGTTTTTATTAATCCAGTATTTAATGCAACAGCTAAGTCAGCAATTGTTGTATCTTCAGTTTCGCCAGAACGATGACTAATAATAGAAGTATATGAATTTTCAGTGGCTAATTTTACTGCATTAATTGTTTCAGTTAAAGTTCCAATCTGATTAACCTTTATTAAAATAGAATTTGCACTACTTTCATTTATTCCTCTTTCCAGACGTTTAACATTA
>JQIA01001209.1_pt1 | contig 13949 bp, 9 predicted proteins | sample 811431 | NCBI WGS metagenome assembly JQIA01 (sample SAMN02998118, study PRJNA258478) | marine sediment metagenome | biome: marine; feature: seafloor; material: sediment; isolation source: oil-polluted sediment collected from 3 locations (0.5 km, 0.7 km and 0.9 km)... | place: USA: Gulf of Mexico ... | reverse complement strand
CCATGCGTAAAACTTCGGCCCAATCATTGATACTGACATTGTTATTTACCCGCTTTGCTGGTTGATTTGTTTATTGCGTTTTGTAGTTTTTGAATGCGTTCTTTTTCTTCTGCATCATCTTTCATTTTTGCCTCTGCCGCCTTAACTTCTTTAAGCTGCTTGGTAAACTCCGTCACTTGCTGCTCAAACACTTTATTGCGAGTGTTTAGGCGCTTAATTTCTGCCTGCTCTTTTTCTTCTGAAGTAAGGTTCGGGTTTCGCGAGCCTGCCACCGTGCCTTTTTGCCACTCGTTAAATTCCTTGCCAAGTGCCTGCATTTCAACTCCTAAAGCCGATACTTGATGCTCGTAATTTCCGAAATTCTTTTTGTAAGATTCCGACCCATTTTCGGCAAAGTGATCAGTTGCCACCTTAAAAGTCTTGGTGGCTTCCATCGCCTCAGAATACAAATCATAAAATTTCATGGTGTATCTGTTGCGGTAGATGCGCTTATCTTTTTTGTACTGCCTAAACGAAATATCCGCAAAGCCTTTTTGGAATGGGCGCTCTCCCCAGTTTTCATAATCCCAAAATAGGCGATCTGTATATTCTTTTGTGTAATCCGAATAATACCCTATTAAATTTTTAACGACATATTCAGACATAATTGGCGATAAACTTATGTTGAATTTTTCTTTAAGCTGCTTCGATGCCTCAACAAAAGCCAGCCCCGTTCTATGGTCGTACTGTTCAAAACCTGCCACACCTTCAAGCCTTATAGGTACTATCGGTGCGCCTTTCCAGTCCTTTCCAGTTGCCAAGTCCAGTGGAATCTCCAATATGGTTGGGCTTCCCGCTAGTACCATGTGATGGCCAAGGGCAAAAAGAACCTCACTCGTCATGAAGTCGGGGCGATCTTCTTTGTCATTCAAAAATTCATTAATTGAAATCTCAGGCAGGGCCATAGCAAGCCCGAACACGCCTATCGGTTTGGCTATTTTAGCGCCGCCTGGTAGGTGAATAAAGCGCGCCCTTTCGTCTGGCGTTAGGTTCCTATAAATTTCACGCTCTTCTTTATCATCCGAGTAAAGCATTAAATAAGCTGAAAGCATGGATAGACCTGCAAGCGTCATGCTCACACCGTACATTCTGGCCTTTAGTGAGGTCAGCTTCATAAGGCCGTCTTCATCTTTTATAATGTTACTTAAATTCATCTCGCCATTAACTTCAAAAATAGCCTCCATTTCTCGCATGAAGCCTTGCATTCCTGCATTTAAAAAGGCAGAAGTTCTAACTGCGTAGGCTAGGTGTGGATTGGCCCCGCGCTTTTGAAAGTCCGTGGTTATCTGTCTTGTTTGCCACGCCGCCTCTACTGGGTCAATACCCGCTTTTCTCTGACGGTAATAAAACCCTACCCTAGTGGCCATTTCGGTTACGTCAGCTACCTTTGTATAAGCGAGAAGTATTTCTTTAGCAATTCGAGTGGGCGACCTATACCATTCTTTTTCTGAAAGGTATTCAGTGTTTGAGCCAGTAAGCCCCCAGTTTTCATATAAAGCCGACTTCATGCGACCGCCTGAGTACCCACCGTTCCCTCTTAGCTCGCCAACCAATCCATTTGCATTCCATACGCTTTCGACCATATACCCAAGGCCAATTAAATGATGGTAAACAGGCTTAAATTTAAAGCCACTTAATGCCATTGCTGTGGTCGAGTCTCTTGGTAGGTTGCCGCCTGCAAACTGCCAAGCCGATGTAATTCCGACCGTTATTATATTTTTAAAGACAATAGGCGCTTTTAAGGCTGCGCGGGTAATCTTATTTTGCGGCAAGTGAATGCCCCCCAAAGCATTCAGCATTGAAGGCAACAGGGTGTTATCTTCGTTTATTTGCACCCATTTTGTTTTGCCGTCTAATCCAATGTAAGAATCAAATTCGGTTCTTCTATCCGTTGGTGGATGTCCAAACGTCCAGAATTTTAGAAGGTCTGGGTTATCTTTTAGATATTCAATAAAGCCAGCTCTATCGGTTATTGTTTGGCCGTTATGCTCTAGCTCCATATCGGCTAGGTCAATTTCGTTTTCTGTGCCCACTTGAAGAATTGAGTCGGCCATTTGGTCAATATCCACCATAATTGGCTTTGTGTCGCTGGTGGCTTTGGTTATAAATAAAGCCCCTGAATTGCGCACATCACCACTTTCACTTGGCAGGGTTTGCATGTACAGGTCTCGCATGGCGCGTGCTTTTAGTGCTGCGGCCATGTGAATACCTGTTTGCTTAACAGTGTTTTCGTAAATATGAAGGATTGACTCTTCGGCACCCGATTGTCTCGCTCCAATATTCGAGCCAGTGCCCTCGCCTGCCTTTGTGGCACTAATGGCACGGTGAAAAGCAACATAAGCTTTATTGTTTTTCAGGAAAGCGTTCATTGAATCTTGGCTGATATAGCCAGAATCAACGTAGAATTGAAGCATGGATTTATTGAATTTCTGAAAGTCTGAAAAAGCCTTTTTAAAGTATGGGTATTTATTGCCCAGTGCTAAGCCTTCTTTGATCATGCCTTTGGTGAATAGCTTTTCAGTGCCCTTGCGCACGGCCTCTTCTGCGCGTCTTGCAGCAAAATAAGCCTCTTGGTCTTTCATGCGTTCGTTGCCAGCCTTTTTGGACTCGCCCCATACGTTATTAAGGCTAATTCCTTTAAAATCTACTGAGCCATCTTCTTTGTAATATGGCGCACCCCTTAAATATGATTCGGCAAACATTTGATCAGCGCCGTTAAGTAACTGTAAAAGCTTGTACGGTTCGGTTGTGCCAGTCGTCAAGCCGCCCTTTGTTGATCGACTCATTACCTTTGCTGCGTGCAAGTAGTCAAAAGCATTCTGCTTAAATTCTGCCCCCAGCTCCATAGAGCGTAAACGCATGATTCGCTCGCTCATAGAAAGGGACTTATTCGCGTTAGATTCGCCAGAAATACCTTCTATCAAGCGGGCCTTATCGCCCTGCTTGTACCATTTGTGCATTTTAATTTGAAGGCTGAACATTTTACGGCCAAATTTCTTGTCTGAGTTTAATAGAGCCTCAAAATCCTTTGTAAAGTTCGGGGCCTTATCTAAAGCCCATTTGTAATTGGTTAGCCATGCACGGACGTATTCAGCAAAACCTTCGGAATGTTCCAGCTCTTTCTTTTGTGTGTAAGAAAAACTAGCCACTTCTTCTGCATTTATTCCTTTGCTGTAAAGCTTTGAGATTTCCGTTTCCGCGCGGTCGGTATCACCAATGGTTCTGCGGTACTGCTTGCCATTCTTGGTCACTCTAAATTCATGATAGAAATCTAAGTAGTGCGCCATTTCATGCGCCAAAACTTCAATATCCCCGTATTTTTTCATACGAAGTTCGCCGTTCACAGTATTGTAATAGCCTGCTACGTTCTTTCCTTTGACACGGTTATTATATAATCGGTTGCCAATAATACTTTTAACGTGAGCAATGATACCTTCGCGCTTTTGCGGGTTATAAACATCTTTAAGCTTTATGGTTTTGCCGCGCAACGTGAACGACTCAACCCTGTCCGGCATCATTCCTTTTGCCTCAAGCTCGTAAAACATAGGCGGGTTATTTTCGTTTGGCTGATCTGCCGCCAAGCCTTCAACTTCACTAAGCGCCTTGTCTTCTGTTAGTGGTGCATGATCTTTATTGGCAGGTAGCAATTCCATTTTTTGTTTAGGCGTAAATGTCCGGCTGTACTGAACACCATCTTTAGCCACTTCTTTGGTGCGGGTGTTTTTAACTGGGCTTTTGGTTGCCGCAAGATACATGGCCTCACTGATTTCATAGTCCTTGTTCTTGCCTTTGTTTTCGACAAAGCCTAGATTCTTATAAAATTTAGTTAATCGCGCCTTGGTTCCACCAAAATCACTAGAAGGTGTTAATGCCACTGTTAGCCCATTCTCTTGCGCTAGATCAATAATGGCCTGCATTGCCGAAGTGCCCACTCCTTTTTCACGGGCAGATTCAGGCACCACAATCTTATCAACCACTATTCCATTAGGCATGCTGGTAAAGGCAAACTTTACAGTGGGGAATTGCTTTTTTATGGCACTAGAAAACTGGCTTGTGGTTAGTTTCTTTTTGGTATCAACCAGAGGCTTAGCTTTAATGGTTCCAGATTGCTCCTTGTCACCGGATATATTCACAGCTTCGCTTAAAGCGTACCCTTTACGATACGGCTCAACGGTCAAGACGCCATCGTATCCCGCTTTAGCTATGGCATTTTTTAATGCTTTCTTTGTTTTTCCGCCAAACATTTCAGACAGGTCTTTTTTCCACCCTTTACTACTTGTGGTTTTATGCTCCAGTACCAGTGGATTGTTAAAGGTAATTTCACCATAAACCCATTTATCTGCTTTTTGTGACGACATATCACTTTCATCAACAACCATGTATTCGCCAGACGGCTCTATTTTTTGGCCGAAGTCCATGCCTGATGGGGCCATGCTTGCGCCTGATTCTGTATTTCGCGCAAAGTGCAAAGTGACCGGTTTACCTGTTTCCCATTTTGAGCCATCAACCACATCGGATTGATAGGCGCGCTCTTTAACAACCATCTTTGAAACACTGGTGTCAGCCTGTTTTTTTGGCTTGGGCTTTACTTTCTTCGCTGCCGACACTACAGCCGCGCTAGCCTCAATGGTTCTGGCAAACAAGCTGTCAGATAATGAGTGTATACCTAACAGGTCTTTTATTGCAGACGCCAACTTATCAAAAAGTGTCTTGTGTCCCGCTCTGCTGGGTGCTTTTTTTAAGGCGCTTTGAAAGCTGGGGCTGGTAAGGCTATAGGTTACTATTTCCTGTAAATCCCCCTTTGTTACCTTTAAGGCGTTCACTTCCATTTGCGTAAGCGTGTCAAGATAAGCTTTATTGTCTAGAAGGCGGGCTATCTCCTTAGCTATAGACGTTAGGTTTACCACTGCCTCTATCTCTTCTTTGGTGTAGGGCTTTATTATTGTTTGGTTTACGGCAATATGAATAAGTTCGTGTAGAACCGTTTCTTCATCGTACCCATTTTCATTTATATTAATGTAGCTTTTTATTATGTCGCCAGTTTTCTTATTTGTTACAACCAGAAAGCTACCTTTTGCCTTACCGCTTCCTGAATTTTCTGGTAGCACAACCACTACGCTAGGGTCAATCAAGCCTTCAATATCTCTAGCTATAAGTTTAAATACCGGCTCTTGCGCGTTTTTGGCTAGCCACTCAATAGCTTGCTGGCCATTCTCAAAACTCTGCATGATGCCTGAGTCAATAGCGTGAGCTTCCACAATGCGAGGGTCTTTGTCGCTTACTGGCAAGGTAACTGCGACCGATGGCAGTTCTGATACTTCTGGCATAGAAAACAAACTATCCTGCCCATGCGCCATGGCTTGATCTGCGTCAAGCTCAGAACCAGCAAGCACAAAACCGCCAGCGTCTTTATCGGCTTGGGCTTTATCGTCAATTGCCTTTTGTTTTTTGGCTTCGGCCTGCTTGGCTTCTTCGGCTTGCTTTTCGCGCTTAGCAATATCAGCTTCGGTTTCTTGGGTTAGCTCTATTTCAGGCTTGCCCTTTAATTCTGCCAATAGCTTTGGGTTGGTGTGCCAGTTATCCCATGCCTTCTTTTTAGACTTTAAGAACTTAACCTTTTTTAAAATGGCATCAGGGTCTTTGATGTCTATTCCTTCTTTCTTGGCAAGCTCTGGATTTTTTGCTGCACCTGTTACGGCTGTTAGAGTGTTTTGAATTTCACGCTGTTTCTTGCTGGCTTTTTTCGCCAGATCAACGGCTTCTTTCATGGCCGAATCATCAAAGCCGAACATGTCGCCGCTTTCTTGCTGGGTGTCCGTGGTCATGCTGGCCACGGCTTTTACTAGGTTTTCAGCTACGGTTATGGTCTTGCCATCCTGAATGGCTTTTATGCCTACCGCTTGAAGGGCTTCATTATTAGGCGCTGCGTTGGCTATCTTGGTAGCGCCCTCGTCTGTTACTTGGTCAGCTCTATGGCTGGTAATAAGCGTCTCGCTTCCTTTAGTTGCGATGGTGAAAGCCCGCTTTCCGATAGCCCGCCCCAAAATCCCTTCTTTTGCGGCTTCTTTTTCTGTGAACTGGTTTGCTTGAATGAACTCGACATAATCTTTTACCTTGCCTTGACCTTCGCGGATATTAAGAATTGCGTCTAATGAGGCAGCTTGTACCTTATCAAACCCTTCACTTTCATAGTGGTACTGTGCGGGAATTGTTTCTTCCCCGCTACGCCTTGCTAAGTCTAGTCGATGGCGACCAGAAATCACTTCCTTGGTGCCATCTTTGCGAACCCATATTTGAATTGGCGCTACACCGGTACGCTCAAACGTGCCGCCTAGTGGCTCAACTACACCCTCCTTACCAGCGCCGTCTTTAAATTGAGGCACATCTTGGGATAATTTTATTTCAGAAATAGGCGCTTCGACTACAGCCAAGCCCTTAACAGTGCCCTTTTGTGGCTTTTCTTCTTCTGGCTTTTCGGTTATTGGTGCAATTACTTGGTCGCTAATATCAAAGTTAGCATTAACCTCTGGCAAGGATTCTTCTTGCGGCTTTTGCTTAGCACCAGATGCTAGTGTGTGTTGTGCGTCATTTGGCTTTAAAGCCTCAACTGCCTTTTGCTGATCTGTAAAATTAGGGTCTTCCGTTAAAAATGCCCTGTTGGAAATAGCGTCCAGCTCTCTACCTGCTGCACGGGCCGGTGCTATTTTTTCCTCTGCCTTTAGGTAGGTCGCCTTACCCGCTGCGCCACCACCACCAAGTAAAGTAGTAATTAAGCCTGTTTGAATCACTTGCTCTTTAAATGCCTCGCCTACAGTCTTAGCCTTACCTAGCCCAGCCTCTTCTTCTGCGTGACTTTGGCCAACACCCGTAATTGTTTCGGTTGCTTGCTCAGTGCCCATTACTTTTGCAGCTCTTCCCGCAGCATCCGCTAAAGCTTCCTTGCCAAAGCCTTTTAGTGGTAACGCAATAGCTCGCAAGAAAATAAGGTTAGAAACGCCTTCGGTTACAGCTTCCCACCCGCCGTACTTCTGGGCAGCACCCTCCATCTCACTGTAAACCTTCGACCACTCTTCTTGGTTTAATTTGCGGCCACTTACTTTTAAGGATTCCGAATCTACTTTTTCTTTAATGCGATCAAGAAATTCATCCTTGCTTGAGCGGTACGCAACACCGCCGCCTGCTGCAATTGCAGCCAATGGTGCTAATGGCGCGCCAGCTCCCGTTCCACCAACAGCAATGGCGGCTGTAATAGATGCCCCCATAGATGCGAGTGACGTACCCAGTGATTTACCGAGGCCGTAAAAAGATTGGTAGTTGGGGTCTGTGTTTTCTTCTTTAGCTGGTTCAGTCCAGTTAATAGCATCATCCAAGAAATTATTATCCACGGTTTCATCACCACCACGGATAACGCGCAGCACTGAATTTACCGCAGCCTGTGGAACTTCTGGCAACTGCCCGGCAACAATACCTGCGCCTTCCGCTAGTGCTTGACCTGTTGGCCTGCCTTCTGGGTTTAATATTGGCTGTGAGAACCCAGCTTTTTCGTAAGCCTCCTTTGTTTGAATGCCTTCTTCTTTCGCAATATCCCGTGCTGCCCACTCATTCATGGCGCGAGCATTATTTGAATCGGTATTACCTAGTGATTTAAGGCGCTCCCACATGCTTGGCTCGTGTGCCGACATTGAGTGACCACCCTTGATGTCATCTATCTTTTTACTGATAAGGTCTATCATTGGCGTTTCACGGGGCAAGACCTGTGCTGGCTCAGGCTGGATAGGCTGGGCAACCATAGCGGATTGCTCGTCTACAGATTGAACGCCTTGAGTTGGGTGAGCAGGTTGCGCTTGATAGCCTATTTTTTGAGTAAACTCCTCAATAGGCATTTGAGAGTAGTATTTACCATGTAAAGCAGTTACTAACTGATCATCTTCTATTCCGTCATATTGCGGGTGCTTGACTCTAAAATCAGTTAGTACTTGCGACACATTAAACCCCTTGAAAGGCTGTTATTTTTTAGTGGTTGTTATAGTAACCCAAGCGGGTCGGCTGGCGCATCACCAATTTTTTCGGCTAGCTGCGCATCAGTAACAAGGCCATATTTCTTAGCCGCCTGCAAAGCCGCTTCTGTGGTTGATTTGTATTTACCCTCGGCAAGATATTTCAAACCCAGCGTCATGGCCTGATTCCACTTGGCGTTATTCTTGTTGAACATGATATATGTGCCGTCTGGACTCATTTTAGCCCCAGCCAGTCCCGCTATATCTTTGTATAGATTTTTCTGGTTTGTATCGCTAATAGATTTGGCGAATTTATCACGCTGTAATTGTTGCGCTGGTGTCACCCCGCCTTTCGCCCCACCCTTGTCTGTCTTGTCTTTACGCTCAACTATCTTGCCACCTTGGTGAATAACGCTTTCACCGGCATGGTCAAATTGCTTTAATTCACCTGCTGGCTTAATGGATTCAAGGTACTGGCCTACACTTTTGCTCATTGAAAATGCATTGGTTAGTAGGTCGCGGGCGGCTGGCGCAAATTCTGGCGACTCAATTGCTGGTAGGTCTTTGAATAATTCAGGTCTAATGCCTTGCGTGGCCTGTCCCCAACGCTCTTTAAATTGCTCCTCATTGGCAGAATCCAGCACCCAGCCGGAACGCTGGACAAGCTCTTGGGACTCTGCTGCTTTTTGCGCCTTTTCCTGCGCTGTTAGTGAGTTTAGCTGCGATATCATTTGAGGGCTGCCACCAGAAAGTATGAACTGCTCTTGCGCCCCTTTGTCGTTCGGTGAGAGGGATAATAGATTTCGGCGCTCAGTCTTAGCCTTAGCCTCGTCTATCTTCATTCCCGCCATCTTGTTTTGCGCTCGCTGACCTTTTACCGCTGCTGTGGTGCGGTAAATTTCACCCATATCTATACCGTATTGATTAGCTGGCATGTTATGTCCCTTTAAGTGCGTTATGAAGCATCCAGTTCTGACCTGCTTGGTTCAGGCTTTGCGCCGCGCCTTGATAGGCCCCAGCTCTTGCCGCGCCGATATTTTGCTGGGCAATGTTTTGAGAGCGCCCCAAGTTGGCCATGATATTTCCGCCCGTTTGCGCTAGTTGCCCAGACACTTGCGCCTGCCCCGCTGCCGATGCTTGACCACCTTGGTTTAAGGATGACAGCATATTGTATTTGCGTGTTTTATTATTCTGCTCCCGATTGTAAGCGTTGCCATACTCTTGGCTGGCCATGCCCTGTGCGTATGCGTTTACACCCTGCTGCTGCGCGCCACTCAATAATCGGCCACGGGAAGCCGCCGAAGCATCCAATGCCTTGATGCCTTGATCTAATCTGAACTGATAGCCGGGGTCTGCTTTGTATTGAAAGTTATCCATTGAAAATGCGCCAGACTCAATGCCAGACTGAATCTTGCCTAATGCCTCCTCGCCAGCCTCGCGCCACGGGGCAAAATCGGCGAGCTGGGTCTCGGCCTGCTCCTTCTGGAAGTCTAAATTATTGGCCGCCATGCGCTCCTCTGCCGCCATACCTTTTCGCGCCGCGCTAGCCTCCTCCTTGCCCGAGAGGTAACTGGACGCCAAGCCGACACCCGCCGATGCCAATAAAGCCGTACCTGTTGTTACCGCCATCACAATACCTTCATATATGTTCGTTCTTTTGGTTTGTAATCAAGTCGCTTGTATAATGTAGCAACACGATCACCGCTAAGCTCGTCAAGGCATAGCATGCTGCACATCTTAGCCCCTTTTGATTTCGCTATCCTTTCCATTTCTGAAAGCATTTTTAGGCCGACTCTGGTTCCGCGCCTGTCTTTGTCAACCCACCAAAATAGCTCTTGAGACATCAAGGTCTCCTTAGCCATAAATACAGGAAATATTAAAAAACCAAGCATGGCCCCCTCTCCGATTAGAAGGGTTTCATTATCAAGCAAAATATCAAAGGTGGCCGTAACCTCCTTTACGCCAAATTCCATATCACTGGCGTATCCGCTAGCCCTGAAGAACTCCTCGCCCATGCGTAAAAGCTCTGGGTAGTCGTCTTTTGTCGCCTGCCTTACCATACACCCACTCCTTTTGATTAACTGCTCATTTGATTAGCTGACTTACTGTTTGATATTAAATTATTTAAAACTACAACCGCTGCATTTAGATCAATTACCACCTGATTAATTGCGGTCTTGTTGGCATTTGTAAGATCAACAACACCTTGTAAGTGAGCTTGATTGTACGCTGTCGGGGCATTACCTGCATCTGCAATTGTAACCGATGCCACGGAAGCTACAGCACTTGCCAGTACAGGCATTCGCTTAACAAGCCCTTGCAGTGTTTCTGTGGCCAAATCATTAACACCTACAATATCACCATCACTGCCATGAGCCTCATTAAGGGCTGAATGCGTGGCAAGGCCATCAGCATTAACAAGTATCGCCTCTTTGTTGTTGCTGGCTTCTGCCGCGTTGGTGGTTATATTGTCGATATTAACAAGCACTTGCGCGACAACCTCATCAAGGCTCGCCCCCACTGTTATAAGCGCCTCGTCAATTTCATTCTTATTATCATCAATGGCGTTACCGCCTTTGTCCGCTGTTCGCTTGTACAAGTCCCTGAAAAAAGCGGCCCATGCCCTTGAAAGGACTCCCTTGCTATCAGCAATTGGAACCATTAGCGGTGGCTGTGAGACTATATTTTTATTTGCCATTATCTCGACTCCACCCACGCTCCACCAATATCAATTTCAATCGGGTCTGATATTTCGACCTTGAACGTAAACTGACGCGCAACACCAAACCGATTGACTTTAGCTCTTGTAAGATACTGCCCTTTGCGACCTATGCGCCCACGCTTGAAGCTATTGCCATAAGTTTTGCCGTTGTCTTTAGATGTGTAAACCCTAAGCTCTGGCTCACTGCCTTGGCCCGCCGTTAAGCCTACGCCTGACGACATATCAAATTCAAGGCTGTCTATGGTTAGAAATTCCCGACCGTTGTTTACGGTTGGCAATACAAACTCACGAATAATAGGCTCGCCGTCATCCGTGTAATAATTTGAGGCTAGCTGATAAATGCGCCCATTCTGGAAATCACCCACCAATGTTTTAGAATCCCAGAAAATAGCGTTGTTGGATTGGTGCCTGCCGAACTGGTAGCTTTTTCGAATATGCCAGGAGCCGGTAGAAATATCATAGCACCAAGTTATGTTTCTGGATGGAATGGTTAGCACATAAAACAAGTGGCCTTCGTCTTGATAGGTGTAAGCGAAGGCGCTCGATAAATCCACACCTTTAAGGTCTTGCTCTACAGCGTGCGTGCTTATTCTGATTGGCGTGTACCCTGACATCTGGTACACCATTAAATCTGATCCGATAAAGTAAACAGTGTTGTTTTGCTTGGCTATTGAGTATTTTGCCCCACACCCTTTTTCTACAAACGCGCCTTGGTTTCTTTCAAAAGTAAAATCTGCCGCGCCTGAGTTGTACCAGACCTCAATTGTTTGAGTGCCAAACATAAGTACTTCACGGTGGTCACTAAGAACACCCGCCAATTGATCCGGCTGACCTTCTGCCGTTGCAAAATTTATCGGGTCGAACCATACGTCTAGCAGATTAGACACAAAGAACTGACCGGTTCCTTTGCGCTCAAATATAAAATATCCATCTTGATAGGTGACTGTTGATGCGGGATAAAAACCAGCTGCCGTGATCTGTTTAACCAACCCTGTATTTGAATCGTAATAATAGCCCTTTGAACCATCGACCATAACAAGCTGATGCCCGTTATCTTCCATTGAAACGCGGCCGCCAAGGTTTACATCGCCCAGCTCTTTAAATGTTCCGTCTTTAAATATTTCATACAGCTTTGAGGGTGTGCACGCAAAAGCACGAGGCCCGTTTTCGTGAATAGCAAGCACTGGAAAGGTTGGCAGCTCAAGAAAGTAAGCAAGCCCGGGTGTGCCGATCAAGCTAAACGGGTATTTAGCGCCCGTACTCTTTCGGGGGTAGATATTCACCAATCGCTCTTGGCCCGTTATATCACCTTCGGCTGTGGTCGCAACTAATGGTATCGGATTTTGTCTACCCATTATTTTTCACCCAGTGAGCCTTAAACCCAACAATCCAAGCGTAAGTATAAAAAAAGCACAAACCAAAAATACCCCACTGACCTGATATGTAAGAAGAGTAAAACCAAAATGGCTGGCTCGCTAACCCAAATATACAGGCGTATTTTTTTAAAGATTCGTTGCCTTGCTGTGAAAGCCATATAGCCATTACGCCTGTAAGCGCTATTCCAACTTGATCCATGCTATGGCCCACCTGCAATATCATAACCGCCCATTCCTGAACGATTTGACCTGATAGCCCTATCCACACCCAAAATAATAGGTCGATAGTTTGCGCGTTTAATCCACTTTTTGCCTTCGGTAGCAGACACGGCAATCATTTGAGATGGCTGCTTGCCATATTCATCTGCCAAATCTAAAGCCAAATTGTATTCAAGGGCGCGTCTATAGCCAGAGGGCAGACTGATAACTTCCGTCAAGCCTGTGACAGGCAATAAAGACAATAGAGGCTGCAACACCTCAAGGTGCAAAGTCTCGTTAGCGTAAGGCACTGCATCGAATATAATTGTATTTAGCGGGAATCCTTCACGAACGTAAAACCGTGACGGTCTTGATGCGTTAGTTTTTCGGCTGATTTGTGAGTATGTTTTATTGTCCAGTGATTCGAGCGCGTAATCTGTACCCGAGGCGTCACGAATAAAAGCCGTTAAAATTTTTTCAGGTCTTGGCGTTTCAATGTGATTATCAGGAAAAGGCGCGGGGCTAGGGTGTATGCCTATCGTGTATTCAGGTTGATTAACTTTCAGCTCAAAGGTAACTGTGCTGACAATTGGAATTAGCAGTGACTCCAGTGACCAAGCATCAACCATATTAATTAGAACTTGAAGGGCATCAGCGCCTTCTTCGGCAGGCAAGGGTTCACCAGCCGCCAGTACACCTATTTTACGCATAGACGAGCGTATTAAATCACCAACTGTGAACCCTGCCATGCCTTACTCCCTATTCTTCGCCTTGAGCTTCTAAAGCTTCTTTAATTTTATCAATCATGGTCTGCTCGCTAAAATTCATTCGCAAGCCAAGCTTGTATTCAGAGCCAAGAATGATCAACTCTTCTTTAGTTAGGCTTTTAGGGTCTTCATTGAAGCGGGCGAGTAATTCGTCATTGTCGGATTGTGGATCCTTAAGGCCGCGCTTTTCAGCTTCGGCAATCAAGGCATCGTCACTAAACTTTGCAATGTCAAGCGCGACACTGGCCATTTTATTAGCCTCGGCTTGTAATTGTTCTTTTGTTAAAACAATAAAACCATAGGACTCAACGAATTTAACCAAGTCTTCTGGTCGCATGTTTTTGACTTGGGCCTCTGTTACGCCTGCGTCCATATTTTCAGGTAAATATAGGCGCTCTGGACTATCCACCCAGCCATCGGCCAGCTTCCCTTCTAGTTGCTCTGGTGTTAGGTTAAACATCTCACCAGCGGGAAATTCATCACTAAATAAATACACTGATTTTTTAGGGTTGATCTCTTTCATGTCACACCTTTATTTTCATTAATACTGAAATAGCCCGCACTAGGCGGGCTATTCATTTAGCTACTACTAAGAGGCAGCGCCCCATAAACGCATGGCCAATTCAGGGTAGACTAAATCAGCACCCCAAACAGCATCAATACGATGGGTTTCAGTTTGCTCATTAATATCATAAGCAGCGGTTAGCAATAACGATAAACCGCTATCTGGGTCAGACGCGCGAGCCTTAACCGTGGCAGACTGTGGCAAGTCAAGATCAACCATTACTAGTGCAATAGCTTCTTTATGAAACAAGTAATTCTGCTCATAAGTAGTATTTGCAGCACCTAG
>JQIA01001208.1_pt1 | contig 13958 bp, 9 predicted proteins | sample 811431 | NCBI WGS metagenome assembly JQIA01 (sample SAMN02998118, study PRJNA258478) | marine sediment metagenome | biome: marine; feature: seafloor; material: sediment; isolation source: oil-polluted sediment collected from 3 locations (0.5 km, 0.7 km and 0.9 km)... | place: USA: Gulf of Mexico ... | reverse complement strand
GGCTGCAATTATATGTGATGAGTTTTTCGGATCTATCCATACCTCATGGTAATCAACATGCACACTGGGGTCATACAAAGAAGTCCAATTTTTTCCGCCATCAATAGACTTGATTAATGGCACGCCCATGGTGTAAATGGTATCAGCATCGTTAGGATCAACATGGATTTTGCCGAAATAATAGCCGTAGGTATAGACCACATTTGATAAGGGTAGCTCATGGGTTTTGTAAAAACTATTGCCGGCATCATCTGAACGGTAAACTTCAAGTCCTTTAATATCAGTATTGAATAAATTGCTATTGGCATCTTTTAAATATTTCACCAAATCTTGCGGGTTCATACTGCCATTTTTTAATTTCTCTATAATTGTTTCAGCGGTAGTTTTTGGTGGAAAATTGTTGCCTCTTAAGAAATTTTCCAAGTTTTTTTCATCTTGAAGGAGTAAATCTTCAGTAGTCATGGTTTTTAAGCGTTTGGCATTGATGGCTGTATCGCCCATGTCCCATTGAGATTCAGGTAATATTTCTTGGTTATCAACAACAACATAGACGATATTGGCATCTGATTGAGCAACGTCAATTCCCATACGGCCAACAAACTTACCAGAGGGCAAACCATTTGTGAGTTGATGCCAATCTTTTCCTTTGTTGCTGCTTTTGTATATCTTGCTGCCAGTGCCTGACTCAATAAAATTCCATGCTTTTCTCTCACGTTGCCACGCGCTGGCATAAACATCACCATTGCTGGCAATGGATAAATCCACAAAACCTGTGACCTTGTTTCCTTTTAATACTTTTTCCCAAGTATTACCTGCGTCTTGGGAAACAAATACGCCACGATCGCTGCCTTTTGAGTACAAAGCGCCAAGAGCGGCCACATAAATGCGATTAGAATCCTGAGGGTCAACGATGAGGTCGCCAATTCGACTGGTATCTCCCAGGCCCATGTGTTTCCAGGTTTTCCCTGCATCTGTTGATTTATAAACGCCCATACCCGCATATGACGAGCGTGAAGAATTATTTTCGCCTGTCCCAATCCACAATACCTGGTCATTATTGGGATCCACATCAAAACCTCCGATGATTTGTGAGGGCAATTTGTCAGTTATTGGTTCAAAGGTCATGCCTTTGTTCTCAGACTTCCAAATTCCACCAGATGCATAGGCAATATAAAGTACGTTGTCATTTTGTTTAGATGAACGGATAGCTACAACGCGACCACCTTGTACAACTGGACCAATATTCCGCCATGGTAAATTCTTATAATTAGAGTTGTTAACCAATTGTAGGTGTTGTTTCCAAGATTGTTGTTGATTTTTGAAATTATCATTTACCTTAGCAGAAACGTTAATGCTAATAATTATGATAAGAAGTATGCTAAGAATTTTCATGTGTGCCCAGATGAGTTGATAAAGTAAGGGTAATTATGCTTATCTATTGAGTTTGATACAATAGTTTTTTTAAATTTGTCGTATTAGTTGTTGTTAGCATAAGGATATGAATATAATTATGCCCCCAATCATTAATTCAAATAATTATGGCAGATATCGAGGTTTCAACGCAATTGTTTTCACAGGCAGCAACATTAATGTTTGTGGGCATGGGTTTTGTTTTTGCTTTTTTAGGATTGTTAATTGTTGTCATCCGTTTTTTTATCACTCCTTTAGCTAAAAAATACCCTGATAAGGTGCCACAAATCGCAAAGACAACACAAAACAATGATCAGTCCGCCATAGTTGCAGCCATTACAGTTGCTATCAATAAATACCGTCATCAACACAAATAAAATATAGGATTTTAAAAACATGTCGAAAACAAAAAAGCCTTTGGGCATAACTGAACTCGTTTTAAGAGATGCTCACCAATCATTGTTAGCCACACGCATGCGCATTGAAGACATGTTGCCGATAGCCTCCGTGCTTGATGAAGTAGGCTTTTGGTCGATTGAGTCCTGGGGAGGTGCAACCTTTGATTCTTGTATTCGGTATTTGGGTGAAGATCCATGGGAACGCATACGAGAACTGAAAAAAGTGATGCCAAAAACCAAACAGCAAATGTTGTTTCGTGGGCAAAACATCTTGGGTTATCGCCATTATGCTGATGACTTGGTGGAAAAATTTGTTGAAAGAGCTTATGTCAATGGCGTTGAAGTGTTCAGAATATTTGATGCCATGAATGATGTACGCAATATGCAATCGGCAATTAAAGCCACCAATTTAGTTGGTGGACATGCTCAGGGCACATTAAGTTATACAGTAAGTCCTGTCCATAATCTTGAAGGTTGGATAACCATGGCAAAACAACTAGAAGACATGGGTTCGGACTCCTTATGTATAAAAGATATGGCTGGATTGTTAAAACCTTATGATGCCACTGAGTTGATTACAGAAATAAAAAAAGTGGTCGATATTCCGATTGCTTTACATTGTCATGCCACCACAGGTCTGAGTATGGCAACCCACATGAAAGCCATTGATGCAGATATTGATGTGATAGATACAGCCATATCATCAATGAGTATGACTTATGGTCACTCACCAACAGAAACTATGATTGCCATAGTTGAAGGCACTGAACGTGATACAGGTCTTGATATCAATAAATTAGAAGAAGTGGCCACTTATTTCAGAAGAGTGCGTAAAAAATATGCCAAATTTGAAGGCAGTTTGAAAGGAGTTGATGCCCGCATATTAACGGCACAAGTTCCAGGTGGCATGTTAACCAATATGGAAATCCAGCTTAAGGAGCAAGGCGCTGGTGATAAATTAAATGATGTTTTAAATGAAATTCCAAGAGTAAGAAAGGACTTGGGTTATATTCCTTTGGTGACACCCACTTCTCAAATTGTAGGGACCCAAGCGGTGTTAAATGTACTCACAGGAGAACGCTATAAAACCATATCTAAAGAAACAGCTGGTGTACTTAAAGGAGAATATGGTGCAACTGCAGCGCCAGTCAATTTAGAACTACAAAAACAAGTTTTGAAAGGCAAAGAAGTAGTGACTTGTCGTCCTGCGGATTTATTAAAGCCAGAGGTAGATACATTAACTAAAGAGTTGATACAATTGGCACAAGAAGAAAATATTACTTTGGCTAAAGATATCATTGATGATGTTTTAACGTATGCCTTATTTCAACAAATCGGTTTGAAATTTTTAAAAAACCGTAACAACAAAGACGCTTTTGAACCTGCCCCACAAGCCAGTGATGTTCAACCCACTGCCGTAGCTACGGCACCAGTACAAACAACAAGTGATGCAATAGAAAATTATTCTGTCACGGTTGATGGCAAAGTATACCAAGTTGAAGTAGCACCTTCTGGAAACATCAACCACGTACAACAAGCACCTGTAGTTGAAAATAACAGCGTTGGTGAAACTTTGGATGCACCATTGGCTGGTAATATATTTAAAGTTAATGTTAATGTTGGAGATCAAATAAATGAAGGCGATGTAGTTATTGTGATGGAAGCCATGAAAATGGAAACTGAAATACTTGCATCAATTTCTGGTACATTATCATCTGTGCATGTTAAACAGGGTGACAATGTCAAAGTAGGTGAAGTCTTGTTGAGTTATAGGTAAGTCTAATGGAATTATTAAACACATTGTGGCAATCTACAGGGTTGGCGAATTTCGAAATGGGCCAAGTCTTCATGATGCTAATAGGCATAGGTTTATTGTATTTGGCAATAGCGAAAAAATTTGAACCTTTATTGTTGATGCCTATCGGATTTGGTGCGATTTTAACCAATATACCGATTGCTGGCTTTACTGAAGTAGGTGGATTACTGCATTACATTTATTATGCGGGCATAGATACTGGTATTTTCCCCTTAATAATTTTTATGGGTGTAGGTGCCATGACTGATTTTGGTGCATTGATTGCTAACCCAAAAATGTTGTTGTTAGGAGCGGCTGCTCAATTTGGTATTTTTACCACTTTATTTGGCGCCATAGCACTCAATGCAGTTCCTGGTATTGAGTTCAGCATTCAAGATGCCTCTGCCATTGCCATTATTGGTGGTGCAGATGGGCCAACAGCGATATTTTTGGCATCAAAATTAGCACCAGAATTACTGGGTGCAATTGCAGTGGCTGCCTATTCATATATGGCATTGGTGCCGATTATTCAACCTCCTATCATGCGTACTCTGACATCCGTTGAAGAAAGAAAAATTGAAATGGTACAACTCAGGCATGTGACAAAAATTGAGAAAATCGTTTTTCCATTAGCAGTGTTGTTATTAACAATATTCTTTTTACCTGCAGCAACGCCATTGATTGGTATGTTTTGTTTTGGGAATCTTATGCGTGAATCAGGTGTGGTTGAAAGACTCAGCTCTACTTCACAAAATGAATTAATTAACATTGTGACTATATTTCTCGGTCTCGGTGTTGGTTCTAAATTAAGCGCCGATAAGTTTCTTAATGTTGAGACGTTAGGCATTTTGGGTTTGGGAGCCGTTGCCTTTTCAATTGGGACAGCAACTGGTGTTCTGATGGCAAAACTGATGAATAAATTATCTAAAGATCCAATTAATCCTCTAATTGGAGCAGCTGGAGTATCTGCCGTTCCAATGGCTGCCAGAGTGGTGAATAAATTGGGATTAGAGGCCAATCCACATAATTTCTTACTCATGCATGCCATGGGTCCAAATGTAGCTGGTGTTTTAGGGTCAGCGGTAGCTGCGGGGGTTTTATTGGCGTTGGTTGGTCAGTAATTTAAACTATAAAGATGGGTGCCCATAAAGGGTACACCGTACAAGATTTCAGATTCAGATTATTTATTATTGTACGGTGCAACCCTTGTGGTTGCCCTTGCTAATTTCATTTAATAGTGTCATCAGTATATAATATGGACTCAATTTCCTTAATGCCTGCATCTGTCATTGGATAATAGAATTCTAGGCCCTCATTTTCATCAGTGACTTGATAAAATAACACACCAAGATTTGGATGGTCATTTTTATCAATTTTGATCTTAAGGTCTTTGTTCACAGGTTTTATAATCTCGTGGAAAAAATCACCAGTTATTCGGCTTTGATCCAATGTTGCAAAACAAATGTGCTCATCACTTGTGGGCCATGTTTCAGTTGTTGGTGAGAATTGTCTGACATCTAAACCATGTTCTTTAAGTGTGGCAACGTGTTGTCTTTGTACTTGAGTATAATGTAAATAGGCTTCTTGTTTGTTTTCTAAATCTTTTCCTGGTCCAATATTACTCCACATCATATAGGAGAAAAAAGGCGTAAAAACTATCTTTTTAGATAAATAAAATTCATTGTGTTGTGGCGTACTGGCTTTTATTTCAGGATTTTGATTGAAGATGGCTTGTTCTAAAATATTCCACAAAGGTTCAAAACCAGCCATTTGTAAATGGTTGTGCATCATGGCAGCCAAATCTAACACAGTCATAAAATTGGTGTGTCTGATTTTGATACCAATGGCATTTTGCAATTGTTGTAACAAATTAACAGAGCCCATACCTTTGTGCATGAGTTGCTTTTCAAAGATTTTTTTACTTTCATCATTTTCTGTAATGATAACAAATGGTAATAAAAGCAAAGGAGTCATTTGTACTTCTTTGTTGTGCCTTAAGCCTTTTGGTAATTCTGAATCGTTTGCACCAATTATCAATTGATTGCGTCGGTTATTTTCTCCTTTGAGTGCTGCATTGGCATATTGACGTAATTGAGTGTGAATTGGGAATCCTGGTTGTAGAATTTCACTGCTCTGGTACAAGCCTCCCACAATTGCATAAGTAGAATCATCTAAATGAGGGATGATATTCTGCAACTCTTTAGATATTTGCACATTAAGTTGTTTAATGACGTCTTGTTCTAAAATAAGTTTTGGCTGTTTGCTGCCATCAAAAAAAGTTTCAATGGTTAGCATGCCTTGGAGGCATCTAAGTGTCATAATTTTCCATCATAATTTTTGCTAATATTTATTAGGGCTATTCTTCTTCATCTAAATTAGAGACACTGGGGTCGTTGTACCAGGAAAACAATGTCGATGATAACTCAAGTATGCCTTCTTTTTTTAATCCTGAAAAAGTTTGAATGGTAGAGGTTCTTGAAATGTGTGCCATTTCTCGTTTGACTTCTAATAAAGCTGCTTTTCGTTTGCCAGATTTGAACTTATCGGATTTATTTAATAACACATGTGAATACAAGCCTGATTGATCGGCCCATTGCAAAAATTGTATGTCAAACTCTTTTAAAGGGTGACGAATATCCATAACTATCACCACACCAATTAAACTTTTTCTTTCTTCCAAATAGGTGTTGATTTCTGTTTGCCAGTGGGCTTTTATCTTTTTAGGCACTTTGGCGTAACCATAACCAGGTAAATCAACCAGGCGCATATTGTCACCCAAATCAAAGCAATTGAGTAATTGGGTTCGTCCAGGGGTTTTACTGACTTTTGCCAGTTTTTTATTGCCAACCAAGGTATTCAAGGTGGTAGATTTGCCGGCGTTCGATCGCCCAGCAATGGCAATTTCCAATCCTGTGTCTTCAGGTAACTGTGATACTTTGTAGGCAGAGGTTAAAAACTGCGTTCGTGCAAATATATTTTTCATTGTTTTTTTATTCAAAACCATTCATAAAGATGGAATCGTTACTTAAAAACAACACAAATCCATCATGATCACTCACTCTTAATGAGGTCGTACTATCTTCCACATGGGTGAAATTAACATCTGACTGACCACGAGAAAATTGCATTTCATTCATCATCAATAAGGCTTCATCATTTAATAGTGCATGGTCTAACAATTGCGCACTGCCTCTAAAAACAAATGAGTATTGTTCGCTTGATGTCAAAGTATGTATAGCTTGGGTTAAAGGAGCAGAGGCAAAAATTGGCGTTTGCCAATATTCATTTTCTATTTCTACAGCAGTACCTGCAATTTGACCAATCACATCAGCATATCCATCAGTAAACTCAAAGGCATTAAAATCCCCAATCGTTATAATGGCTTCACCAGGGTTGGAGGTTTGAATGGCATCGATCATACTGGCAATTGAAATGGCTTGCTCAAATCTTTTTTGACGAACCCGAGTACTATCTGAGCCATCAATACCGCCACGAGAACGCATATGAACTACTAACACGTTGACAGTGACTGTTGTGCCGTTTAAATTAACATCTGCATTTAAATGCAATGGCGGCCTATCGTGTAATGTGAAACCATTGATTGTTTGTGTCTCATTGTCACCCAATTGTGCTACTGGGTTATTTAATGTTACTAATGCAGTTTGATACATAAACCCAACATCAATACCTCCAATATCATTGCCAATAATCAGTGATGTTGAATAACTAGGGCCTCCATCGTTTACAATTTTTGCAGCTAAATCATCCAATACTTTCAAGTTTTCAATTTCTTGTAAACCAATGATCATGGGTGACTTGAGGTCTTCTCTAAAGTATTTTGATAGTTTAGTTAATCTTAATTGATAATCTTGTGATGACAGAATTGTGTCATCATCTGTATCTGTTGTTGGGTCATCTACGTCATCAAAAAATCTAAATAAATTAGCCGAAGCCACGGTGACTTCCATAGCGGAACCATCTCTCACTACTCCTGGTACTATATTTTCATTGATTACAGTAATTTCTGATGGCCAGATTTCATATTCCCCAAACTCATAACCAAAAACACCTTTGATTGAAACTTCAGAACCGCCTGCGTAGTTTGTTAAGGGCAATGTTAAACTATCAATGTCCATTTCTAGTACTTCTGGGTTGCCATCAAATATGGGTGAATTGGGTAGCCCTACATCCCCGGGAAAATCAATGCCTGGTTCTCTAAATGCCCGTGAAGTGCCTGCACTTACCAACACATCTTCGCCATCGGCACCAGGAAAAAATGGATTGGTTGCTGCGGTTCCTGCGCTGATAAATCCTTGTGGCATATCAAAATGCATGCCCTCTAAACATTCGTATTTTTGTGTTTCTAAATCTGTAGAACAAGGGGCAACAGTCGGGTCATGTGGAGGGAAATTATCATCGAGTAAAACAGGTGTTGGTAATGTATTTCCTGAAGATATGACAACAACATTGGCAAATGAAAATTCAGTCATACCGAAAAATTCTATCATAGGACCATCAACATCCACTTCATCTCCAACACTGATTGTAGGAGAAGGATCCTCATCTATGTAGACAAATATCCCATTTGAGGTATTTACATCACCATCGTCTCGTACACCATCAGGAGTTTGCATATAAAAGCCAAAGGTATCAAGAGCGGTGACAATGTTTCCATTTGATCTGACATTAAAGCCATCATAAATCGTAGCAGTAGAGTTACCTTGGATTTCCCAAATTTCTAGTTCTGGAACACCAACGATAAAACTAAAAACATGATTATCACCACCTTGAGTATCGCCATTGCCATCTAACTGATCGATGTCTTCATCCAAATCAGCAATTAATGCTGCCAATGCAGTCACCGTACAAAAACCAGCAGGCAAATCTAATGTTGGATCAATGGTGATTGAACTAGTAGTTAAGTTGTTAACAGTCCAGGTCATGGGGTTTCCAGCACAATCAATTTCAAAAGCATCAGGCATAATTGTGACATCTTCATTAAAGTTAAATGTGATATTGGTATCAACGGCTACACCACTGGCAAGATTTACAGGAATGGTTGATGAAACATTTGGGGGTAAATCACCCACGGTACAACCACTAAAAAATGAACCATCATTATTCACACCCGGAGAAAACAAACTGCCATTTGAACCTGTAGCAGAACTGTGTTCAACAAATAATCCAGTGGCAACCGGGTCTCTGGTTAGAGATTGGTTGTTGCCTCCTTCAGATCCATATGTATGAGAGGCTACCGTTGAAGCGCCACTCCTTAGAGTAATGGTATCCCCTCCATTATTAAGAATAATACTTCCTGAACTGGCCGTTTGTATTTTTGAAAAACCGAAAGCTCCAACTGGGCTGCCTCCACCAAAGACAACAATTGAACAGTTTCCTTCAATAATGGAACCACTAGGAAAAACATGCTTAGTACTTGAGCTATCGCTTAAAGTCCAACCCGTAATATCAACAGGGTTTGCAAAAGTATTATAAATCTCCACAAATTCATCTTCTGAACTGTCACGGACTCCATCACCATTGGCATCACCGGAAATGTCACCTGCTGGATCAGCTTGGAATTCATTAATAACCAGAGAAACACCTTGTAATTTTTGGTTGTTTTGACTGGCGTTTATCACACCTGTTGTGAATATAAGTACAATTGTAATGAGAATATTATTTTTCATGCTAATGGATTCCAATGAATTGTTGACCAACCATTCTAAATCAAAGTTTTAATAATTTCTATTTATCACAGTTTCTTGACTGATAAACAATGGGTTCTGGTATAATTCTTCGTTTTTTAATAAGAATGTCACAAGATAATGCTTAATCCTCAACAAAATTCTGCTGTTCATTACTGTGATGGGCCATTATTGGTGCTGGCAGGAGCTGGTTGTGGTAAAACCCGAGTTATCACTGAAAAAATCGCGCATTTGATAGCAAACAAAAGAGTCAGTCACCAGAATATATTTGCCATCACTTTTACCAATAAAGCCGCCAAAGAAATGGCCCAACGCGCTTCAAAAATGGTTAGGCTTCAAGAAGGGGAACGGCTGAACATTTCTACTTTTCATGCATTAGGGATGCGTATCATTCGTGAAGAAATCAAACATACGCCTTACCGTTTTGGTTTTAGTATTTTTGATAGTTCTGAATCCCATAACATTGTTAAAGATTTGTTACCCAAAGGCAGTAACCGTGAACAAATAAGCACCATACAATGGCAGATTTCAGCTTGGAAAAATGAGGGCATGAAAGCCGAGGAATTAAACACGCAGTTTTTGCTTGCGCAACAAGTCTATGAGCAATACCAACAACGGTTGATTGATTTTAATGCGCTTGATTTTGATGATTTAATTTTGCAGACATTAAATTTATTAAACTCTAATGCTGAAGTTTTAGAGCGATGGCAAGATAAAATGCACCATGTATTAGTGGATGAATATCAGGACACCAATGGCAGCCAATACAAGTTGTTGAAGCAATTGGTATCAAAACACCGCAACATTATTTGTGTAGGTGATGATGACCAGTCAATTTATGGTTGGCGTGGTGCACAAGCAGAAAACTTAAGTATTTTAAAAAAAGATTTTCCTGAATTAAAAGTGGTTAAACTTGAACAGAATTACCGTTCAACTCAAAACATATTGGGTGCGGCCTATGATGTCATTAAACACAATCCTCATGAATTTGAAAAAAAATTATGGAGTGATTTGGCCATCGGTGATTTAATCAAAATCAGCCATTTTAATTCACCTGAAGAAGAAGCTTTGCAATTATCAGCAGAAATTGATTACCAAAGAATTCTGCAAAAGAACACATTTACAGATTATGCCGTTTTATATCGATCTAATCATCAGGCAAAACTGGTTGAGCAGGCTTTTCGCAGTAAAAATATTCCCTATGTTATGAGTGGTGGCCGTTCATTTTTTGACTTTGCAGAAATTAAAGATGTGATGGCTTACATTAGGTTATTGTGTAATCCTAAAGACAATTCAGCCTTTCTGCGCATTGTTAATGTACCAAGACGTGGAATTGGCTCTTCATCCTTGGCAAAATTAGCACAAAATGCAGAAATAAATCACATGGGTTATTTTAAAGCCGCAGGCAATGATAATATACTGGCACATTTGCCCACTCGGGCTGCACAAAAATTAAAACAATTTCACAGTAATATTTTAAATTTACAAAAAAAAGTTTTGGCACATGTTAATGCCGATACCATTGTTGATGAATTAATCAAGGAAGTAGATTATATCGCGTGGATAGATCAAACCAGTAAAGACAAGATCAGCAAATTTAACCGTACAAAACTGGTGACAGATTTTCAAAAATGGATGCGTTCATTTAGTAAAGAAAAAGACATGAATCTGATCGATGCAGCGGCACAAATTACTTTGCAAACGAACAAAGATGACAGCAGCAATGAAGATGAAGTGCAGATGATGACATTGCATTCTGCTAAAGGTTTGGAGTTTACCAATGTTACTATGATTGGTGTGGAAGAAGGCATACTGCCTCATAGAAATTCTATTGAAGAAGAGACAGTAGAAGAAGAACGTAGACTCATGTATGTGGGCATGACCCGTGCCATGAAAAACTTGACCATCAGTTATGTTAAAAAAAGAAAAAGTAGGTTTGCACAAGATGACACTGCAGAAGTGGGCCCCAGTCGCTTTTTAGATGAATTGCCAAGAAGATATATCAGCGGTTATGGTAAAGTCACTAAACAAAATGAAGAACAACAAAAAGAAAAACGCAAAGGACACTTGGCGGCGCTAAGAGCCATGTTGGATTAGATTTAAAAGCTCATCAATTCTTTAAATTTTTGAGTTTGACGGCGTGATAATTCTATGTGCTTCCCTTGGGTTAATACCACTCTAAAGCCTTGCATCCAAGGCTCAACTTTTTCGATATGTTTTATGTTAATAATTTGATTGCGGTTGGCTCTAAAAAACAGATTTGGGTCTAATCTAGACTCCAAGTAGTTAAGGGTTTTCGGTATCATCGGATGATTGCCCTTAAAATGCACCGTTGTGTAATTGCCATCTACCTCAAAATATTTAATTTCATTAATTTCTATAAACCAACAGTTTTCACCGTCTTTAACAAAAACTCGGTCCATTGAGCCTATTTTTTTACTGATTGTGCTTTCTGAAAAGGACTTTTCTAACTTATTGATGGATCTGGATAAATCCTTTGGTTCAATTGGCTTTTGTAAATAATCCAAAGCATTATGTTGGAAAGCTTTAATGGCATATTGATCAAAAGCAGTGACAAATATTACTTCGGGCACATTATCCAAGTGTTGTAATAACTCGAACCCATCCATTACAGGCATTTGTATGTCAAGAAACAACACATCAGGCTGTTTCTCATTAATTATTCCAATGGCTTTTTTTGGTTTCCCAATTTCAGCAATTATTTCAATGTTTTTGTATTGACCCAACAAATGTTTAAGTTCAATCCGTGCCAAACGTGAATCATCAATAATCATGGCGGTGATGATATTGTTTATGTTTTTACTCATGGTTTGACTAATATTAATTGTGCTTTAACTTTTTTATCGTTTATTTGTTGAAGGGTTAATATGCTTTGTTCTGATATTAATAGCGATAGCCTTTTTTGTAGGTTTTCTAGACCAATGCCCTTTTCATTATCATCTGATAATCGCCCATCATTGATGACATCTATGCACAATTTTTTGTGATTACCATATACATTTACACTAATCTCACCACCATTTTCTAATTGCATAATACCATGTTTGATGGCATTTTCTACCAATAATTGAATGCTCATGGGCGGTATTTGCCACGTTTCTAAACCTTCTTCTGCATTAATTTTGCTGATAAGCCTATCATCAAGTTGAATAGATTCTAAAATCAAATAATTACGCACATAATTGACTTCTTGTTCAAGTGAAACGAGTTTTTGCTGATTAAATTGAAACATGAATTTCAGTATTTCAGATAAGTGGGTGATCATTTCACGGGTTTTTATACCATCATCAATCGCTAAAGCACGTATATTATTCAAACAATTAAAGATAAAATGTGGATTGAGTTGTGACTTTAAAGATTGCAGTTCTGCCTCTTTCAAAGCGGTTTTTAACTGCCATTTTTCAATTTCTTGTAAGCGATTTTTTTGCCTGTGTTTTATAACGAAATAAACCAAAGTCCAACCAATAATACTCACCCAAACTTGAACTGTAGTTACGGCCAAGATGCTAAAACTGTATTGTTGCCAATTCATAATATGCAAGCCATACATCATTAACATTGAAACTAAAAATTGGGTTAAGAATGCCAAGAATAGCGTAGCACTGAGCAATAAGAGGATGGTTCTAATTGATGAAACTGAGTTCAATAATTCTTTAGATTTAATCAGTTGGCGTAGAAAATAACAGCCGAATACCAACAAGACAAAGCTAAATGATTGCATGTAAAGTGTGTTGAGGCTTAAACCACCTTGCATCATTGAAAAGAAAATACCACCAAAAAGCAAATACACAAACCAACCTGACACATTGAGAATCCAGAACTTTGTATATGTATTTTTGGTGGCTTTCATGGTTAATTATTTTAAAAAAGTGTCTAATTTGTTGAAATAGAATTCAGCATCATCCCACATGATAAAATGGTGACCTACATCAGTTAAGTGTATCTGAAAATTTTTGACCTTACTATACTGGTTGGAATAGTTGCTTTCAACACTTTCATGCGTGGCGCCATAATTTTTATAGGCAACCCATGCCCCCAGCAACATAACAGGTGACTCAATCACTTTGATTGTCTCACGCAGATCTGTTGTCATCAGTTCATACATGGCAAGAGCTACTGTTGGACCATCACTGTTCAATCCCCATTCTTTTGCGATTTCTATATTTTTTTTGTCCAAAATCATGGCTGGTAACATCATGTCTAAATTTGCTGCTAACATTTCTTTAGACTGTCCTTGCATTTGTTTTTGCATCACCTCTGCCATGGCTTTGGCAGATTCAACAGTTGCCATTGGGTTTGTTAAAGCTGAGAAAAAAGGAGCAGAATCAACGATGATAATTTTATCGAACAAATTTGGTTTATCTATTGCTATTAACATGGTCATAAATCCACCCAAGCTGTGGCCAATGACAATGGGGTCTGTTAGATTGTTTTTTTCAATATAATTAAGCAATTCCGATTTAATTGAAATCAGAAACCCTGATGATAAATCCATCGGCGCAACGCCAGCAAAACCAGGCAGAGTAATAGCATGGGTTTGATAATTTCCTTTGTATTTGTCCACTGTTTGGTTCCAAACACTGCCATGGCTGCTTAATCCAGGGATAAGTAAAATCGGTTGTCCAGAGC
>JQIA01001207.1_pt1 | contig 13961 bp, 13 predicted proteins | sample 811431 | NCBI WGS metagenome assembly JQIA01 (sample SAMN02998118, study PRJNA258478) | marine sediment metagenome | biome: marine; feature: seafloor; material: sediment; isolation source: oil-polluted sediment collected from 3 locations (0.5 km, 0.7 km and 0.9 km)... | place: USA: Gulf of Mexico ... | reverse complement strand
ACATTCTCGATCATTGAAACCAGTCGTGTTAATTGATTATTCGAATAATTCGACTTAGGTTTAATGTTTATCTTGCCTGCATTAATTGCTTCAACATCAATTCCAGGTATTCTCTGGGATATGCTATTCACCATTCGTGAAGCGGTCGTAAAATCAGGCGCATTTAATATAAGAACCAAATCGCCATTGACATAAAACTCAGACGAACTATCCTTTTCAACGGTGGCTCCCTTAGTCACCAAGCCAACTGTTGGGTGATTCTTTTGTACAACATTTCCGAAAGCATCATATTTATAACCGCCAACGGACAACGAGCCTTGTGCTAAAGCATAAACCCGTCCATTTGCGGCTTCCAGCGGCGCGAGTAATAAAGTACCTCCCATCAAACTTTTTGCATCCCCCATGGACGATACTTGAATATCAAAGGTATTGCCTGTTTCTGAAAAAGCCGGTAGTGAGGCTGTGATCATTACACTAGCAACATTTCGACTTTGGATATCATTCTTATCAACTTTGACACCAAACTTAATCAAAGTGTTTGCAATTGAGTGAAGGGTAGAATTAGTCCGAGAGGAATCGCCAGTACCCGCTAAACCAACCACTATCCCATAACCGACAAGGGCATTTTCTCGTATCCCTTTTAGCCGCGCCAAATCCTTTATTCGAACACCTGAATAAGCCGCCTTGGCACTAGCAAAAAGGGTAGGATCAACCATTATAAAAATGAGTAAAAGTAGTCTAATAAAAGCCTGCATTATAAAAGCCCCAACCATTGTAGAATTTTGTAAAACACATTTGTATCCTGTGCGTCACTTACAATTCCATCACCTGAAAACTCAATACGTGCGTCATTTAATCGATTGGAAAGGATGGTATTGTCTCGATTTATATCCTCCTTTCGTAACGTTCCAGAAATAAGAATTTTTTGTTCTTCCCCGTTAATCACGATTGTTTGTTCACCGCTCACTTTTAGTAGTCCATTCTCATTAACCGAAATCACTTCTACCGATAACTGAGCGGTAATAAATCCTTGTCGTGATGTAATAGCATCACCACCACTAGAAGCTCCAATCGACAGTCCTGCGGCATGATTTGAAATCGAATCAGAAACGCTCGCTTCAATACCGGTTTGTTTTCGACTACCAGTTCCCGCCCGGGATTCAGCTCGCGCGGTTTCCACAACTAACAACGTCAACAAGTCACCTACTTTAAATGCTTTTCTATCGGATACTAACGCTTGATAAGTTCGCTCATCATATAAATTTTCAGAAAATAAATTAGCAGAATAACAACTTATGATAAAAAGAATTAAGACCTTAGTTATCCTAAACATCATTTGCCACTCTCACCCTATTTTTGGACATAACTTTTCCTTTTACTGGTTGATGACTACCTTCAACTAAAATCATTAAATCATCACCTAGAAACGCATTAGCTAATGCCTTACCTTTAACTTCTAAATGTATATGCGTAGCATGATACTCAATGATCAACACTTGATTTTTTTTAATTAGTGGCTCTTTTTCAAGATAATAAGATTTGAGAGGAAGACCTTTAGTAATTCTTTTCGTAGTCCAAATCGAATATATTGAAGAGAAAGACGAAACATAATCCTCAGCGTTTAAAGTTATTTCAATTTCATCTTGATAGAAGTTTTCCAAGGTCACTCTTCTATGACGAACTATATTCTGCTTCGCTACTAAACGTTTAGCAAACACCTTTACTCGAAACCATAATGCAGTTTCTGAAATGATATTATCTTGTTTATGTAATTCGACCCAAACGGCCATTCGAGATCTTACAGGCATTGATTGATTATATTTAATTCCAATATTGGTGACTCCTTTAAATCGTGACGGTGCTGGGCGAGTAGCCATCATTTTCACTTCTACTCGCGTTGCATTTAACGTCTCTTTTATAGATTTTGATAATGCTCGTTCTATTTTTTCTTGCCAGTACTTCTCGTTTGCTAATTCATGTTTTTCTATCGTTGCTATCTTTCTTAGTTCACTATGTTTATCGCCCCTCCAACTCACCTTATTGACATCAATGCCTAATTTCTCTTCAATAAATCGTACTATATATTCAGCATTCAACGATGTCTTATTCTTAAACGGATAAACGGCAGTTTCCAATTGTTTTAAAGTAGTTGAGCTATCTTTTGTAACTTGTATATTCAAAAAATCATCTAATCGTGCTTCATCACCCGATAAGCGAGTTACAGCACTATTAAAAGCAATATAAATTCGCTCATCATTATCTGCAGTATTAGCCTCTGCAGAAGTGATAACCATCTGTAATAGAAAAATATAAAATAGATTATTTCGCATTTTAATTTAACGCTTAATATTATTAATTGTTTCTAGTAGCTGATCGGCGACTTGGATAACTCTCGAATTTAATTGAAATGCTCTTTGTGCTGTCATCATATTAACCATTTCTTCAGTCAAGGAAACGTTTGATACTTCATGGTAACCTTGAATTAATTCTCCTAAGCCAGCTTTACCCGGAACGGAAGAAAAAGCATCTCCTGATTCATTGGTTTGCGTATAGAGATTAAATCCAAGTGCGTTAAGCGCCTCAGCATTCATAAAACGAGTTAACTGGATGGTACCGACCTCTACAGGTAAATCATCACCAGATAATTTAACTAATACATGACCCTCTCGAGAAATAACAAGCGCTTCTGTATCCGGGGGTAACTGAATTGAACTAGTTAATCGATATCCTTCCGGAGTCGTTAAGTAACCTTCTTTATCAGTATTCAATCGCCCCGCCCGGGTATAGGCAACACCCCCATCCGGCAACTCAACTTCTATAAATCCGGCGCCGCTGATCGCCAAATCCATCGGATTATTAGTTTGGACTAACGAACCATCTGAAAACACCTTATAAGTCGACAATATAGTCGTACCTAACCCTACTTGATGACTCACCGATCGATTATTTTCGGCAACATTCGCTTCATTAAGCTGAGGATTTTGATAAACCAGATCAGTAAAATTGACTCCCGTCTTTTTATAGCCTGATGTATTGATGTTAGCTATATTATTAGCGATAACATCTAAGTAAGTCGAATAAGTGTTTAAACCTGTTTCCGCTATATAAAGTGAATCAATCATTGAGAATCCTTATTATTGTCCAATTTTATTAATACCTGAGCCAAGTGCTTGATCATAGACTGACAAAGCTTTTTGCACAGATTCAAAGTGTTTTGAAAATTCCATCATTCTCACCATTTCATAGGAGGTATCCACATTAGAGGTTTCGATAAAACCTTGATGAATAAGCCTGTTCTGTGCTTGAGAAATATTATGTAATGGTGTCTCAAATAAACCATTTCCGCGAGACGTAACTTGATCTATCTGGTTAAATTTCACCATAGCCAACTGAGCTACAAAATGATCATCTTGATAAATTTTACCGTTTTTGCTAAATCGAACGGTCATATGTTGATCTAGCTGGATTTCGCCACTATCTGATAAAATACTATTACCCATAGCATCCACTAAAAGGCCAGAAGCTGAAATGTGAAGCGAGCCATTTCGGGAATAATAAATATTAGAGCCAACCTTGACTCGCATAAATGCATTTCCGGAAATAGCAACATCCATCGAGCGTTTGCTTTGTTTTAAAGCGCCACTAGAAAAATTAATTTTGCTTACATTTTGGTTGCTATGTTCCGCTAGATCTCTAATAGAATTAATTGACTCATTAAAGAAAGGTTTCACGATGGATGTACTAGATTTGTAACCTGGCGTGTTGATATTCGCAAGATTTTGCGCTATTTGATCAATCGATTGTAAATCACTTTTTAACGAGTTGCCAAGAGCTTCAATAATATCGCTCATTTATGTGCCCTCCAAACCAATCACGCCAAAAGCCCGAATCTTCGCAGATGAGGGAACTTCATTGAGTGATAACACCGTTGCATGAGGTAAGACGCGATTAAGAAGATTCTTTAAATGTCGCCTAATAATTGGTGAACAGAGAATAACGGGTAAGTGGTTTGATGCCATCATTTTTTCGGCAGAAGAAGCTACAGAAGTTAAAAGTTTATCTGTTATGCCAGGCTCTAATACAAGGGATGCTCTATTTTCATTCGATCGAATTCCGTCTATTAGCTTTCTTTCTAATCCTGACTCCATGGTTAATACATGAATACTGTCATCAACGGAGATCAACCTTTGACAAATAGTCCCAGCTAAACACTCTCTGACTTTTTCCGTGATCACATCTGGGTTTTTATCAATTTTTGCTATCTCAATCATGCTTTCTAGAATTAAAGGTATATTTTTTATTGAAACCTTTTCACTCAGCAACTGCTGAAGAATTTTCTGGATCTCCGAATAAGTTAAGACGGTAGGAACAATCTCTTCAATCAAACCTGAGTGCTGTTGACGGATCCTATTTATTAATTCTTCAGTAGCAGAGCGACTTAACAATCCAGCAGCATTAGTTTTAACCATCTCAGAAAAATGAGTCACTAAAACAGTTAATGGATCAACAATGGTATAACCTAAACTCTTTGCATAATTAGCCTTATCATTTTCGATCCACAATGCAGGCAGTCCAAATGTGGGCTCTTGAGTTTCAATTCCTTCTATTTTTGGCTTGTTACCGGGATTAATGGCTAAGGTCCGCTCACAGATGATTTCCGCTGTTGCCACTTTATTTCCTTGCACGCAAATTTCATATTCATTCGCTTTTAATGACGGTTTTCCTTTAATACGAACTTCTGGCAATACAAAGCCAAAGTCGCTGGCATATTGGCGTCTAAAGACTTTTAGTCTTTGTTCCATCTCATCTTGAGTGTCCTGCAAAAAAGTAATCAATGCTGTTCCCATATTGAGTTCTAATGGAAAGACTTGTAATAATTCTTCAAATTCATCAAGTTGATCGCCACTTTTTGAGTGAACTTCCTTGTCTTCAACTGATTCATCAACTCCCTCTTGTCGTATCGCCCAAATAGCCATTGCAAAGAAACAAATGAAGAGTAAAAAAATTGGAATAAAAGGCAATCCAGGTAAAAATAAAGATAACAACAAAACGCCACTTACAATAATCAGAACTTTAGGCTGCGCTGTGATCTGTCGAGTGATCTCTTGACCCAATTTACCGTCTGATGCAGCACGCGTTATAATGATCCCCGTGGCGGTTGCTATAATTAATGATGGGATCTGAGTGACAATACCATCTCCAATAGTCAGTAATGTGAATGTTGATAGTGCATCACCCCAACTCATCTCATACTGCATAACACCAATCGAAAGTCCGCCAATAATATCAATTAGAATAATAATTATTCCAGCGATTGCATCGCCCTTTACAAACTTTGTCGAACCATCCATCGCACCATAAAAATTGGCTTCTTTTTCGATCAGTCTTCGGCGTTCTTTAGCCTCCATTTCATCTATCAGTCCCATATTCATATCAGCATCAATACTCATTTGTTTTCCAGGCATGCTATCTAGAGTAAAACGTGCGGCAACCTCCGCTACTCGTTGAGCCCCATTTGTAACAACCACGTATTGAACGACAATCAAAATCAAAAATACGACGAGACCAATCACATAATTACCGCCAACCGCAAACTCGCCAACAGCATTAATAACCTCTCCAGCTGATGCGCCTTCCAGTATTAACCGCGTGGCTGAAATATTTAGAGCCAGTCTAAAAAGCGTTACAATCAATAACATCGAAGGAAAGGTTGAGAAACTCAGAGGTTTATCGGTATAAAATGTTAATAATAGTATGACTAATGCAAAACTAAAGTTAAGTATAATTAGGAAGTCGAGCATACCAGCGGGAATTGGCGTAAATAACGCCATCAAAATCCCGACGACAACGAGTACCAAAATGAGATCTTGTTTTCCTTCCGCAAACTGTGAAAATATATTTTTCATGTAAGCTAGAACACCCGCCCTTTCGACTCAAATACCCATCGAAATATGGGGGCAATCTCTCCGTAATTAGATTCCAATATTGCTTTTCTAATTTCCGTCTCTTTAAATATCTTTCTAGTTAATTCGGGCTGTCTAAAAATTGGGATATTATGAGATAGACCTATTCGTTTAATTTTGTCTGCTAAAAGGTCACTTCCTTTAGCAATGACAATGGGTGCAATCATTTTGTGAGGAATATATTGTAATGCGACGGCATAATGATTAGGATTCGTTATTATTACATCGGAATCTTTTACATCTGATATCGCTGATGTTCGCTTCAACAATTCATTTTGAATCTTTTTACGTTTTGCTCTTACCTCAGGATCGCCATCACGCTTTTTAACCTCTTCTTTCACTTCACGTTTACTCATTTTCATTTTTTTTGAAAATTGTTTTTTTGTAAACAACAAGTCAAATATTGCAAAAGGTGTCAGTACTAAAATTATTGTGGTAGTCACTATAGAAAACTGATCTCGCCAGTACTCACTAACACGACCGGGGGCTAAATATTTTGTCGCTAATAAATCGGGCATTATGGATTTCAAACCATAAACTAATAAAGTGGCAATCGCACCCAGTTTAATGATGGTTTTTAATAATTCAAATAGACTCTTTAAAGATATTATCTTTTTAAACCCGCTTATCGGATTTAATTTACTAAACTTTGGAGTTAAAGGCTCTGTCGTGAAAATCGGTTTTGTTTGCATAATCGTTACACCAACTCCCATAATGATTAAAGCAATGATCAATGGGCTAAGCAAAGTAAATAATAGAGTCGTTGATTCAATAAACAAATCAATCGTTGAATGAGTCGTTACATTTAACTTACCCGAATTTATCAAATATTGCTTAAATTGAAATGCAAAATTTTCCACAAACCAATCAAATAAAGCCACAGAAAAGACCGCAAAAACGACTAGCGTCACTAGCGAGTTAATTTCCATACTTTTCGCAACTTGCCCTTTCTTTCTAGCTTGCGCCAATTTGTAAGGACTCGCCTCTTCTGATTTGTCTTGATCTTCGTTTTCGGCCATAATTAAAAGACCTCAAATCCTGTAAACCAATTTTGGATAGACTGACTCAATGTATTTCCAATATATCCCGCCATATATTTTAAAGACACACTCAAAATAAATAATCCAACAAATATTTTGAGTGGTAAACTTACAAAGTAAACATTTACTTGAGGCATTGTTTTACTTGTGAAAGCGATCACCGTATCTAACAAAAACAAACCCAAGATGACTGGCATCACGATTAAAATCCCTAAGATAAACTGACTTGAAAAAAAACTGACCAAATGGCTTGAACTCGCTACAATCATTCCAGAACCAACAGGGAAATGCTCAAAAGTTGTAGCGATCCCTTTTATTAAAAGGTGATGTATATCAAGAATAAAGAAAGAAACCGTAAAAAGAGAATTAAGTAAAGTTCCAATCAAAGCTTCCTGAGTTTGTGTCATCGGATCGAGTACGGAGGCAACGCCGAACCCTAGCTGTAAGTCAATTATTTTTCCGGCAAATAAAATACTTGATAGCGTTACTTGAATGCCAAAAACAAGTCCCATTCCAATTACAAGTTCTTGAATTATTGCTATTAAGAATTGTTCCCACTTAAGCGGTTGGTAAGTATAAGATGGCTCTATTGCAACGGCTAAAATCAATGCGATTGACAATGACAAAATGATTTTCACGCTACTAGGTAATTTTGCAATAGGTAACAAATTCGGCATTAAGAATAAAGGCGTAATTCTGGCAAGGTATAAACTTCCTATTTCTATGAAAGACGTCATTGTCGTTATCCCGCTAGAGCTGCGCTACGAAACATTGTTTCTGTAAATGATACAACCGTGGTCAGCATCCAATGCCCTAGCAAAGCCAATACACCAACCACTGCTAGAATTTTTGGCACGAAAGTAAGTGTCATTTCTTGGATTTGAGTCACTACTTGAAAAATACTCACTAGCAATCCAACAAGCAATGCAACGGCAAAAATTGGGCCAGTGACTTTGAGCACGGTTCCCAACATTTGCCCCATAAGAAATATTGCGTAATCAATATCCAAAAAAATTGTCCCTTAATGAATTGTATTATTTTTAGAATCGAGTTTGATACGAGCATTCGCTTTCTCGATTAGATTTTTGATAGGTATTCCTTCTGCAGAATGTGATGATGTTAGTATAGAATTAACTTTTGATTTAGCTAATTCATCTTTCCCTTCTAATTCTAAGATCAAACTCTCAGCATATCGGCCTGATACACATTCAGGATCAAGTCGAATTGATTTTTTTATCAATGATTTAGCAAGCGTAAGATTTTTTTGATAAATTGCGACAACCGCCAATCCTCCATGAGACTCAGAAAAATTTCGATCGAGCACCATAGCTTTCTCAAAATATTTTTTTGCGTCATCAAATTTGTTTAAAACTATTTCAATCCAAGCAAGCATGTGCCATGTTCCAATATGATTGGACATAAGTACGGTCGCCTCTTTTAGAGAAGTTTCAGCGGAAATAAAATCCATTTGTAACATCTGAGCTTGGCCAAGATTTAACATCATTCTTCCTGATTGATGAGTTAACTCTATATTCTTATTCAAGAACTCTAAAGCCTTATCTGGTTCTTGGGAATTTAGCGCAATTGTTGATAAAGATGTGAGCGCCTCATGATTATTTGGATCAATCGAAAGTGCAATATTTGCGACCTCTCTCGATTTTTCAATTTGTGAAAGATCAACAAATAAGAGTGAAGCTAGCCCGTTTGCTTCGGGATCATCTTTGTGTGATTTAAGATAATTTTGTAAAATAGATAAAGCTTCGTCAATCCTTTGTAAATGATGTAACGCTCTTACTTTAATTAAGGTAATCGGTGGATATTCTTCAAGATATCGTTCATATTTGGCCAAGTCGCTAAGTAACTCATCAAATTCCTCCAAATTAAACTTGGCCCAGATTAGGTTATAAATAATCCCAGAATTTTCTACGCCTGAATCTATGAGTTCGTTCAGGACTTCACAAGCCAATTTGAATTGGCCAGCGGCGAGGTATATTTTTGATTGGTAAAATTGAATTAACGAGTTGTAAATATTATTTTTGGTAGCACTATCTAAAATTGTCTGAGCTATATCAAATTTTCCAAGTTCAAAAGATAGATTAAAGCAATCTTGGATAAGATTGATATTTTTAGGATCTTGCAATAAAAAACTCTGCATCCTTTGCAACTGTTCAGACATTCCCTGTACCCTGTTTTATTATTATATTACATTAATTTTCGTGAACCCTATCACATATATCAACTTTTTATAAACAAATAATTCTAAAATAGTTTCATTTTATTCCATATTGTTATAAATAGCCTAAGTTTGTTGGTGTACAGCGATTTTGTTAGGAGAATATTTTAGTAATAAATTCTTGTTTTTGCGGCGTCGCATTTAATAAGCTTGGTTGACAAACATAAAGCGCGTAAGCCTCAGCAAAATCTTCACATGCATTTCTACAACCTAAGCGTGTTACTCCCTGTTCTGCTCGATACAACTCAGTTACCCATTTTTTTTTAGTGCTTGAACTTATGTGATTGAAATAAACATGATGCCCTATCTCATGAAAAAGAACATGGAAACATTCCGTTATGTTCTTGAAACGGTATACAACTATACTATTAAAGCCTAATAAATATTCACCTAATTGAGAGCCGACTCTCCGATGCCTAATCAAAAACGAAATATTCTTGTTTGGGTCATATTTTATAACTTTTATTTTACTAATGTGTTTTATTGGAAGAGCCGAAATTCGTTTAATCACCTCATCAACAGGCACAATATTTTGAAGTCCAAAACCGGAAACTAATAGCCTGACATTTGTTTTCTGACTTTTTTCGTTGAGTCTTATATACCTAGTTAAATTCATTTAATCAAAATAATCTCAATACTCAAATCATGAAAACAAGACTCTTTACGCCTTGATAGTTTCTACAATATCCTTAATAAGGATAACATTTTGGTACAAAATTAGAAATCTCAGCTTTCTATTGTTAATTAGCCACTGATTTTAATCCACCAATTGCAATAAAATAAACAACTTCAACATTCTATAAGCTCCATTAACATTGAGCCATAGGAGTATATGCAAGGTCTGGCCGTCTAATCAACAAGCAATAAAGTGGGTCATTATTCTTTGCTAATTATCAGCTCTAGCCCGAGTAAACGTGATCTTGTTTTCTTCACAAAACCCCAGTACTTCGTGATTGATAAATTCGCTACCGTTATCTGTATCAATCCCAAGAAGAGGGAAAGGTAAAAGATTTTGAGCTAACTTTAAGCCGATGATAACATCGCCAGAACTCTTGCGGATAAGGGGAAGGCATTCAGTCCATCCTGTACAGATATCTGTTAATGTTAGAGTATTCAAAAAAGTACCCTTTGTATCCCCACCACAATGTGCCACAAGGTCTGCTTCTAAAAAACCAACTGTAATATCATCCCAATCTGCGAACGTCCTTACTTGTATCAGGCGCTTAAATAAACTACCAGGTGTTGTTGTAGTTACCGACTTTCCAGTCCTTTGTTTTTCAACGTTGATAATTCGATCGACTGTTGATCGGCTAATGTTAAGTAACTTCTCTTTAACGTCGTCAGAAATATTTAGATGTCCATTACGTTCCATTACATGTACCAGCTCTGGGATGAATGGAACCAGTCGTTTGCTACAGATTTGGTTTGCAGTGTACCAAACTGCTACCAATGCTTGTTTTACCTGTTTATCATATTTAACTCTCGATTGGCGTTGCTTCGGCAATCTATTCATTTCGTTATTGCTATTTAGCAGTTTAATGGCATATTTCCTATCGTAGCCACTGGCAGTCACAAAACCATCCAGTATTTTACCTTTTTCTAGCCAGTCAGATTGTTGGTATTGCTCTCGGATACTAATTAAAAATTCTCTTCACATTTGCAGCTTCATCGACTTCATCATCTAAACTCCTCAAAACCGCATCAAGTAGTGTGATTTTATATGAGGCAATGCGGCATGCCGATGTCAAAACAACAAAAATTTATGACCGGCGTGGTGAAAAAGCGAAGGTCTATGCAGTTAGCTTGTTGAAGTATTAGGATTTCAATTGAAACGACGATTCGTATTTGCTGTGCACGAAAATCCAGTTTTTTAAGAATACCCTATATGGCATTGATTGTTTTAATTTAGTGATTTTGCTTTAAGAAGATTATTGTAAATAATGTTTTTAGTTCCTTCTGGCGTTTTTGAATTTTTTGATACTATGTCTAAAGCATGAGATAGATTCTTAACCGCTTCTTTGTACTCTCCTAAATCTAATTGATTTCTACCTAAGTTGTTATAACCTATTCCCACATTGATTGAATTAGGTGGGTTGTTTATCTTTGAAATTGCGAGTGATTTTATAGAATAATTTAATGCGTCATCGAAATTTCTGAGAAATCTATAACATTGAATAATTTCCGAATAAATGGATTCAAGCCTGGGGTCTTTTGTGTTAAGTTGTTTCACCCACTCAACTGCCAAAAATAAGTTATCGAGCGATTCCTCTATCTGCTCAATGACGATTTTATTCTTCGTTCCCGCTAAGTAAAGGCAGGTTCCTAATTGCTTATACAATTGAAATAACATTATTGGTTGGTGACGGTGTAAATGAGTGTCACTTTTTAATATCTCTTTATAATAAATCAAGGCTTCTGAGTAACGACCCAATTCATGTAAGTAGGTCGCCAAGTTAAATTTTCGTTTCGCGATGCTAGCGTCTTTCTCATTTAAATTATCAACGCCGAGTTGAATAGCTTTTTCGAAATACTCTATCGCTTTTTCCGCTTTTTCATTCCCTTTAAAGGCTAATCCTAAGTTATTGTATCTGATCCCTAAATTAAAATTATTGATGGGAGAAAGCTTTCTTTCGATTGATATTGCTTTTTCAAGGTAAGTTATTGCGTCCTCAAAATGTCTACTGTTAACTAACAACATCCCATAACTATTTAATACTATAGAGCCAAATACAGTGTTTCCTTGATTAATTAATAACAATATTTGACTTGCTTTATCAAGGTACTTTTTCGCTTCATAATTGTTACCAAGCCCACCTAAACTATTTGCTATCAGATATTGTACTTTCGCTTTACCCAAAGCACTTCCTGCGTCTTGATGAATTTTCAGGGCCTTGTTTAGGACATTTATTGATGCTTCATATTTTCCTAATTCATAGTACAAGCCACCTGCTGATTCCAAATAAATGGTATTATCGGGGTTCAATTCAATTGATCTGATATAGCATTTTGAACCTTCTTCAAAATCCCATTCATCTGCGTACAGTTTGCCTTTTTGAAAGATTGCTTCTGCCGCAGCAATAATATGAGGGTTAGATTGATCTTCTATTTGAGTGAAAATTGTTTTAGCTTTACCAGAGTCTCCATCAATCATAGCTTTTTTTGCATCTCTGAGGAGCTCTGCAGGGGCTTTTCCATTTAGCTTTTCTAATTGTTTGATACGAGATTTGAGGTCTTTGACGTGTTCTTGATAGCTTTCATCAACATTAATTAGCTTTTCTTGTACTAATTCTAATCTATTTTTAAGCACTGCAATTTCACTTGTTGACTTTGTGTTGTCAACGAGCAGACACGTTATTTCAGTTTGTTTCTTTTCTAACATTGATGTGTATTTTTCTATGGACACACCATAATTATTAGTTTGCTTGTTACCACTACCGATCTGGACTCCTTGAATTAAACCATTACCTTCCAGTATTTTTTGATCCATAAAATTCACTTCTTAATTCAAAAATTGTTTGTTTGTATATTATGATCACCAACTTGTACGCCCTGTCCCTTTTTGATTGGTACATTGTATTTACTCAATGTAAAACCTTTAGGATCAATTAATTTCAATAGTGACTCAGATTGTGAGATTAGCTCTACTTCAGGTACCTCTTTTATTTTAACTAGAGCATTATATATTTCATTTTTAGAGTCAGGATCTCTCTCCAAATTCTCTAAAAAGACTTTGGCTTGATTCTCATTCTCCAACGGGCTGACATTTGGTATTTTATGCCAATATTTTATGACCATTAATTTAAGCCCTGCATATCCATCTTTGATAGCTTTTGTTGACGTAGCCTTACAAGCCTCAAGAGCACCTGCTGATAATGCATCCACAATCAATTGATAATATTCCATTTTTCTCTCCACCCTTCTTTATATATTATTTGAGTATTTTTAAATCAGGAGCTGCTAGTTGACATTCATCTTCTTCGAAGTGTCTAATGGCTGTAGAAATTTTCAGGCGCTTTGCAATGTCTATTCTATATTTCAATAAGGGGTATTAGGGTTCCATTCCCCTCCTGTTAATTAGTAGCTGATATTGATCCGCCAATAGCAATAAATTTAACAACTTCAACATTCTGTATGTTCTATTAACATTGAGCCATAGAAGTATATACAAGGTCAAGCCGTCTAGACAATATTCACTAAAGTGGTCATTTTTCCCAGCTAATAAACAATTAGGGAAGCGAGACTCTTATTTTGGAAAGCCATATCACTCATGGGAGTATGGTCAAAACGCAAACGCTAATGGATTATTGAGACAATATTGCCAAAAATCCATTGAGTTGGTTGATGTAACAGATCAGCTAGTCACTGACGCAGTTCACAAACTGAATAGACGCGCTCGATAGTGTTTAAATTATCAAACACCTTATAATTTTTTTGAAAAAATGACTGAAATTAGTCAAAAGAGGCGGAGCTTATTCACTTATGCATAGAATTTAGCTCATTTTATATTGGGTAAGGCTAGCATTTCATTCATCACAAGCAAAAGTTTTTTATAATCATTTTTGTCTACACAATCAAAATCAATTTCAGACAAGTTTTTTTTCAGTTCTTCGGGGTTTCCGGTCCATGCAATATAATTATCGAAACCTGTTTTTTCCATCCAACGGATTAAGAACTCACCATCATCTTCTCCTGCGGGCATTTTATAGTCTGTTATCACAATTGTTG
>JQIA01001206.1_pt1 | contig 13962 bp, 35 predicted proteins | sample 811431 | NCBI WGS metagenome assembly JQIA01 (sample SAMN02998118, study PRJNA258478) | marine sediment metagenome | biome: marine; feature: seafloor; material: sediment; isolation source: oil-polluted sediment collected from 3 locations (0.5 km, 0.7 km and 0.9 km)... | place: USA: Gulf of Mexico ... | reverse complement strand
ATCTTATTGGTTTTTATTATTTTTAATTCCTATTACAGTAAGTATATACATTGCTAATGCAAATACTCCTAAAAAGATTCCTATTGATATTAATGCTGTTTCCATAGTTTTAGGTAGATTTGGTTGTTAAGATAATTGCTATTAATCTTAATTTGTTATGTAAGACTATCATTATTTATTAGTTTCGTTAATCTCATAAATAAACTAGCTAAAGACCATAAAAATAAAGCTGTTAAAGTATAGAAGTACCAGTAATGTCTGCTGCCCCATATATATTTATTTAACACGTTATTATCCATTGCTCCGCACCTACAGCGTTTATAATCACAAACACTATGGAGTGTGTCTCCAAAAAATTCTGTTAATGATTCTGACACAAATGTCATAAAAAACCCTAAAGAGCCTAGTATTAATATTCTTATTGATATTTCGATGTAGTATTTTGCTTTCATAATTATTGGTTTTATTTATTCCTATACACCAAAGATAATAAAAATATATTAAATAAAACTATTTTATTGAATTAATTTTAAAATATGTAATTAAAAAGCGTAGCCCAACTAAACGATATTCCTTTTGGGTCAAGACGAATCCCCCTCGTTAGGAACAGAAAACAGGCTTTGGACACCTTCAATTTTACTATCTTTTCTGCTGTTGGTAAACCCACTAATTATCTACGCTTTATTGTTTTATGGTTCAATTTATTGAATGACTCTTATACGGTGTTGGAGTGCATTATGTTTAAGCTATTATTTTATTCCAACATTTACCACATACTGTTTTTGTTTGTCCTATTCCGTGGGTTGCCGTTTCTTTTTCACAGCTTAAACAAAACGTACCCTTCGGCACAACAACACTATGTATAAGTAATGCTTTGGTTCGGTACTCTTCAATAAGTCCTTCCAATTCCTTTTCCCTTATCTCAAACTTATCTTTAAGTTGATTAACCATGTCCCATTCCCAATCAATGTCTTTCTGTGTTTTCATGATTATTATATTTTATAAGTTAATCCTATCCTAACATCGGTTCTAATAGGTTTCATCTTGTTTAAAAAATTATCGTATGCCTCAGCAGTAAACACGTTATAGTTAGCAAATAGCCCTATATTATCAGTTAACCAATAAACAAGCTCTAAGTTGCCGCCTATACTAATATTGTCGTTGTAATGATCTATTAACGGGTCGTATCTCCATATTACACTAGCTTCTAAACCTATTAAAGTTTCTATTCTTTCGTTACGTATTAATCTAGGTTTGTAATCTAACGCCAGGTAACTCCATTTCTTATACTGTATAGATTTAAACCACTCGTATTTAGTTGATATTCTAAACGTATCAAAATCGATTCCTAGAGTTATCTCAGGGTTTAATTTACCACCTTCACCGTGCGCACCTTCGTAAGACATTTTAACGTCTTGAGATACTGAAGCAAACCAATTGTGGTTTTGTTGTGCCGTTAGTTTAGTGAATGATAATAAACAGAATATTGCTATTATGCTTATGAATGAGAATATTGAACTGTCTTTTTTATTTTTCATGGTTGTTATTTGTTAGTGTTGTTTATACGTTGTTAGCAACAATTTTAAGAAAACTTATTTCTTATCTCGTCCATTTTTTTATTAAAACTACGTATGTGATGCTCATAAGATTTTGTGCTATTAAAACAGTATCTAACACCGTATAAAGTCCATTGCTTTTTAGTGTTTAATTCTTTAGTGTTTTTCATTTTATTAAGTATTTTAATTATTTAATATTTCTGTTTGTCTATACGCAACATGCCTTATACAATTCCGTTATACACAAGCACTACTTTTTCAGTTCTATTGAAAATTTTAGTGTCTTAATGTCGTAACCTCGCTTTTCTAATTCTTTAATAAAGTTCGTTACTTCAAAGTTGTGAGGGTATTCTTTTTCTTTAGATGGTATTCTATATTCTAACGTGTCGTTAACTAAATGATGTATTGCTAATGCACCATCACAACTTCTTGGGTATTTTACAACAAAATCACTTTGTTTTTTATCATAAATTACGCTCAGTTTCTTTTCGTTGTATTTTGCCATTTTCGTTTTGTTTAACCGTGCCAATGTATAACACAGTATAAAATTTATATTCGTACCTCATACAAAATCTTATACAAGTACGTTAATCATACATCCCTCTAAACATATCACTAAACACCTTTCTACGTTCATTAGCTACATAAGTATCTATTGTAGCATCGTTAAAAGCATCTTCTTCATCATAAGGACTAGATAGGCTAATCATTTCGTCTCTATCGTTAAGCTCTACTTTAATACCTGTGTTTAGCGTTACTGTTTTCATAACTAATCAATTATAATAGTTACACCATCAAGAACTAGCTCTTTAATCTCTAAGCACTTTAAGACCTTAGATAAGTCTCTTATAATATAACTGCTTTCAATTTCTCCCAACATACTTTTAATAGCTGGATAATGAACTCCTGTTTCTTCTTTAATACGGTAAATAGTTTTACCTAGTTCTTTTGCTTTCTCGTTTAATACTTTAGCGATTTGTTTTTGCATTTTATTATTGGTTTAAATATTTATACTGCAATAATACGACAAACATTTTAATTAAAAAAGTTTTTTGTTTAATTTATTTTTATTATATTGCGGTGTTATTAGATATAACACGGTATATGATTAGTGGCGTATAAATATAACAAAATTAAATAAATAAAAAATGACAGAGGAAAGACAGTTTTTAAGAGAGGAAGGGTTTGGTTTAGACCTTTCGACAGTAGTACACACAAACCATTTAGAAAGACTTTTGGAAAAGTACAAGGAAAAGCAATTACTTATAAACGGTGTTGTGAAATCGTTGCCGACTGAAGAAGAAATAGGTTTGGAAATAAAAAAGAAATTAATAGAAATTAACAAAGATAAACCAGTTCCAAGTATTAAACACGATTTAGGTTACTCAAATGGATATTTAGAGTGTTATGATTTTATAACAAAGTAAGGCTATGTTTTACAACGGTTTGCGTGTATGCGTAGTTTTTTAATTAAACAACTTAATAAATAAAATAAATATAATGGAAAAAATAACAAAGGTAATGGATAAAGCGATTAACGACTTAGAAAAATTACGTATAAACGGTGTTAGCAGTAGTTCTCGAGAACTTATACTTAAACTTTTAAATAACCACTTAAAGTATGGTAGAAAACTATTAGTTGACTGCGATGATGATGACGATCAGGGACAAATAGATGTATGTAGAGAAGTTAGGGATGCAGAACAAGCGATTAAAGAAGTAGAGAATTACTGCTAACTACGTATAAGAGTCACTAACAAAATTAACCAAACAAAAACACCATGATAAGAACAAACTTTGAAATAACAATACCTGAAACATGGCTAGAAACTACATTCACAGAATGGATGTATAACCTGGAGCAAAAATTAAAAGAATCAAGATTAAATTAAAAACCAATAAACTATGTATTACAACACATTAAAAGCAAAAGGATTAACACTAAAATCCTACGTAAAAAAATCAAAAAGTCAATACGCTATAATATACGCTATGATAAAAGACAATAAACCTTTTACACCGTCAAGTATATTCTTGTCTTATCCATGCTCTATGACTCCTATAACAAGCATTAGACGAACTATCAGCGATATGAAGGGTGATTTACTAGTAGAAGAGACTGGAAATAGAAAAGCAGGCTTATACGGACGAAGAGAATACGAACTAAAATTAATATAATCATGAAAATTGCACAAATTAAAAAATACCTCGACGAAATATCAGGCTTAGATTTATCGTCAAAATCACAGGAAACAGATTACATAAAGTACAGAAGCAAGTACTACTTCTTATGTGTAAAATACGCTACAGATGCTAATTCATACGCCAAGATAGGTAAACAAGTTAATAAGGGTTATGCTTCTGTAATGCACGGATTAAAAACGTTTGAGAGCTTTATGGTGTCAGATGCTAGTTTTGTTACCAAGTTTAGGGCTATTGAAAAACACATATCAATGAATATGACTAAGCGACATAGTGTTATATTAAATAATATTGACTCAATGAGTTTGGAACTAATAAAAGCTCAGTTATTAAAGTCTAAAATGACTATTATAAATAAAAATAATACTATACATAACTTGAGAAAAAAGAACGTTAAGCTATCAGAATACAAAGTTAAGTATAAAAATCTAACCGAATTAAATATATGTTCAAATTAGAGATATGATAACAGCAACAAACGAAGACAACATGTTAATGATGAAACGTTATCCAGATAATCACTTTGATTTAGCAATGATTGATGCGGAATATGGTATAGGTGAAAGTAATTCTAATTTTAATTCTAGAAACACACCTATTAAGCAGAAAAACGGCAAAAAACTAAACGCTCCTAATTCTAATTACGTTAGGAAGAATTGGGATAACAAAACGCCTAGTTTTTGTTTTTTCTCTCAAGTATTTAGAACTTCTAAAAATCAATGTTTCTTTGGTGCTAATTATTATCACGAGATAGTTGGAAATACTTTTAAACCTCCTAGAAGAGATAAATTTAATGAGTTTATAATTAATAATCCTATTGGATGGATTATTTGGGATAAAATGAATGGAAATAGTGATTTTAATGATTGCGAGTTAGTTTGGTCGTCTTTAGGTTTCAAATCTTTTATAGTAAAATATATGTGGTCTGGAATGTTTCAAGGATCAAAAGGTAATGGAGAAATAATGGAAGGCAACAAGAAGCTAAACGAAAAAAGAATACACCCAACACAAAAACCAGTTAGGATTTATGAGAAAATTTATTCTGAATTAAGAAATAGATTAAGATTTGTTTTTAATATAATATTAGACACTAACACAGGATCAAATTCTAATGCAATAGCTTGTTATAATATGGGTTTTGATTTAATAGGTAGCGAAATTGATAAAGATTATTACACCACAGGAAACAAAAGACTTAAACAACATCAATCCCAACTAACTATATTCGATGCAGGAGCTTAGTATAACAATAACACCTAAACAACACACCAAAGACGTTTACTTTATCTTCAGAGATGAAATAAATTACATTAAAAAGCATGTTATTAATAAATAATGTGTATATTTGTGTTCAAGTTACGGTTCAACATCATAGTAACTTAAAGAAATTAACACAAACCTTATAATGACAGTAGACGTTGAACCCTACTCGATTTATAAGGTTTTTTGTATTAAATAATTATGGCTCAAGGTAAAAAATCATTTATAGTTTATTCAGATTGGAAAGATACTTTTGATGCTTTATCTAATGAAAAGGCTGGAGAATTAATAAAACATATATTTTCATACGTTAATGATGAAAACCCAAACTCAGATGATATGCTTATCAATGCTGTGTTCAGTAATATTAAAAACGCACTAAAGAGAGATTTACAAAAATGGGACAAACAACACGCTCAAAGAGTTGAAGCAGGTAAAAGGAGCGCTGAAGTTCGTAAACAAAACGCAACGCTCGTTAACGCTCGTTCAGTTTCGTCTACTGTAAATGATAATGTAAATGTAAATGTAACAACAACAGTATATGAAAAATTTGTTGATGAAGTTAAGAAAGGAGAACACACACAAGCAGTTGAACAGATGTACATGCGTTTAAGAATAAAACCAGGAACTCTTACACCTTTGTTAAAAACTTTTAAAGGACAACTAATTATAGATAACGTCGTACACAAAAACACGCTAGAATTTAGAAAGCATTTTAACAACTGGTTAAACGTACAAGACTCGAACGGAAAGTTAAACCAACATAAAAAAACAAAATCACTTTAATGAAACCACTAGACATAAAAAACTTTGAAAATATAACACCAGATGTTGACTTCAAGCAAATGCAAAAGAATTGTTTTGTTGATGTTTCTTTAGAGTTACCACCTCCACCAATAGCATTATCGTTAGGAACTTACACGTACAAAGGAAATGAATATCCTATACCGTTCGGAACTTATGGAAACTTTAGTTGCTTAGTTGGTGCATCAAAATCAATGAAAACGTTTTTAAAATCTGCTTTAATAGCTGGATATATTGGCGGATCAGCACAAAACTATTTCCCTGACATGAAAGGTCATAACACAGAAGATAAGTTTATAATCGATGTAGATACTGAGCAATCTTTATGGCATACACAAAGAGTAGCAAGAAGGGTTTGCGAAATGGTAGGGAGTAATTACACAAACTACATACCGTTTACAACTAGAGAATATGACGCTAAAATACGTTTTCAGTTCATTGAGTGGATTATGATGGAAAGCGAATACAAAGATAACATTGGTTTAATATCTATTGATGGTGCTGCTGATATAATGGAAAGTGTAAACGATTTAAACGAGGCTAACAAGATAACTCAAGGAATGATGAAATGGACTACTAAGTCTAATTGTCACCTATCAACTATACTACATAGAAACCACGGTAGCGATAAGCCTACAGGTCATTTAGGAAGCTCTATAATGAAGAAAGCTGAAACGGTTGCTTTTGTAACAAGAGAAGATGAGTTAACTAAAGTAACTCCTGATTATTGTAGAAACTATCCTTTTAAGGAATTTTATTTTAACTTAGATGAAAACCATCTACCAACGATTAAACAAGATAACGAAATATTTATGTAACTATGAACATAGAAAAAGCAATAGAACATATACGCTGGAAGTTTGAGAACAAATGGAAGCCTACAGAATCTGACGTAAAAGCATTTAACACTATTTTAAGCTACAAACAGACACAAGAGGATATAAACCTTGCTAGAAATGAGAACCTCGCTAAAATGTGGGTAAATACGTTTATTACATTTGCATGGACTAAAACATATAACGCTGATCAATGCATACAGGAGATAGACAAGATTCTAGAGTTAAGCCCTTACGAATGGTGTTTAAGGTTAAAAGAGGAAATACCTATGATGCGTTTTAATAGTGTTGGTAATCACAAATACCCTTTAGAAGATGCGTATAACATAACCAAATTACGTGAGCGTAACGAAAAGATAATAGACGAATTTGAAACAGAATTAACTGAAGCTTTAAAGCACGAACCAAAAGAAGAGGATATAATAAGATTTATATCTTCTCAGATTAACAGGGTAATTAATAAATATGAAAAACAACCAACTTCAATATCTTTTAGATAATCATTTTCAATCCCTTAAAAATGAAAATATAAAATTTGTATTAAATAAACAAAAAGATAGTTTTGCGTATAAAGAGGGGTTTAGATTAATTGGATATACAATATCATTTTCTAAAAAAGACTATAAGCAAATGACTACAGATCAGATAAGAGGTGTTTTAAGTCATGAATTATCTCATATACTACGCGAAATAAACCAAGGCAGTATAACTACTTATTTTAATAATATTCTTTACATGTTAAGCGCAAAGTTTAAAACAAAAGAAGAAAGAATTGTTGATAAGTTAGTAATTGATAGAGGGTGTGGTAAGTACTTGTTGGAATTAATAAAATACAATGACAAGCATTACGAGAAGTACACGAAATCAGATGGTTTAACTAAAAAAGAAGTAAAAAAAATACTTAAATCAAAAATAAATAAACAAAACACTATTTAATTAAAATAATTTTATTATATTTGTCATGTAGTTAGGAATTAACCTCTACTAAAAACCAATGATTATGAAAGATACATCAACTTATGAATATAATTTTAAAAACGGAAACATAACAATTAGTAGAGGTGTTGAAACCAGAAAATACGATTGGTTTTTAAAAGTTGACTTAAATAATGATGAAGATGGAAATAAGCAATTTATACATTTAAATCAAACATTATTCTTAAGTAAAAAATATGCTTTAGAGTATGCAACTGAATTGCTAACTAAATATAAATTATTATAATGAAAACAACACACTACATAAAACACTCAAGCCACAATCTAGAGATAGAGGGTGAGTACATTAAAGAAGTTCCTGGAGATCATGAAACACAAACAGAACCGCATGAGTTTAATATCGACGTTATAAATATAGGTGAATTTGACATCACGGAAATGTTAGAGAATGACATGGAGTATTTAGAGAAGAAGGTTTTGGAGTTTTTTTATAGTTAACGTACGAATGTATGAGTAGTTGCGGAATTTAACACTAAAAATATTATGGAAGAACTAAATATATTATACAAAGAATTGCAAGAAAGAAAAGAACATCTTGAAAGCAGATACAAAACAAAAATAACTGAGGGCAGAATAGCAGAAAACTTAGTTACAATGGTAAGGGTACAGCAATTAATTATGCCTGTTATTGTGAAATCGTTTGTTTGCCCTAATGGCTGTGGGCAGAATGGGGATGCGGGTTCTTGCATAGAATGTGTTGGTAAATAATAAATAAAAAAGACCACAAACAGCAATGTTTTATATACGTTATTATTATGGAAAAGCAAATAGAATTAACAGAAAGTGAAGAAAAAGAGTTTTTCATTAAAATAAAGAATGAGATAATTAATAGACTTGAAAAAATGCACTACACTGGACATTTAGACGATTTAGGTAATGAAATAGGTATTGCAGTAGGTGAGCATACTTGTAATAATGGAAAAGACTTAAATATATGGGCGTTTGAAAAAAACTCTTTTATCTGTGGTTTTGAACACGGGTATTCATTAAAAGACGGAACTCATTAATGCTACATAACGAATAGTAATAAGATTAGTTACGGATTAAAAAACACAAAACAATGAGTAAGGAAGAATTTAGATTAATGGAACGAGAGTATAATATTTGGTTAGCAAAACACCCAAAAGGCGACCATAACTATAAAAGTTTCTCGCACATGAGAAGGAGTATAGAATTTGCCAAATATTGGAATGAAAAACAGAAACGTAGTAATTAATTTTATTACGTGTTGTGAGTAGTTATTTTAAAAACCGCCTGCGTGAGGTACGAGGGCAAAAAAACATAATATATGAATTACGATGAAATTTTAGAAGACGCTATTGAATTTAGGCAACGATTTGCATTAGTAAACGTTTGCTTAAAAATAGTAAAGCAAGACAAATATTTGATTGCAGAAAATACAGAATTACTAACTATTATTGGACTTGGAAATGAGGACTTGATGCTAGAGGCATTTAGTGATTGTGAATTAAACGACTACTTTGATAAAGAAGGGATTTACTTTGCCGATGTGTTGCTTAATTATATCGAAAGCGATGAAACACAGCCCGACTATTATATTGTCGAAGCAATGGCAAGTATAGGAAATGGAACTTGCTCTGGTTGTGAAGGACATTATCAATTTAAAAAAGACTGCCCTATATGTATGACTTATGGTACTGGCGAAATAAAACAAATTTTTGATACGCAAGAGTAAGCGCAACCGAGTAAGTGGCGGTTTTTAAAATTATTACTTACAACGGTTCGGGTATGGTTAGTGCGATTTAATAAAACAAAAATTATGAAAGAAGCAGAAAAAATATTAAGAGAAGTAGTAGGCGAGGATTGCATTTGGGAAGAAATGAACAACCTCACAAACACACCAATAGATTTAGTTGTAAAGGCTATGGATATATACAAAAACCAAGCATTAACTTTACCCGTTGTTGTGGGTAGTGCGTGTACTTGCGGAAAAGTAAAGAACTGCGGAGATAGAAGCATGTATTGCGAAAAAAACAATGTGCATTATAGATAGCATTACTTACAACTACGTATAAGAGGAATTTTACCAAATCAAAAACCTATATAAAACAAGTCTTTATGATTTGAATTAAACTAAAACAAAGATGAATAAAAAAATAAAACCGATGAAAACAAAACACTTAGATAGTGAGATAGAGAGACTTAACCTTTTGGAAATAACAGGAGATTTAAGTGAGTACGGAAAAAGCATGTTATCCGAATTTAAATCAATAAAGCAAGCATTAACTATGCCTCGTGAAATACCTGATAGCATTTATTTAGAAATAGAAAGAAAGAAATGTGAACGATATGTAGGTGTTCTTAATGAAATTAACAAACAAGCAGAATACTCACGCGGACAGTGCGACACAATAGAGACAATAGAAGATTGGTTAAAAGCCTATAAAACGAGCTAAATACATATAACAATAATTCAATATAATACAAGTTGATGACATGGATCAAGATTTAGTATGCAAGATATTTAAGGATAAATTTTTCAATAGGTTTGTAAGAAGTCTTTCTGAATTGTTATTAAAAAAGAGAAATAAAAGAACATTAATCTGGATAACATGCATACTATTATTTACTACTATGTGTGTGTTGTCTGCAATACTATAAAAAAATGGAAAGTACAATTTATGAACTTAGAAAATTTACTGAATGGTGTGAGTTTAAAACCACCGCAGCATTAAGACAAGGAATTGAACTTGCTATTGAAAATTATATAAAAGAAAAACAATCTAAATCTAGAATTATGTCAAAAAAACTAGAAGCAGAATTTATTAATGAAACAGGGTTAGATGTTTATAGTGGTAAATATAAAGAAGAGTATTTACATTCTAAAGAGTTTATGACATGGCTAGAAAAAAAAGCTATGGGAATTAGCTAACAACATTTAGTATATTTAATTAAAAACAAAAACCAATAAGATGAAACAACCAAAAGAATTAAAGAGATTAATACCAATGACTGATTATGTTTTGAATCAAGAGAGAGAGTATGCTATTCATGATAAAACAGTAGCTCAGATTGTTATTGATGAAGAGGCTAAATATGCTAAATGTTTTAAATACGCTATACTGCTTAAACAACCATTAACACTATCTATGTTTGTGCCATGTGATGAAGAAGGTAATGTGTTAAGTGACCCCGAACTAACACTAACAATGTCTCAAGGCGACGGTCAATTATATTACTCAGCAGAAGATGAAGAGTTTGATGCATATGAAGAAGCTGAATCAAAAGTATTGTTTAAAGGGTTTGAAGTTAAAAAAATGAAAGATTATTATTTAGTGTTTCTTAAAGACAAGGTTTCACCAATTTGGGCTAGTTGGAACGATTCAAAAAAAATAGAAGACCTAATACGCCTAAACCTAGAACTATGTTAACAGGACAATGTAATCATGAAAACGTATTTCAAGAAGAGTCTTCGTGGTCAGAGGATGGTGAATGCATAGGCTGGGATGTGTTCTGTTATGATTGCTATGAATATATCTAAAACAAATATGAAAAATAATAGAAAAACCAATTAATATAATTTTCGTATATTTGAATAATCTAAAATAATTACAATGTATAAACTACAAGTACTAAAAACATATTTCGACACTCAAGAAAAGAAAACATTTAAAGAAGGTGATAAACACGAAGTATCGGATAAGGACAGAATGAAACTTTTATGTCAGTCTAAAAAAGTATGTAAATTACTATCTAGTCCTGAGAAGAAAACAACTAAGAAGAAACCATCAGCACCTAGCAACAGAAGCGTTAGTAATAATAATAAAGAAGCTAGAGATATAAAATAGTAATAATGGGATATACCCAAGAAGATATAATTAAATTCAAGGAAGAGATAATAAACTCTTTGTCTGAGGGTAAAAGCTTAAAATCTATTCTAGATAACAATAAGCATCTGCCTAATAGGACAACTGTATATACTTGGCTTAATGAAAAGAATAATAAGTATGACGAATCCTTCCTCAACAACTACGCGCGAGCAAGAAAAGACAGCGCAGATTTAGACGCTGAAACAATACAAGAAATAGCCGTTAAAACATTAAAAGGGGTTTATGATCCTTCAGCAGCTAGAGTAGCTTTAGATGCTTATAAATGGAGTGCTGGAAGAAAGAACCCAAAGAAGTACGGCGACCAAACCAAAGTACAACACTCAAGCGACCCAGACAACCCTATTAAATCAATCCCTTTAGTTCTATCCGATGGTAGGAGTTATGAAGATTTGAAAGATGAGTTAAAACCAGAATAAAATTTAATATTATGAAACCAGAATTAAAAATTATGTCACCAGAAAAATCAATTAGTCTTTTAGAATGTTTTAAAGGCTCTCTAATTGATTTACTTGATTATCAATTAAAATTCCCAGAACACTTAGAAGATAATTTCAATCCGTTTTTTAATAACCAACAATTATTTTTTATTAATAAAAAAGACCCATCAGACACTAAACACTACACTATAGAAGATATTCATAATATTTATTATAGACTAGATGAGTATAAGTCTTAATTATTAAAAACCAACAAAATGAGTAAAGACAGAAAAGCGATAGTAAAGAAAACTAACGAAGGAATATTAGTTTACCGTTCAAGCCAAAGAGACACTTACATAAACTCTTTTGATTTAGAAACCGAATACAAACCAAGCGAATTAAAACTAATAGGTTAAACCAATGATAAAACCAACAGAACTAAGAATAGGGAATTATGTAGAGTATGATAATAACGGAACACCTGTTAGAGTTAAGATGTTAAGCGCGTCTAATATTTATTATAACGAATCTTGTTATTCTCCATTTACAACAATGAACGCAATACCTCTAACAGAAGAGTGGTTAGTTAATTTTGGGTTTATTAAGAACAGGAAAAAGGAAACAAAAGAATGTGAGTATATTAAAGCATTACCCTATGATTTATTGTACATTACAATAGATTTAGGAGAAAATTATAAGGTTGTAGTGGACGATAAAGAGCTTCCTGTCGCTCCTTATATTTCCTTAGGTTATTTCAGTGAAGGGTATAAAATGCACAACGCAAAAGAAGTACACACTTTACAAAACCTATACTTTGCATTAACAGGTAAAGAACTAACTATAGATAAAACTACATAAATGACCTATGGTGTTACTGAAGTATTTATTAAACACGATTACTATTCAGGTCTTAGAGTAAATCTATTAAAGAAGAAAGGTAAAGATACCTACATACTACTAAGGGATGAAGTAGAGTATTTCAAAGAGATAAAAGAAATAACCACAACCAAGAAGATATACAAAGCACCTATAAACTTCTTAACAACGCCTCACGACTTTGAGTTGTATTACATCTACGACAACCTAGAACACAACATACCACGCTATAAGTACATCAAGCACGAAGGTAGCTCAAGGAGTTCTAAATCATGGTCAATTGAAGAGTGGTGCATAAGACAATGCGAAGAGATAAAGAACCTCAGAATTAACGTCTGGAGAGATACACGCACAAGTTTAGGTGATAGTGTATGGAAAGATTTTAGAAAGCTATTCCCTTTGTCTGGTAGAACATATAAATTCGCTAAGAACACAATACCTATATTCTTTAACAACGGTTCAATGATAGAGCCTCATGGTGATGACACTACAAACGCTCACGGTATAACACAGGATATCGCATGGCTTAACGAACCTTACAAGATGTCAAAGGACACGTTCGATCAGATTGACCAGAGGTGCGAGCAAATGATATTAGATTTAAATCCTAAGATGCGTCATTGGAGTGATGACCTATCTAAACACCCAAGATGCAAAACAATACATAGCACGTTTAACCTTAATCCTTTTTGCCCTCCGGAACAGAAACGTAAGATAATGAGTTATGACCCTAGCAACCCTGTTAATATTGCTAACGGAACTGAAGACCAATATAAATGGGATGTTTACGGTTTAGGTCTAAAAGCTGAGAAACCAAATAAGATATACAAAGGATGGGAAAGAATGTCTTTAGAGGCTTACAACATGCTGCCATATAATGATTACTTCGGTTTAGATTTCGGTAAAACCAACCCAACCGCAATGACAGGCATTAAGTTCAACGGTAAGGATGAGATATATATAAACCCTATGTTATATGAACCTATGCAGTCGATGTATGATAGAAACACAACGCTAGCTAAGGTATTGGACTTGTTAATAGAGAAGAAAGATATTTTAGTAGTTGATCCAGCAGATAAAGAAAGCCGATTAGATTTAGTCCGTAATGGGTTTAATGTTATAATGGCTAAAAAGGGTGCTGGTAGTGTAGAGGGAGGTATCG
>JQIA01001205.1_pt1 | contig 13966 bp, 11 predicted proteins | sample 811431 | NCBI WGS metagenome assembly JQIA01 (sample SAMN02998118, study PRJNA258478) | marine sediment metagenome | biome: marine; feature: seafloor; material: sediment; isolation source: oil-polluted sediment collected from 3 locations (0.5 km, 0.7 km and 0.9 km)... | place: USA: Gulf of Mexico ... | reverse complement strand
CCTTTAGCATAAGGGCATCCTCCTAAACCGGAAACAGATGCGTCAATATTGCTGATACCAGATTGCAAAGACGCTAAAATATTTGCTAATGCTTGACCATAAGTATCATGGAAATGAACGGCTAAATGATTGATATCAATTTCGTTTTTTAGCGCTTCAATTAACAGCTTAGTTTTTGAAGGTGTTCCGACTCCAATGGTATCGCCTAGAGAAATCTCATAACACCCGATATCTTTCAGTCTTTTTGATACTTGAACGACTTTACTAACCGCGACCTCTCCCTGAAAAGGGCAACCTAAAACACAAGAAACGTATCCCCGTACAGGAATTCCAATCTCTTTTGCTTTATTTAATATAGGAATAAATCGGTCAATACTTTCATCAATCGTGCAGTTAATATTATTTTTAGAAAACGCCTCTGACGCAGCCGCAAATATTGCGACTTCTTTTGCTCCGGCAGAAATAGCATTATCAAACCCCTTCATATTAGGCGTTAGTACTGGATAGTTTATTTCTTTATTGAAGGATGATAAATATTTATTACTATTGATCGATTCAATAATATTTTTATGGTCTGATAGTTGAGGCACCCATTTTGGTGAAACAAAGCTAGTGGCTTCTATCACTGACAAACCGCTTTGTGCAAGTAATTCAATTAGTTTTATTTTGACATCTACCGGTACCACTTTGGATTCGTTTTGTAATCCATCACGAACACCCACTTCAATTATTTTCACTTTATCGGGTAACATATTTCACAATTCTTCGAATGCGATAAGTTCAGCACCGTCTTCAACTAAGTCGCCGACAGCATATAAAACATCAGTAATCACTAAAGGTTTATGTGCTTTAATTGTATGTTCCATTTTCATTGCTTCCATAATGACAATCGCTTGACCTTTTTCTATTTCTTGCCCAACCTCGACCATCACTTCAATCACTGTACCTGGCATAGGCGCCGTTAGGTTTGATGATTCTTCTTGTTCAACTACGGATTGTTTATTATCTTGAATATGAAACGACCAACTCATTGCATTTTTAAAAATAACAATATCATTATCCTTTTTGGAAATTACCACACGACTTTTTAACCCATCTATATCTAAACTTAAATCGTGATGGTCATTCGATAAAGCTCCCGTAACGGAGTACTCTTTACCAGAGATTTCAAATACAAAACCTTTTTCACGAAAGTGAGCAATGACTGTAATAGATTGTTCGTTGTGGATCATTTCTATAATATGGTGATTATCTTCATTGAGTCGCCAGCCAGTTGAATCTAACCAGGGTGATGCTGAGTTGCCTAGAGACTTATTACTCTGTTCAAGCATCACACTTAATGCGACCGATGCAATAATACTGTCATTAACCTCATTGGTTAAATTACATAACTCTTCACCATGCTTATCTAAAAAATGTGTATCAAGATCGGCATTCATAAATGATTCATGGGAGGCTAGCTGGTGTAAAAATTCGATATTTGTGGTTAATCCTGCCACATGAAATTCAGACAAAGCACCTCGCAAACGAGCTAATGCGCTATTTCGATCTTTATCCCAGACGATTAATTTTGAAATCATTGGGTCATAAAAAACGCTAACTGAATCGCCAGTTACGACTCCAGAATCAACTCTCACATGATGGTTTAATTTTGGTAAACCTAAGTAATCAATTTTGCCAGTTACTGGTAAAAAATCATTGTTTGGATCTTCGGCGTAGATACGCGCTTCAAAAGCGTGACCACTGAAAGATAGCTGTTCTTGAGCCAAAGGCAATGGTTGATTGTTTGCGACAATTATTTGCCATTCAACTAAGTCTAACCCTGTGATTTTTTCGGTAACAGGATGCTCAACTTGAAGGCGAGTATTCATTTCCATAAAATAGAATGAACCATCTTCATCGTATAAAAATTCAACGGTTCCAGCGCCACTATAATTAATCGCTTTAGCCGCTTGAATAGCCACTTGGCCCATCGCGTTTCTTGTTTCTTCACTTAAACCGGGAGCGGGCGCTTCTTCAATCACTTTTTGGTGCCGTCTTTGTACGCTACAGTCACGTTCGAATAAATGTACAGCATTACCAAAATTATCTGCGAAAACCTGAATCTCGACATGGCGAGGTTTTGTTAAATATTTTTCGACTAGCACTTTGTCATCACCAAAAGAAGATAATGCTTCGCGTTTACACGATTTTAAAGCGGTTAAAAACTCTTCATTAGACTCAACAACTCTCATTCCCTTACCGCCGCCACCAGCAGTTGCTTTAATCAGTACAGGGTAGCCAATTTTATTAGCTTCTTGATTTAAAAATGTTTCATTTTGATCTTCACCATGATATCCCTCAACTAAAGGAACATTGGCTTGGGTCATAATATTTTTCGCTTCGCTCTTTGAACCCATAGCTTCGATTGCGCCGGTTGGCGGTCCGATAAATGTAATATTATTATCGGCACACGCTTTTGCAAACTCAGCGTTCTCGGATAAAAAACCATATCCGGGATGAACAGCATCGGAGTTTGAATATTTTGCAACTTGCAATATTTTGTCAGCTCTCAAATAACTTTCACTGGCAGAAGAATTACCGATATGCCACGCCTCATCTGCTAATTTAATATGTTGAGCATTTTGATCCGCATCGGAATAAACGGCAACACATAGTATACCCATTTGTTGCGCAGTTCGGATCACTCGACAAGCGATTTCACCTCTGTTAGCAATAAGTATCTTCTGAATGTTTTTATTTTTCACATCGTTCATTATTTTATTAACCGTTCGGTATCAAGTTTTGTACTAAAAAAGTTCTACAAATCGCCAACTGTTTTTACGATAGCTGATGCCCAATGAGCAGGACGTTTTTCTAAAAAGGCACTAACACCTTCTTTACCTTCAACGGATGCTCTGATATCAGCAATACGCTGTGCAGTTTCTAAAATTAAAGTTTCATCTATATTTTTATTATTAACGTAATTTACCAACCGCTTTGCTTGATACATTGCGTTAGGGCCATTGGCCAAAATTCGATTGATATAGTCATCACTTGAGTCTTTAAGTTCATCTAAAGGATAAACCTTATGTACTAACTGAATGTTTAACGCCTCATTAACATCAAATTTTTCAGCCGTCGCAAAGTATCGTTTCGAATTTCTTTCGCCGATCGCTTTAACAACGTAAGGACTAATCACCGATGGAATTAAACCAAGCTTTACCTCTGATAAACAAAAAATTGCTTTTTCACTCGCTAAAACAATATCGCAACAAGCGACTAGACCGACACCGCCACCTAAAGCTGCACCTTGAACAACCGCAATGGTTGTTTTTGTACAGTCATATAATGTTTGCATTAAACCGGCAAGCTTTAAAGAGTCTTGATAGTTTTCTTCCCAACTGTAACCTGCCATGCGCTTCATCCAGTTGAGATCAGCACCTGCGGAAAAGCTTTTACCATTGGCATCTAAAACTAAGAGTCTTAAACTATCGTCTTGATCAATATCTTTTATCGCGTTAGTTAAGGATTGAATGATTTTATCGTCAAATGAATTATGTAGCTTGGGACGATCTAATGTGATCCGTCCTACACCATTTTTAGTTTTTGTTATTTTTACGCCGTTATTTTTTTCATCTGTCATTATGAAAGTCCTTATAATATTTTATTCTTTTCGAAAAATTAGAAACATTACATTCTAAAAACACCAAACTGTGTTTTCTCTGTTGGAGCATTTAAACTAGCAGCTAGTCCTAACCCTAAAACTTTGCGCGTATCAGCGGGATCAATGATCCCATCATCCCATAATCGCGCAGAGGCATAATAAGGATGCCCTTGTTTTTCGTACATTTCTTCAATTGGTGCTTTAAATTCTTTCTCATCTTCTCGCGACCATTCGATGCCTTTACGAGCAAAGTTATCACGTTTTACCTGTGCTAAAACACCTGCAGCTTGAGAACCACCCATTACAGAAATTCGAGCATTAGGCCACATCCATAAAAAACGGGGACTATAAGCTCTACCACACATGCCGTAATTTCCAGCGCCAAAACTCCCACCAACAATCACGGTATATTTAGGCACTTTAGCACAAGCAACAGCGGTAACCATTTTTGCGCCATTTTTAGCGATACCACCATTTTCGTATTTTTTACCAACCATAAAACCTGTAATATTTTGTAAGAAAACTAATGGGATATTTCTTTGGCAACAGAGTTCAATAAAGTGCGCGCCTTTCAATGCCGACTCCGAAAATAAAATTCCATTGTTGGCAACTATACCTACGGGATAGCCATATATTTTTGCAAACCCACAGACCAATGTTGAGCCATAGAGAGGTTTAAACTCATCAAACTCGCTCGCATCAACAATGCGAGCAATGATTTCTTTTATATCAAATGGCTGTTTCGCATCGGTTGGTATTACACCGTAAAGTTCTTCTTTTGGGTAATTGGGTGTAACAGGTGTTGAGGTTTTCCAAGGTGCGTATTTTTGTTTGTTTAAGTGTGAAATAATATTTCTAGTGATCCCTAATGCATGTTGATCGTCGTTGGCTAAATAATCAGTAACGCCAGAGTTTTTACAGTGAACGTCACCGCCACCCAACTCTTCTGCGGTCACTTCTTCGCCAGTAGCGGCCTTAACTAATGGTGGCCCGCCAAGAAAGATGGTGCCTTGCCCCTTGACTATAATACTTTCATCCGCCATTGCCGGAACATAAGCGCCACCCGCAGTACAACTTCCCATCACCACTGCAATTTGTGCAATGCCTTTTGCTGACATATTTGCTTGATTAAAAAAGATGCGACCAAAATGATCGCGATCAGGGAATACTTGATCCTGTTGAGGAAGGTTTGCACCACCTGAGTCAACTAAATAAATACAAGGTAAATGATTTTGCTCGGCAATTTCTTGAGCGCGAAGATGTTTTTTTATTGTTTCTGGAAAATAGGTTCCACCTTTTACAGTTGCATCGTTTGCGACAATGACACATTCTTGACCGTTAACTAACCCAATTCCAGAAATCATTCCAGCGGACGGCACTTGGTTATCATACATATCGTATGCAGCAAATTGAGAAAATTCTAAAAATGGCGATCCGACATCAAGCAGTTGTCTCACTCTGTCTCTTGGCAATAATTTACCGCGACCTAAATGCTTTTCATTTCTTGCTTTGCCACCACCATCGGCGATGACTCGCATTTTGTCTTTTAGATCATCCACTAATGACTGCATGCTATTTGAATTAGCAATAAAGTCTTGGCTCTTTGAATTTAATTTCGTTTTAATTACGGGCATTATTTTCCTAACCTAAAAACCTTTAACAAAATATCTTTAACTGTATTAGTGCATTCTTTTTTCTGTGTAATAGTTTTAGTATTTTCTTTTAACTTGTCATTACTGAACGACTAATCACTAATTTTTGTACTTCACTGGTACCTTCATAGATCTGACAAATTCGTACATCACGATAATACCGTTCAACCGGAAAGTCATTTAAATACCCGTAGCCACCAAACACTTGTATGGCATCAGAACATAATTTTTCTGCCATTTCAGAGGCAAAAAGTTTTGCCATAGACGCTTCTTTTAAGCAAGGCTTTCCCGCATCCTTTAAACGAGCAGCTTTTTGAACCATCAAACGAGCCGCCTCTAATTGAGTTGCCATATCTGCGAGCTTAAATCCTATAGCTTGATGCTTATATATCTCCTTTCCAAAGGCAGTTCTTTCGAGAGCATAATCTTTTGCGGCTTTAAGTGCTGCTCGCGCAATTCCAACACATTGCGATGCAATGCCGATGCGACCACCCTCTAAACCAGATAGTGCGATTTTATAACCTTCACCTTCTTGACCTAATAAATTAGCCTTTGGAACTTTACAATCTTCAAAAGTGATTTGAGCCGTATCCGAAGCATGTTGTCCCATTTTATTTTCTATGTTAGTGACGATATAGCCTGGGGTATTTGTTTCAACAATAAAAGCTGAGATACCTTTTTTACCCGCAGATGGGTCAGTCACTGCGAAAACGATTGCTACATCGGCATTTTGACCTGAAGTGATGAATTGTTTTACACCGTTTAAAATATAGTGCCCATCGATTAGTTTTGCTTTAGTTCTTAAATCAGAAGCATCTGAACCCGCATGAGGTTCGGTTAAACAAAACGCGCCAAGTTTTTCTCCTGCTGCCATAGGTTTTAAATATTTTTCTTTTTGGTCATCATTGCCAAAATTTAAAATCGGCATACAACCAACTGAGTTAGTCACACTGATGATAGTTGAACAAGCAGCATCACCTGCTGCAATTTCTTCTAACACTAACGCTGCAGAAAAATAGCCAATCTCACATCCATTCCATTTTTCTGGAACCAGCATGCCATAAAAGCCTAGTTCACCTAATCCTTTTAATGCGTCTTTAGGAAACGTTTTATTGCGATCCCATTCTGCTGAGAAAGGCGCTATTTTTTCCTGCACGTATTGACGCGCAGCATCTTGGATCATGGTTTCTTCTTCGGATAAAAACATTGTTAACTCATCTAAAAAATTATGCGATTGACAATAGCCGAGCTATTTAACCACAAAAATGGAATTCAAAAAAAAGCTTAAGTACAAATTAAAATATATTTTCATCAGATATTCGTTGATATCGATAAAAACTAAAAACCATTTAGATTATTTCAATCGCCATAGCGGTTGCTTCACCGCCGCCGATGCATAAAGATGCAACACCTTTGGTTTTGCCATATTTTATCAACGCAGCAATTAATGTCACGATAATACGCGTTCCACTGGTTCCGATAGGGTGTCCTAGTGCACAAGCTCCACCGTGAACGTTAACTTTTGCTTCATCTAGATTTAAATCTTTTATTGCTGCCATTGCCACTACTGCAAAGGCTTCGTTAATTTCAAATAAATCAACATCGTCAATTTTCCAATCTACTTTAACTAATAAATCTTTCATTGCAGAAACTGGAGCGACGGTAAATTCAGCAGGTTTTCTAGCATGGGTTGTGTGTCCGATTATTTTTGCTAGTGGTGTCAAACCTCTTTTCTTCGCTTCGCTTTCAGTCATCAGTACGACTGCAGCAGCACCGTCAGAAATAGAACTTGCGTTCGCAGCAGTGATGCTTCCGTCTTTTTTGAATGCTGGGCGTAATGTTGGAATTTTATCTGGACGTGCTTTTAATGGTTGTTCATCTTTATTAATGATTGTTTCACCCTTACGTGATTTGATTGTGACAGGTGTTACTTCCATATCGAACGATCCATCTTCAATCGCTTTTTTTGATTTTGCTAAAGAGTTAATCGCAAATGCATCTTGTTGCTCTCGACTAAATTCATATTTATCTGCACAGTCTTCAGCATAAAAGCCCATTGCTTGCCCTTCGTAGGCATCTTCTAATCCATCAAATGCCATATGATCTAGTAACTGACCGTGACCAAAACGATATCCGCTTCGAGCCTTAGGTAACATATGAGGTGCATTACTCATACTTTCCATTCCGCCAGCAACCATCACTGTGTTGGTTCCTGCTTTTAATAAATCATTAGCAAACATGACAGACTTCATGCCGGATCCGCAAACTTTATTGATTGTGGTCGCACCGGTCGAAAGAGGAAGATCAGCGCCTAAAGTGGCTTGCCTTGCAGGAGCCTGGCCTAAAGCTGCGGGTAATACACAGCCCATAATCACTTCATCGATATCTTTTCCATCAACCCCAGAACGACTAACGGCGGCTTTGATAGCTGCCGCACCTAATTCAGGCGTTTTAAGTGGCATAAGATCGCCCATAAAACCGCCCATGGGTGTACGTGCCATTCCTACAATTACGATTGATTCTTGTGACATTCTATTTTCCTATTTCTATTTCCTAAACCTTAAAATTTGTATGGTTAAGCCGTTTCTTTAAACAGTCTCGTTAAACAGCTCACGTCCGATTAACATACGTCTAATTTCTGACGTTCCAGCGCCTATTTCATATAATTTAGCATCACGTAATAATCGACCAGCTGCGAATTCGTTAATATAGCCATTTCCACCTAAACATTGGATCGCTTCAAGTGCCATTTGAGTCGCTTTTTCTGCTGCGTAAAGTATAACACCTGCGGCATCTTTGCGACTATTTTCTCCGCGGTCACAGGCTTGTGCCACGTTATAGACATAACTCTTTGTTGCGTTCATTGTGGTGTACATATCGGCTAGCTTGCCTTGCATTAATTGAAATTCGCCAATGGCTTTTCCAAATTGCTTTCGCTCATGTACGTAGGGTAAAACAATATCCATACAAGCCTGCATAATACCGGTTGAACCACCCGATAAGACCACACGTTCAAAATCTAATCCGCTCATAAGAACCGCTACGCCACGATTTAAACCGCCAAGAACATTTTCTTTTGGTACTATGCAATCTTGAAAGACTAATTCACAGGTATTTGAACCTCTCATACCTAATTTGTCGAGCTTTTGTGCTGTAGAAAAACCATCAAAGTCTTTTTCAATGATAAAAGCAGTAATTCCGCGTGAGCCCGCTTTAGGCTCCGTTTTAGCATATACAATTAACACATGGGCATCTGGACCATTAGTGATCCACATCTTATTGCCATTTAAGCGGTAATGATCACCCATGTCTTCTGCTTTTAAACTCATGTTGACGACATCTGAACCAGCGCCTACTTCACTCATCGCTAGTGCACCGATGGTTTCGCCTTTACATAGCTTTGGCAAATATTTTTCTTTTTGTTCCTGTGTTCCATTTTTTCTTAATTGATTTAGGCATAGATTAGACATTGCACCGTAACTCAAGCCGACACTTGCGGATGCTCGGCTAATTTCTTCCATTGCAATGACATGTTCTAAATAGCCAAGTCCAGATCCTCCAAACTCTTCTTCAACCGTCATTCCTAACAGACCTAGTTCGCCGAATTTAAGCCATAAGTGATTAGGGAATTCGTTTTCTCTATCAACTTGTTCTGCGATAGGAGCAATTTCTTTAGCGGAAAACCCACGAACGGTTTCGCGAATCATATCGGCGGTTTCGCCGAGATTAAAATTTAAGCCTTGCACTGATTATTTCTCCTGTCCTTTGATACGAATTTCTAATTGGTCTAATTCACCAAGCATGGTTTTAATATCTTTTTGCTGTTGGAATAAAGCGTCGCGGCGTTCCTCAATTTTACCCACCAAAAGAGTCGCTTGTTTTTGTTCACCGCTAGGAGAATCATAAAGGTTAATGATTTCTCTAATTTCAGAAAGTGAAAAACCAACTCGTTTTCCTCTTAATATAAGTTGTAGTCGGATAAGGTCACCGCGGTGATATATGCGCTGCGAACCTTGTCGCTCTGGTGAAATAAGGCCTTCCGATTCGTAATATCTTATTGAACGAGGCGTAATTTCAAAATCTTTGGACAATTCACTAATCGAATAAGTGTGAGCTTGATTCTCTTGAGATTGATTTTCGCCATTTAAAGTATTTTCTTTCATTATAGAATTGTAGCTTACCTTTACGTGAACGTAAACTTATAACGATGTTCTAAACGGGTGGTCTAACCAGAAATAGAGATAATTAACGACAAGACAATAAAATAAATTAAAAAAGGATTTAACAGAGGTGCTAAGCTGTTTATAATGCAAAAGAATAACATACATTAGCTTTGTCTAATGTAATGTTCTGGAATAAACAATAATCATTGAAAAGTGGAGAACATATGCGAATTATCTTATTAGGCGCACCAGGAGCAGGAAAAGGCACACAAGCTCAATATCTTACAGAAAAATATTCAATCCCTCAGATCTCTACTGGTGATATGCTTCGCGCGGCGGTAAAAGCAGGTACGCCACTTGGAATTGAAGCTAAAAAAGTTATGGACGCAGGTGAATTAATTTCTGATGAAATTATCATTGGTTTAGTAAAAGAGCGTGTTACTCAAGGTGATTGCGAAAACGGATATTTGCTAGATGGTTTTCCGAGAACAATTCCTCAAGCCGATGCAATGAAAGAAAATAATATTGATGTTGATTATGTTGTTGAAATTGACGTAGATGATAGCGAAATTGTTCAGCGAATGGCAGGACGTAGAATGCATTTAGCTTCTGGCAGAAGTTATCATATAAAATATAATCCACCCAAAGTAGATGGTAAAGATGATGTAACCGGCGAAGATTTAGCGCAACGCGAAGATGACAAAGAAGAAACCGTGAAGCAGAGATTAGAAGTTTATCATTCCCAAACTAAACCATTGATCGAATATTATTCATCTTGGGCTGACTCTAAAGAAGACAAAGCGCCAAACTACGTCGCAATTGCTGGTGTTGGTAGTTTAAATGATATCAGAGACAGTATTTTTAATGCTCTAGGCTAAAGAAAATATAGCCAAAAGATACTGAAAAACATCACTAAAAACCTATGTCTTGGTTGAGTCATGGGTTTTTTTGTGGACTAGCTAATAGATAATTCTTAATCTTAAAGGTAGTCTGCATGTTTCAATGTTTAAGGATTTTAGGAAAAAAATGATTAAACAAAAATTAAATTATCTGTTGTTATTGCTTAGTTTTGTGATGATTTGCACTTCAGTTAGCATTTACTCGCAACCGTATAATGATAAAATTTCGTTGAAACTTCAGAATAAAATGAAATCAAAAGATAAGAGTAGAAAAGCAAGCTCTTATACAGTTTCCGCATTAATATTTCTAAAAGATAAAGGGTTAAATATTGAAGCTAAACTTTTAAAAGCAAAAAATGACCTATCTCCTAGTTCAAGGCAACGAAGGTTAATTAATTTGGGAAGAGATAACCTTGTTAATGAAAAAGATATTCCAATCGATATTAATTATTTTGCTTTAATTCAATCAGAAGCATTAAAAATTAGACATCAACTTAAATCTATCAATGCTATTTCAGTAGAAGCAACGCCTGACTCTATTAATAAAATAGCGAGTTTTGATTTTGTTGGTAATATTGAAATAATAAAAAAATTAAAGAGACAGCCTGAGCCTATAAGTTTGAACCTCGTAAAATTCGAGAAAGATAGAAGTAATTCAAAAAGTTCCTTTGCTTTAGATTATGGTGCTTCATTGACACAAAATGATCAAATTCAAGTGCCCGTTGTTCATGATCTTGGATACACTGGAGATGGTGTGGTTATCGCTATTTTTGATTCAGGTTTTAACCGACTGTCTCATGAAAGTTTTAGTCAAATGAACATTGCGGATACTCAAGATTTTGTTAATGGTGATAGTGATGTTGGTGATGGAACCGATATGGGACTGGGAGATCATGGTACTAATACGTTAAGCACTATTGGTGGATTTAGTTCAGGTAATTTGATTGGACCAGCTTACGGGGCGACTTATTATTTAGCTAAAACTGAAAATACTGAATCAGAACTTCATGTAGAAGAAGATAATTGGTGTGCCGCTTCTGAATGGGCAGATGACAATGGCGCTCAAATTATTACTAGCTCATTAGGATATACCAGTTTTGATGAAGGAACGGGTTATGGTGTCAATGATTTGGATGGTGAAACCACAATAGTGACTTTATGTGCTGACATAGCGGCTGAAAATGGCATCGTTGTGATTAACTCAGCAGGTAATAGTGGACCAGGTGTCACAACAATTGGCGCGCCTTCAGATGGTCATTTGGTGATTGCTGTTGGAGCCGTGGAGGCTTCAAGCATCCTTTCATCTTTTAGTTCTGTTGGTCCTTCTGCCGATGGACGAATTAAGCCCGATGTTGTTGCAATGGGAACTTCTGTGAGAGTGGCAAGTTCTTCATCGGATACAGGATATTCAAACGTCAATGGTACATCTTTTTCTTGCCCATTAACCGCTGGAGTTGCTGCATTAATACTCGAGGCGAATCCAAATTTAACGGCGGCACAAGTAAGAGATATTCTTAGAAATTCGGCAGATCAAAATCTTACACCTAATAACTCCTTTGGCTACGGTTTAGTTAATGCTCTTGATGCTGTGAATGTAGCAATCGAAGCTACTAATGGAGTTTTCGCCCCTAGCGCTTCTTTTTCTATACTCATTGACGGAGCCACTATTAATTTGACGAGTACATCAACTGATACGGATGGAACTGTGGACATTTACGAATGGGATTTTGGTGACGGCAATTTTTCAACAACACAGAACCCTAGTCACACTTATACTTCTGGTGGTACATTTACGGTGTCTCTAACGGTAACTGATAACTCGGACTTAAATGATACAGTAAGTCAAAGTGCTGCTGTTAGCAGTCCTGTGCTCAATCCGATTCCAGAGCCATCATCTAGTGGTGGTGGCGGAAGCTTGAGTACACTTTTTATCCTAATTTTTGGAGTTGCTCGACGGCACAAAAAACTGAGATGTTAGATGAGAAAAGCTGAAAGGTTATTTCAACTAACCAATCTAATCAGAAACAAACAACCAATCACTGCAGAACGATTGGCTGAAGAGTTAGAGCTGTCCGTACGCAGTATCTACCGTTATATTGATGATTTGTCTGTTAGCGGTATTCCTATTTATGGAACGCCTGGAATTGGCTATCAACTTCACAAAAATTTTGAACTACCTCCGCTTAATTTAACTGAAAAAGAGTTAGATGCGCTGATGTTAGGCGTTGGTATGGTTACAAGTTGGACGAGTGATGAACTTTCTCAGGCGGCTAAATCTTTGGCCGGAAAAATTGAATCTTCACTTCCTAAACCTTTGAAAGAAAATTATTCAAGAGTCATCTTCGCACCCAATATTAAACCAAATCCTTTAGAAAAAGTAAGAACACGCAAAACTTGGGAAACGCTTCACTCAGCCATAAAATCGCAGACGGTTATTAGAATAGCTTATCTCTCGCTAGATGATAAAGAGTCGGAACGTAGTGTAAAACCTTTGGGATTATTTTATTGGGGTGCCAAATGGACTCTTGCAGCTTGGTGTAATAGTCGAAAGGATTATAGGAGCTTTAGAGTTGATCGGATTCTAGAAATTGAAGTAACCCATGACTTTTTCGAGTTAACTGAATCATTCAATTTGGATTCCTATATAGAACTAGCTAAAAACAAATAAAAAAACTTTAGTTATTAATAACGGTACTGCCATGATGTTGTCAGTATCAATTATTTAGAATGTGGAAAACTTACCGCTCTTTATACAAGGAATACAGATGATAACGATACATGGTTTTGGAAAAAGTTTTGGATTAATTGATGCCAGTCCCTTTGTGATTAAAATAGATGCTTATCTACGTTTTGCAGCCATGGAATATGATAAAAACAATGCCTCAAATAATCTTCAAAAATCACCAAAAGGTAAATTACCTTTTATTATTGATGGTGATAGAAAAATCGCTGATTCTCAAGCGATTATCCAATATTTAATCGAGCAATATGGTGATAAATTAGATTCAGGACTTTCACTCAATCAAAAAGCACAATCTTATCTTATAACCAAATCTTTAGATGAAAACCTTTACTTTTGTTTAGTCTATTCACGTTGGTTATGTGACGATACTTGGCCGTTGGTAAAAAAGCAATTTTTTGACTTTTTACCACCGGTAATTAGAAGCATTGTTCCTGCAATAGTTAGACGTTCAGTGAAAAAATCCCTTAAAGGACAAGGTCTCACACGTCACAGCCACAAAGAGATATTGGGCATCTGTCAACAAAGTTTGTCAGCATTGTCTGGGCTATTGGCAGATAAACCTTATCTGTTTGGCGATCGACCGACTTCCTTGGATGCTAGCTGCTACGGGCATATTGCTGGTTTTATCATGAGCGATATCAAAAATCCGTTTAATGATATGGCGAAAGAGTTTTCTAACCTGGTGGAATACTGTAAAAGAATAAATAATCAATATTATTGAGGTGTTTTTAGAGTCGTAGCCTATGACAATGGTAATAAGTGCGTTATTTTCGATACAAATTCAATAAATATCAAATCTTGATGCTCTACCCCCTAGCATATAGCTAGGGATTCTTTTACTATACGTGCAGACTAATCGAATA
>JQIA01001203.1_pt1 | contig 13972 bp, 13 predicted proteins | sample 811431 | NCBI WGS metagenome assembly JQIA01 (sample SAMN02998118, study PRJNA258478) | marine sediment metagenome | biome: marine; feature: seafloor; material: sediment; isolation source: oil-polluted sediment collected from 3 locations (0.5 km, 0.7 km and 0.9 km)... | place: USA: Gulf of Mexico ... | reverse complement strand
TTAAATCTTTACTATAACTCATTTCTTTTTTACTATAATTTTATGGTGTGATTTTATAAGAATGTTACTATATAATGCGACTCGAAAGATGTAATTCGTAAACTCATTACATCCTACATAAAATCCGTAATTAATTATGTATAGCTTTGGTCAATTTCACGTCGTTAATACAACCATACATAGCTATTTTCGTTATTTGGGAAAGATGTCTAATTAAAATAAATTGATTATATTTGTCTGTATAAAGGTATATTTTATAAGGGAACTGCCAATAATTTAGCTACTTTAGTTGCCACTGTATCCCAACTACTACCAGCAACTGCTTGTCTCCTAGCTTCAATCAAACTAGGATCATTTTCTTGCAGTGCTTTATCAATACAAGTTAAGAATTCATCATGAGAATTTGCGTTATAAATTAATTTGTTATAGATTTGGAAAGCTGGTAATGTCATCACTACTGTTGGATAAGCTAAAGCTAAATATTCTTTCAACTTGGTCGGATTACACATAGCATTAAATTCATTTTGTAGAAAAGGAATGATTCCAACATCAAAATGAGCAGCATGAGATGCCAATTCCTCCGGTGCAACTTGATCTATATGTTTAGTATTTTTTTCAGCTAAAATTTGAGATAAATCCATCTGTTTAGGTCCGATTAACACTAAAGTTCCCGGATTTATATGCCGAGCAATTTTAACCATTAACTCTGAATCCATCCGATACTCATCCATACCACCGTAAAAACCAACTATTGGCTTAGGTAAATCCAGCATAGATTTAGGTATTGCAATCCGTTGACCTTCTATTGGACGAGCTGCAACAAATTGGTCAAAATCAACTCCATGTCCTATCAATACTGCTTCCTTAACTGATTTTTGCTCACGCTCCATTAAACCTTCATGCACGTAGGCTGCTGCATCTGAAATTTCTAATAATTGTTTTTCTAATGCAGCAATTTGCTCTTTATCAGCTTCTGGTAAGGTACTAAAATCATCACAACGATCCGAAACTACTTTGACCCATTTACCACGTTTAACGGCTGGAGTCATAGTTGGCATCGAAACTAATGCTGATGGGTGTTTAATTTTTAATCGCCAACATACAATTTTTACTTGGAAAGCTAGTAACCAACCATTAACTTGTAGCATAGTTGGAGAATAACGAGGAATAAAAATAGGACTATAGATGTACATGCCAGAAACTGGATCACGTTTTAATCCTTTTGTTAAACTTTTTATTTTTCGCCAATATCTTGACCAAGCAATTTCAGTTTTACCAGGAACCGGCATTCGCATCCCAATGCTATTGATCCATACTGTAGGAACGTGCTTCGCAATACGAGTAGCCATTCGTACTGAAGCATGGCCACGATTATGATACCACCAGTCTACATTGCCAAAATGGATTACTCCATCACATTTTTTTGAATTTTGCATTATCTGTATTCCTAATTTATGGATTAAGATATATTTATATTTTCTAAACCTTTTAGGAATATATTTAGAAATATTTTACAAAAATATTGCAGAATATGTTCCGTTTCCAATTAGGGTTTTAGACTGTTGGATAAATTATAGCTATATTAATTAATATTATTCTATAATATCAATTATTACAACAGATTTTGATAAAAATATAACTGTTGAATCATATTGATTAATATCAATGGTAGTATATCGGATATATAGTATATTAGAAAATTATTAAATTCTTATACAACAATCCAAACAGGGGACATTTTACTAAAAAATGAAATCTCCATATCAAATATCTATTCATTAACTGTTTGCATCTGATACATATAAGAATACGTTAGAGGAACAAATCTTGAAGAATTTTTTTCATAAACCTGTTAAATACACATATTTATATATAGATGCATGGTTTAATTTTGCCTTTGGTACTAAAAATAACCCATTGTATCATTTAGGTTCTTTGGCTTTCTTTTTATTATGGATAGTATTAGTTAGCGGTTTATGTGTATTTGTACTGTTTGATACTAGTATTGCCGGAGCTTTTCAATCTGTTGAATATATGACCAACCAACAATGGTATTTTGGAGGAGTTATGCGAAGTTTACATCGCTATGCCTCTGATGCGGTAGTAGTTGTAGTATTACTACACATAATCCGAGAATTTTCTTTAGACCGTTATCGTGGATTCCGCTGGTTTTCATGGTTTACTGGAACTCCAAATTTATGGTTAATAATTCTATTGGGAATTTCTGGTTATTGGTTAGTATGGGATCAATTAGCTCAATATGTTGCTATTGGTTCTTCTCAATTATTAGATGCCTTACCAATGTTTTCTGGAGCTATGAGTCGCAATTTTTTAGCTGGCAATCTCAGTGATAGGTTCTTTACCTTAATGGCTTTTGTGCATCTATTAGGATTACCAGTAATGTTGGTTTTTGGTTTGTGGATTCATGTCAAAAGATTGACTAAAGTAGAAGCAATTGTACCACGAACTTTAGCATTTGGCAGTCTTTTAGCATTATTAGTATTATCCTTAATAAAACCAGCAATTAGCCATGGTCAAGCTGATTTAAATATTATCCCAACAGTATTGAATTTAGATTGGTTTTATTTAAACGTTTATCCCGTATTAGATTATTTTACCGCTGGGGAAACTTGGATTCTTACCATCTCAATATCAACTTTATTGATGATTATGCCTTGGCTTCCAATTAAGCGTACTCCACCAGCAGTTGTAGTTGATTTAAATAATTGTAATGGCTGTTCACAATGTTTTGAAGATTGTCCATTTGACGCAATTTCTATGCAGGCACGTACTGATGGAGCAAGGTGGAAAATGGAACCAGTGGTTGATCCAGCTCTTTGTGCTGCTTGTGGTATTTGTGTAGGTTCTTGCCCATATTCTAATCCATCTCGTCGTTCGGAAGTTAAACTTGCTACTGGGATTGATTTACCAGATAAACCTATTCATCAGATCAGAACGGCAACTCAGGCAGCATTAACTGAACTTAAATCTGCTAAAGTAAAAATAATAATATTTGCTTGTAATCATGGAGTTGATATAACAGAAATTAATGCTAAAGATGTTGCAACTATTACTTTGCCTTGTACTGGAATGTTGCCGCCAGCTTTTATTGATTATACTTTACAACGTGGAGCTGATGGCGTATTAATCTCTGGTTGTCGTTCTCAAGACTGTTATTATCGTTTTGGTAATCGTTGGTTAGAAAAACGAATTAAAGGGGAAAGAACTCCAATTTTAGCTAAACGAGTTAATCGGCAAGATTTTAATTTTGTTGGTTATGCAGAAACGGATAAAGAACGATTATTACAAAATATTGAAGATATTCGTCAACAAGTACTTGCTAGGAGTGAATCATGAAAGCCGGTTTACGTTATATTCTACAAGTAGCTAATTATTCTATATTTATGTTAATAGTTTGGTATTTTTCAGTTGCTCCTGCTTATACTCATTTAGAAACATGTAAAGCTGTTATTGTATTATCTTTTGGTCATGCAGGACAGTTAGTCTCAGAATGTCGTAAAAGAACACCTGAAGAACTAGCAGCATTACCACCTAATATGCGTAATCCTATGGTTTGTCCTCGGGAACGTTCTCCAATTGATGTAGAATTGTTATTGGATGATAAACCATTATTTACACAAACTTTTAATCCTCAAGGTGTATCTGGAGATTGGGGAATAGATGTATACCAGAGATTTAAAATTCCTGTTGGTAAACATAATTTAAAAATGCGGTTAAAAGATAGTGTGAGAGTCAAAGATTTTAACTATACCAAAAATGTTGATATAGATTTAAAACCAGCTCAGTTATTAGTAATACACTTTCAAGCTGATCAAGGTGGTTTCATTGTTAAATAGTTTTTAAAATCCTATAATTTTGTGTATAGCTTAAGTTAAGGGCAACCATAAAGGATTGCCCCTACATAACATGATGATTTGTAGGGATAATCCCTTGTGGTTACCCTAATCAATTTTTTAATGGCATTTATCCTAATTTAGGAAAGGCTATGTATCACAATATATCTTCTATAATTGCACCACCTAAACATTCATCTCCTTGATAAAATACTACAGATTGACCTGGTGTTACAGCTCTTTGTGGTTGAGAAAATTTAACCTGACAAATATCTGACTCCAAAAGTTCGACTACACAAGCTTGTTCTACTTGACGATAACGAGTTTTTGCATGACAAGCTAATGGCATTTGTGGAGTAATTCCTGCTATCCAATGAACTTGTTTCGCTAGTATTGCACTACTGAATAATAATGGATGATCATGTCCTTGACCTATTAATAAAATATTATTTGGAATATCTTTGGCTACCACATACCAAGGCTCACCACTATTATCTTTTTGCCCACCAATATTTAAACCTTTGCGTTGTCCCAAAGTGTAAAACATTAAACCATCATGTTTACCTAAATTCTGTCCATCTGGAGTTACAATTAATCCAGGTTTGGGTTTTAAAAAACGTAATAAAAATTCTTTAAATGGACGCTCTCCAATAAAACAAATTCCAGTACTATCTTTTTTAGTTTTTGTGGCTAAATTATTTTGATCTGCTAGTTTACGCACTTTATCTTTTAATAATTCACCAATTGGAAAATAACTTTTTGCCAGTTGTGACTGATTTAACATATATAAAAAATAACTTTGATCTTTGCTAGAATCAATCCCTTTCAACAGTTTGTAATATCCATCTACTTGGATTTTGCGTACATAATGTCCAGTAGCTATCGAACTACCACCTAAATTTAGAGCATATTCTAAAAAAACCTTAAACTTTATTTCTCGATTGCATAATACATCTGGATTAGGCGTTCGGCCAGCCTCATATTCTTGTAAGCAACCAGCAAATACATTATCCCAATATTCGCTCGCAAAATTTACGGTATGTAATGGGATTTCTAAGGCATCGCATACAGCTTTAGCATCTTGTAAATCTTTAGCTGCACTACAATAATTTTCATTATCATCCTCTTCCCAATTTTTCATAAAAAGAGCTTCTACTGCAATGTTTTGTTGCTTTAATAATAAAGCAACAACTGAAGAATCAACTCCTCCAGACATACCAACAATTATTTTTTGCATTTGATATTTGAATTTAATTAAGAATTTCTTTTCTGTATAATGAAAGTAAATCTGGGAATGTCGATTGACGTAAGGTTCGATTGGTGAAATAGTTATGGTGGGCATATATTTACCCACCTTATTAATTCTAATCTACTAGCTTTACTTCTTAAGTTTCCGTAACTTAGCAATTGCTCGTAATTGTAACATAGCCTCTGCTAATTCTGCTTGAGCTTTAGCAAATTCAAATGATGCTTGTTTATCTGATAATAACTTTTCTGCATTCATTTTAACTTCTAATGCTGCTTCTTCATCAATATCATGAGCTCTAAGAGCAGTATCAGATAATACAGTAACTTTATGTGGTTGTACTTCTAACATGCCACCAGAAATATAGAATGATTCTTCTTTATTATCACTAAGCTTAAGCCGAATTACACCTTCAGCTAATTTTGTAATATATTGAGCATGAAATGGTAAAATACCTACTTCACCCTCTATGGCAGGAGCAATAATCATCTCGGCTAAACCAGAAAAAATCTCTGCTTCTGCACTAACTATATCAACATGAACAGTCATTGTCATATTTTATAACTCCTACTTAGCTCTTTCTAAAACTTCTTCTATATTGCCAGCCATGTAAAATGCTTGTTCTGGAATATTGTCATATTTACCTTCGATAATACCTTTGAAACCAGAAATAGTTTCTCGAATAGGCACATATTTACCAGTAGAACCAGTGAACACTTCAGCTACAAAGAAAGGTTGAGATAAGAATTTTTGAATTTTACGAGCACGAGATACAGTTAATTTATCTTCTTCAGACAGTTCTTCCATACCCAAAATTGCGATAATATCTTTCAATTCTTTATAACGTTGCAAAGTTCCCTGTACTGCCCGAGCAACTTCATAATGTTCCTGTCCAACTACTAAAGGGTCAAGCTGACGACTAGTAGAATCTAATGGGTCTACCGCTGGATAAATACCCAACTCTGCTACTTGACGAGATAAAACTACAGTAGCATCCAAATGAGCAAATGTAGTAGCTGGGGATGGATCAGTTAAATCATCGGCTGGTACATATACAGCTTGAATTGATGTAATAGAACCAGTTTTTGTAGAAGTAATTCGTTCTTGTAAAGCTCCCATTTCTTCTGCTAAAGTTGGTTGATAACCCACCGCAGAAGGCATCCGGCCTAAAAGTGCAGAAACTTCTGTTCCAGCTAAAGTATAACGATAGATATTATCAATAAATAATAAAACATCCCGACCTTCATCTCGGAAATATTCAGCCATGGTTAAACCGGACAATGCTACTCGTAAACGGTTACCTGGAGGTTCATTCATTTGACCGTATACCAATGATACTTTACCCAATACATCACTATCTTTCATTTCATGGTAAAAGTCATTGCCTTCACGAGTACGTTCCCCAACTCCAGCAAATACTGAGAAACCACTATGTTCAGTAGCAATATTACGGATTAACTCCATCATATTAACTGTTTTACCAACTCCAGCACCACCAAACAGTCCAACTTTACCACCTTTAGCAAATGGACAGATTAAATCAATTACCTTAATCCCAGTTTCTAATAGATCATTACTGGTAGAAAGTTCTTCAAAAGATGGAGCTTTACGATGAATAGACCAAGTTTCTTCAGCATCAATTGGACCTTTTTCATCAATTGGTCTACCCAATACATCCATGATACGACCTAAAGTTTTTTGTCCCACTGGCATTGCAATAGGTTTACCAGTGTTTTCTACTATCAAATCACGAGCCATACCGTCAGTACTACCCATTGCAATGGTACGAACTATTCCATCACCTAATTGTTGTTGTACTTCTAAAGTTAAATCATGTTTTTCTACTATTAAAGCATCATAAACTTTTGGTATTTTATTGCGAGGAAATTCAACATCAACCACCGCACCAATAATTTGTACAACTTTGCCTGAACTAGCATTCACAACATTTTCTGAACTCATGCTCTACTAAAACCTCATAATTCTTAATTTTATAAACTGATATGGTGTAGTTTAACCATAATTGATTTTGTTTCAATCTTTTTATTAAAGTTACTTGAATTTATAAATATAAAAACAATAACTTAAGCTAATCTGTAAATTACTATTGGAGTAAGAGATATTATAATATCATAAACAATGACCTTGTTAAAGATATAGGACTGAAGAAAAAACTATTTATTATAATCTCAATAATATAATTATTATACCTGCTAAAATGTAAACTTATTATTTGTTTGAACTTTAAAATAAAAAATGTTACTCTTTTAAGGAAAATTAGAATCTAAAATTGTGGAGTTGAACTATGCCATTTCTATTATTTACTGCTACTAGTATATTTGCTTATACTGGTTTAAAATTATATAAAGATTTTAAAACTGATTCTACTTTTAATAAATCTTCTATTGAAAAACTCAGTTATAGTCCTTCTAATGAAATCAAGACAACTAAGAATAATTTAACTATTGCATCATTATCACTGTTTTTAGCAGCAATAGGTAGTGTTTTTTATTTACCATTTTTACTCTTTGCTAGTACAGTTGGAATTATTTACACCACAATATCAATTTGGCAGGATAGTTACCATTCTATTATTCAAAAACACGAACTTAATTGGTCTGTCGTTGAATCAATAGCTTTTCCTTGGTTATTATTATCAGGATATCATTTTTCTACAGCCTTACTTAATTGGTTATCCTGGTTAAGCAAAAACTTTGTATCAGAATTTAAAATATTAGGTAAAGATTTAAGAAGAAGTTTTTTTAAAGCATTTGGTCAATTACCTACAACAATATGGTTAAAAAAAGATGGAGTTGAGCTTGAAGCATCAATTAATGAATTGGCTGTTGGAGATATTATAACAGTAAATGCTGGAGAAATGGTTGCTGTAGATGGTATTATTATTGAAGGCAATGCTTATATAAATCAATATTTATTAACTGGCGTATCTCAGCCATTAGCAAAAAGTAATAATGACCAGATTTTTGCATCGAATATGATAATAAGTGGTAGACTTTTAATTAAAGTAGATAAGTGGGGAACTGATACTGCTATAGCTAAGGATATGTCAACTTGTAACTTTAAAGATAGGTTTTATGAGACATAGAATTTTCTTAAATCACAGGTAGTATATTTTGGAATATTACTAAACCGATTCTTGAATTATAAAAAAATACACGAAATTATAGATAGTATTTTCTTTTTTATAGTTATACGGAAGCGGTTTTGTAAGGAGTTTATGGATTTATTCCAGAAATATCAAGTTCCTAAATTGATACTATTTATGAGGAATCTTAAATATGAAACAAGCTAATTTTGCTATTTCTTTACTTTTATTAGGATGTTGGTATTTTAGTGGAATTGTTTTAGCTAATGAAACAATAGTCTCCGACTTAAGTGAAAACTTACCGACTAAAATTTTGCATACTCTAAAAGGACATAAACGTAATGTTACTTCAATTGCTTTTAGCCCTGATGGAAAATTTCTTGCCTCTGGTAGTGAAGATGAAACTATCAAATTATGGAATGTTGAACAAGGAAAAGAATTTTATTCTATAAAAGCTCATAATTTTTGGGTCACAGCAATTGCTTTCAGTCCTGATGGAAAAATATTAGCATCTGGTGGTGAAGATAAAATTATAAAATTATGGGATATAGAGAAACGTCAGCAATTGCTAATGTTTCAAGCCCATGAAAATTCTGTGACTTCAATTGCTTTTAGTCCTGATGGAAAAATATTAGCTTCATCTAGTTGGGATAAAGATATTCATTTATGGAATACTAAAACTGGTAAAAAAATTCGGACTTTAAAAGGACATCGACGTAATGTTCCATTTGTTATATTTAATCCAGCAGGCGATATTTTAGCATCTGCTAGTTGGGATAAAACTATAATTTTATGGAATGTAAATACTGGTAAAAAAATTCGTACTCTACGTGGGCATCGAAGTTGGCTAAATACGGTAGCGTTTACTCCAGATGGTAAAATTCTTGCCTCTGGTAGTTTAGATCGAACTATTAGATTTTGGGATGTTGCAACTGGTAAGAAAATCCGAGTTTTAAAAGGCCATCGTTCAGCAGTAATGTCACTTGATTTTAGTACTGATGGCGAAGTTATAGCATCTGGCAGTTTAGATAAAACTATTAAATTATGGAATGTATCTTCTGGTAAACTGATTAATACTTTAAAAGGCCATTGGGGACATATTTTATCAGTGGCTTTTAAACCAGATAACAGTGGGATTTTAGCGTCTGGAAGTGAAGATAAAACTATTAAATTATGGGAAAAATAATTTTTTGCTAGTTCCCTGCTTAGAATATTTTTAATATCAAGGTATAAATATGGAAAATAATATAGAAAATAGTGATAGATTGATTAGTTCAGATGGAATTATAAAAAAATCTATGGTCGCATCTATGGGAGCTGGCTTAATACCAATTCCTATTGTTGATATAGTTGCCCTCAGTGGCATTCAACTTAAAATGCTTCATAGTCTTACAGAAGTTTATGAAATTCCATTTTCTAAAAATGTTGGTAAATCAGTAATTAGTAGTTTAGTTGGTGGAGTTCTTCCTACTTATGCAGCAGCTGGTATAGGTGCTAGTTTAGCAAAGTTAATACCTATTGGTGGAACTGCGGTTGGGATGATGACAATGTCTTCTTTTGGTGGCACATCTACTTATGCTATCGGTCAAGTTTTTGTCAAACATTTTGAATCAGGAGGAACGTTATTAAACTTTGATCCTGAAAAAATGCAAGAATATTTCCTTTCTGCATTCAAAAAAGGAGAAGAAAAAGTTAAACAACAAACAGATGAATCATCTACTTCACCAGCTTAAAAAATATTAGAGTTTATACCTAATAATGTTTCGAGGTTGGACTCATATTTTAACGGCTGACTAAACCATCATAGTTAAAAATCCAAGTTCTGGTAATATGTAGTATATCAACCTCTTTACTAATATCTTTAGGAAATGGCTCAAATGGTAAAGCAAGATGTACAATTTGTAGAGCAGCTGCATCTAATTTATTATGTTTCGATGGTGTAGTAATTTCAATATTATGTACTGTGCCATTAGCATTAAGAGCTACTTTCAGTACCACAGAGCCACTAATTCCTTTGAAATTATCTTGGTAAAATTTAGTTCCAATATCTTCTACTTTTCTACGCCAACTATCCATATAACTAGCATATTTGTATTCTTTAGTACTGGAATTAATAAATTCTTGGCGTGGTCTTTTAGAATATTCTCGATATTTCTTATCAAATTCAGCCTGCATACTGGCAAATTTTATTGCAAATTCATTAATAAATATTTCATTGTCTGATATATAATCATTTTCTGTTTGTGAATCTTGACCTTGTTCGGCTGGTTCTTCTGGAGGAATTATATCTGGTTGAATCGCTACCTGATGTTGAGAAAGTTTATCTATAGCTAAAATTTCAGTTTTATATTCTTTAGGAGTAGTAGCTGCCTGAACTGGTGGAGGGGTAAAAACTATTTCTGCTGTTAAATCTGGAAATGGAGCAATAGTTGGAGTAGTCGGCCGATTTTCCTGTTCAGTTTCACCACCACCTTTATAGTTAACTTGAGCTAAATAATCAGCTTTATCTGGTGCTTGTTCAGTACTTTTCTGTACTATGATAACCTCCATAGCAATACTTGAATTTCCTTTGAGTAAAGGAGGCATAACAAAACCAGAGCTAATTCCAACAACATGGAGAAGTATTGCAAAAAATAACGCAATAATAAATCTTTCAGTGGTAGGAGCAATCATTTGGTTGTATATTTGAGCTTACTTCTTTTGCAAAACAACATCAATATTTACATCAGAATCTTTAACTTCAATCCATTTTCTATATTCATGATAACCTGAATTAGTTATATAAATATCATACTTATTTGGTTTTAATAAAATACCATAGTTATACTTGGGAGCAATATTCATAATTCTAATTTTGCCAGTAGCTGGAGTTAAATTAATCATTAGAGAATATTTGTTTTTCTTTGATTCTAGTTCAACGATAACAACTTTCATATCATCAGCATTATAGGATTTATCAGCACAATTAATACTAAAAGATTTTTTATCTGTTTGATAAGCATTAAATTTCTTTTCAGAAAAATCGACTTTATCATTATAATAGCCAATATCCTGTTTTTGTTTAATAATAACTATATTAATATCTTCAATCTGTTTATCACTAAGATCATTCACTTGAGAACGTCTTTCTTTTATATAAATAGTACGCTTCTCTATTTCTTTTTTAATTGATTCCAACTCAAAATTTGCTTGTTCTATTATTTTAGCTTGTTTATCTAGTTTATTCTGTAAAGAAATACAATCCTTCAATTGCTCTTTTGTCAAATCTGCTGTTTCACCAATTTTTGAAGAAGTAATAGTCTCCAAGATTTTGTTATTTTCAGCTCTCGAAATACTAGAAAAGAATAGTATAATAGTCATTATTGAAATGACAATTTTTTTCATTATATCTCCTAAAATTTGTAATGAATATATTTAGGTTCTGATGTTACACAAAATATATTTAGTAACATCAGCTAGTAATTAAAACTCTATTGAATCATTTCAACAAACATGTTCAAACGATTTACTTAATAACTATTCGGCAGCTTTTTCTATTTCAATTAATTCAATCTCAAATATCAAAGTTGCGTTAGGCCCTATTTGGCTACCAGCTCCTCTTTCACCATAAGCCAATTTGCTAGGAACAAATAATTGCCATTTTGAACCTTCTTTCATTAATTGTAATGCTTCAGTCCAACCAGCAATAACTCCATTAACTGGAAATGTAGTAGGTTTATTACGTTTATAAGAACTATCAAATTCAGTTCCATTAATCAAATTACCACGATAATTAGTTTTTACTTTATCATCAGCTTTAGGAATGTTACCAGTACCAGAGGTCATTACTTTATATTGCAAACCGCTGGGAAGAACAACAATTCCATCTTTTTTGGCATTTTCAGCTAAAAACTCTTTGCCTTCCTTAGAATTTTGCGTAGATTCTAGTTTCTTTTTTTCTGCTTTTTTAACAGTCATTTCTTTCCTAAAATCCTGCATTAAGTTGGTCATTTCTTCGATGTTTATTTTAGATTCACCATTAGAAAAACCATCCTTCATTCCTTGAGACAGGGCATCCATATTGATTTCTATGCCTTGTTGGCTCATATTTTTGCCAATATTATGTCCAAAAATATAACTAATTTTATCTTGTTTAGTAGTTAACGTATCATTTGCTTTAGTAGTTTGAACTTCTTCAGCAGACACTTGAACCGCAAGTAGACCCATCGTAATGATGGTTATATAATGTAATTTCATTAAAATTCCTAAATAAAGTTTTATCAAAAAAAATTTATATTTAAATAATATGATTGTTATTATAGCATTAAAAATTAACATATTATATTGCTGATAATTTCTAAAGTTATTATTTAGCTCAATAATAAATACTCAAGCAATATAATTATACTAAATTTTCAAGTAATAGTTTATTAACTTATCACATAGTTTTTAAAGCTTTGTAATTTATGAAAAGTAGTTTCAATCATTATGATAGCCTCTTCATCGTAATAAACCTTGGTATTATTAAGAAATACTATGATAATGTACAATTAGCTGTTGATGGACAATTCTCTTATTGGATTTTGCTTTACTTGATTCATTCATATTATAATACTTATTGTTAATACGTAGTCCTATTGACTTCAAATATAAATTTTCTTTATTTATATAAATACATTCTATTATCATTTTAGTTACCTTGATTTACTATTATTTTATCTAAGTAAATAATCCAAAATCTTTTTTAGATTAAAAACAATGAACACAATACCTGTTAAACCATTTTTGATTTTAAGTGTTTTTATTATTGCCTATTTTATATTGCAAATATTATTTCCTACTATATCTATTGACCAATATATTTATATAGAAAACATTAGTATCAGGCTGTTATTAGCTTTGATATTAACTATATTTCTGATTAATATATTGACTAAACGTTCCTCTATTTTAATGACAGTTACTTTGGGAGCAGCACTTGGTATGATGTTCTTTATTATAGTGTTGAATATAAGGATGATTGATCCAACCCAAATTAACTGGTTGATGTATGGAGATAAACAATGGCATTTTATGGGTTCACATTTTTTTATACATGAATCTTGGCATTTTCCGATTATAGGTAAAATTACTGGGATTAATTTTCCCATTGGGACTTCCATTGGTTTGACTGATTCTATTCCATTATTTGCTTTAATTTTTAAACCATTTACCGCATTATTACCAGATGATTTTCAATATATTGGTTTATGGTTTTTTACTTGTTTTGCTTTACAAGGCGTATTTGCTGCATTATTAATTCGACTCCGCAGTAAAAATATATTTATTATTGCTATTGGTGCATTATTTTTTGTTTTGAGTCCAGTTTTGCTTGCCCGTTTCAATCATCTGGCTTTATGTGCCCATTGGTTATTACTAGCTGGATTGTGGTTATATTTTAGAACTTGGAATAGTAACCCATTATGGAGTTGGTTGTTCTTTATTAGTCTTAGTGCTTCGATTCATCCTTATTTAACTGTAATGATGTTGGGTTTAGCCACAGCTTTTTATGCACGTTTATGGTTAATTGAACGTAGCTATACAGCTATTTCTGCTATAGGTCAATTAGTCCTATTAGTATGTACTACTTTATTTATTTGGTGGTCGTTAGGATATTTTTTGGTTACCAGTCAAGGTAATATGGCAGGACATACAGCATTAGGCCATTATTCTATGAATTTACTATCCTTATTTAATCCAATGGGTTGGTCTATATTACTTAAAAATATTCCATTAGCAACAGAAGGT
>JQIA01001202.1_pt1 | contig 13973 bp, 9 predicted proteins | sample 811431 | NCBI WGS metagenome assembly JQIA01 (sample SAMN02998118, study PRJNA258478) | marine sediment metagenome | biome: marine; feature: seafloor; material: sediment; isolation source: oil-polluted sediment collected from 3 locations (0.5 km, 0.7 km and 0.9 km)... | place: USA: Gulf of Mexico ... | reverse complement strand
AGGAGTTTCTGTCGCTGTTACAGCTCATTTTTTTCAGGTTTGTAAAAATGAAGATCTGGGGACTGTAAAAGAAACTGGTGGCTATTTTGCTTTTTTGAAAGGGAATAATTTTAGTAAAGTATTTGTATTGTCTTTAGCTACTTTCGGTATTTCATTGGCTGCTCTATTATTATGTTACTTCCCGATTTTTTATGTGATGGTTCCTCTGCAGCTTATCATAGTTATTTTTGCATTTAATGATAAGTTATCTGTTTCAGATATTATTGAATTAAGTTTTAAACTTGGGAATAAATTCTGGTTGTTATTATTTGGGTTGATAATTGTTTCTTCTATGATTGCTCAATTAGGAGTTATTTTATGTTTTGTAGGATTATTTATTACCGCTTATTTTGTTCATATTCCTATCTATTATTTTTATAAGGAAACAATAGGTTTTGATGAGGATGACGAAAGTTCTAACCATGAAATTTCTACCCATTATAACAATTGATGTTTTGAGATTTAAAAACATTTTTTCTGAACTAAAAATTGTGTTTTAAAAAAAAAAGATACTTTTGTACCCCTAATAAAATTGAAAATGGCAAAGAATTTAGTGATTGTTGAGTCACCTGCAAAAGCAAAAACAATAGAAAAATTTCTTGGAAAGGATTTTAAAGTTACCTCTAGTTTTGGACATATAGCTGATCTTCCTTCTAAAGAATTAGGAGTAAATGTAGATGGAGATTTTATGCCCAAATATATTATTCCAACCGAAAAGAAAAGCTTAGTGAAAGATTTAAAATCATTAGCTAAAAATGCCGATATGGTTTGGTTGGCGAGTGATGAGGATCGAGAGGGAGAAGCCATAGCTTGGCACCTTTCGGAGACTTTAAAGTTGAATGATGACAATACAAAACGTATTGTTTTTCATGAAATTACAAAATCTGCTATTTTAAAAGCAATAGAGAATCCAAGAAAAATTAATTATGACCTTGTAGATGCACAACAAGCGAGACGAGTGTTAGATAGATTAGTGGGTTATGAGCTTTCCCCTGTATTGTGGAGAAAGGTAAAAGGAGGATTATCTGCAGGAAGAGTACAGTCTGTTGCGGTAAGATTAATTGTAGAAAGAGAAAGACAAATTGAAGGTTTTGTGCCTGTTGCTTCATTTAGGATTATTGCTGAATTTACGACTAGTGCAGGAAATAAATTTAAAGCAAAGCTTCCAAAGAACTTTAAAACAGAAGCAGAAGCTCGTGACTTTTTAAATAAAAACATTAACGCGAATTATAAGGTTTCAGATTTAGTTAAGAAGCCAGCAAAAAAATCACCAGCTCCACCATTTACTACATCTACGCTTCAACAAGAAGCTTCTAGAAAATTATATTTTTCAGTAGGAAAAACAATGACCATTGCGCAACGTTTATATGAAGCAGGTCTTATAACCTATATGAGAACCGATAGTGTTAATCTTTCTAATGATGCTAAAAAAGCTGCTGAAGAAGAGATTGCAAATTCATATGGTAAAGAGTATAGTAAACCGAGAAACTTTAAGAGTAAAGTAAAAGGAGCACAAGAAGCTCACGAAGCCATTCGCCCTACAGATATGTCTAGACAGACTATAACTGGAGACTATGATCAAGAAAGGTTATATTCTTTAATTTGGAAACGTACTATTGCTTCACAAATGAGTGATGCACAATTAGAACGTACCAATGTAAGAATTGATATCAACTCAACACCAAATGTTTCAGAACAGTTTGTTGCAAATGGAGAAATGATAAAATTTGATGGATTCTTAAAAGTTTATTTAGAAGGAACCGATCTAGAAGATGAAGAGCAAGAAGGAATGCTACCGAAACTTATTGTGGGGGATAATCTTTCCAAAAATTATATCACAGCCACACAGCGTTTTACAAGACCAGCCTATCGCTATACAGAAGCTTCATTAGTTAAGCAGATGGAGGAGTTAGGTATTGGTAGACCGTCTACTTATGCGCCAACAATTTCAACGATTATAAATCGTAATTATGTTGAAAAAGGAACTGTTGAAGGGACAGAACGTAAGTACCTTCAGTTAGTTTTAGAAGATTCGGTAAAAGATAATATATTAACCGAAATGGTTGGCTCCGATAAAGGAAAATTAGTGCCAACAGACATAGGAATGATTGTAAATGACTTTCTTGTAGAGCATTTCGAATATGTTTTAGACTATAATTTCACTGCCAAAGTAGAGCAAGATTTCGATAGTATTGCTGTTGGGGATAGAGAATGGACAGATTTAATAAAAAGTTTTTATAAAAAATTCCACCCTCAAATAGAAGATGTAACTGAAAATGCTGCTAGAGAAAGTGGGGAACGAGTTTTAGGAGAAGATCCTCAAACCGGAAAAGTGGTATTAGTAAGATTAGGAAAATTTGGACCTATGGCTCAAATTGGAGGGCCAGATGATGAAGACAAAAAATTTGCAAGTCTTAGACCCGATCAACAATTACATCACATAACATTTGACGAGGTGATGGATTTGTTTAAATTGCCCAAGGATTTGGGGATTTATGATGGAGTAGAGGTTCAGGTTCATAATGGACGATTTGGTCCTTACGTAAAATTTGATAAAAAGTTTATTTCATTGCCTAAAGGAATGGATCCTTTAAATGTAGATATGGAAACTGCTATAGATCTTATTGAAGAGAAGAAAAAAGCTGATGCTCCAATTTACGAATATGAAGATTTACCGGTTCAGAAAGGAGTTGGAAGGTTTGGTCCATTTATTAAATGGAATAATATGTTTATTAACGTAAACAAGAAATATGATTTCGATAATTTATCAGATGAAGATATTGTTGAATTAATTGAGACAAAGAAGCAAAAAGAAATCGATAAGTTAATCCATGATTGGCCAGAGGAAGGAATTAGGCTTGAAAAGGCAAGATGGGGTAGGTTTCACCTATTAAAAGGAAAAACTAAGATAGAACTTCCGAAAACTACTAAGGCAGATAAAATGACTTTAGAACAAGCTTTAGATATAATTGCTAAGAAAGCACCAAAGAAGAAAGCTGCAAAAAAGAAAAAAACCACTGCTAAGAAAAAATAATGATCGATTTTCTCATTCCAGTATCTAAATCTGTTTTAGCTCATAGAGAGGTATTGCCAGAGGGTGTATTAGGAAAACATATTGCTGTACATAGTAGTAAAGGTGAACTGCCAGATCTCACGAATGTTAAGTTCGCACTTATTGGCGTCAAAGAAAACCGGAATGATGTTGATTATATTGGAGAGGAGTTGTGTTTTGATGCAATTCGTAAAACTTTTTATTCATTATATCCTGGTAATTGGAAACATAATATCATAGATATTGGAGATATAGGCAAAGGCGAAACAGTACAAGACTCTTATTTTGCATTAAAAACAGTAGTTTCAGATTTATTAAAAGAAAAGATTATTCCACTTATTATGGGGGGAAGTCAAGATTTAGTATATGCTCAATATAGATCCTATGATAGTTTAGGCAATATGGTGAACGTAGTGAATGTCGACAGTAATTTTGATATAGGTGATGCAGAAAATACTATTACAAACAAATCTTTTATAGGAAAGGTAATTGTAGATAAACCTTATAGTTTATTTAACTATTCTGCTATTGGATACCAATCATTTTTTAACTCCCCTGATGAGATTTCCTTAATGGATAAACTATTCTTTGATGCATATCGATTGGGAGAAGTTACAGCAGATATCACAATAGTAGAGCCAATATTAAGAAATGCAGATATTGTTTCTTTTGATATTGGTGCAATAAAAAGTGCAGAATTAAGTTATAAAAACAGTAAAAGCCCAAATGGTTTTGATGGTCGAGAGATTTGTGCAATTGCACGATATGCAGGAATTAGCAATAAAGTAAGTTCGTTTGGCGTTTATGAATTAAAGAATTTTGCAGATGCGCAAAGTGCAGCAATGCTTATATCTCAAGTTTTTTGGTATTTTATTGAAGGGGTTAATTTTAGGGTTTCTGATGAAGATTTTAGCAATGAAACCCATTATACAACCTATAAAGTGCCAATTGATGATGAAATTCTAGTATTTAAAAAAAGTGTAAAAACAGGTAGATGGTGGATTGAATTGCCATTTATTTCAAATACCAATAATAAACTAAAAAGAAGTACGTTATTACCTTGCACTTATGGCGAATATTTAGGTGCTTGTAATCAGGAAATACCTGAACGATGGATGAAAGCCCGTCGGAAAAACGAAATTTAATAAAACAAACTAAAATTTATTGATTTTAAGGGTTTTTTAAGAAATATGTTGTTTTTTAATAAATTTATAAATAGGTTTACGCCCTTGAATCACGATAATTTAACCTAAATACCTATGAAGAAGCTTATTGCATTCTCTGCGATTATTGCCATATTATCTAGTTGTAGCTCTGGAGATAGAGGAGAACTAGTTGGAACTAAAGGAAAAGCATGGCACCCTGAAAAACCTTTTGGAATGACACTTGTCCCTGGAGGTTCTTTTATTATGGGTAAATCAGACGATGACTTTGTTGCTGTTAACGATGCACCTACAAAAACAGTTACTGTTCGTTCATTTTATATGGATGAAACAGAAATCACCAATGCAGAATATAGACAGTTTGTTTATTGGGTTCGAGATTCTACAGTTAGATTAAAGCTTGCAATACTTGCCGATGAGGTTGGTGCTACACCAGGTGATGAGGGAATTGGAGATTATGCTTTTGTAGATCAAGAAAATGAAGAAATGACTCCATACGACCAATATATGTATGACAACTATTTTGGAATGGGAGATGATTTTTATGCAGGTAGAAAAATAAACAATACCCCAGAAATTATTTGGGAGACTTCAGGTTACCCAGATGAATATTATAGTGAAGTAATGGATACTATGTATATCCCTACAGAAGAAGCATATAATGGGCAGCGTACTATTGATGTTACCAAGCTTAAATTTCAATATACTTATATGGATATTGAAGCAGCAGCTAGAGCAGCAAAAAATGGTAATTCAGATAGAAAAGAATTTATTAAAAAAGAAGAGTTATTAATTTATCCAGATACCACTGTATGGGTGAGAGATTATAACTATTCATATAATGAACCAATGCATAATGATTACTTCTGGCACCAAGCCTATGGAGATTATCCTGTTGTTGGTGTTAATTGGCATCAAGCTAAAGCATTTACTGCTTGGAGAACATTATATAAAAATTCATATCAAAAATCGAGAAAACGTCAACATATTAATTCTTTTAGACTTCCAAGTGAAGCAGAATGGGAATATGCTGCAAGAGGTGGCCTAGAATCTGCAACTTATCCTTGGGGTGGACCTTATACCAAAAATGACAGAGGTTGTTTTATGGCTAACTTTAAACCACTTCGTGGGGATTATGCGGCAGATCAAGCTTTGTATACTGTAGAAGCGAAGTCTTATGAGCCAAATGACTATAACCTTTATAATATGGCAGGAAACGTCTCTGAATGGGTTGCTTCATCTTATGAGCCTTCTTCATATGACTATACTTCTAATATGAATCCAAATGTAAATGATCCCGAAAACAATCGTAAAGTTGTTCGTGGGGGATCTTGGAAAGATATTGCTTACTTTTTACAAGTAAGTAGTAGAGATTACGAATATGCTGATTCGGCAAGAAGCTATATTGGATTTAGAACCGTACAAGATTATATGGGAACCGATGTTGTATTAAACGAAAAATTAGGCGACGCACGATAAAAAAACTTCAAACAAAAACCAAACTTAACTAAAAACAAAAAAAAACTATTATGGCACAATCAAGATCATCAAAGAAGATATTTAACATGGCATACGGCCTGGGAGCATCTGTAGTAATTATGGGAGCATTATTTAAAATTCTTCACTGGGAATTAGGACCACTTAATGGAGGTATATTATTAGCAGTAGGACTAATTACTGAAGCAATTATTTTTGCAATTTCTGCTTTTGAACCAGTAGATGATGATTTAGACTGGGCTCTTGTTTATCCAGAATTAGCTGGTGGAATGGGGAAAGCAAGTAAAAAAGAAGCTCAAGATGCTAAAGGGGTTTTGTCTGGTAAATTAGATGAAATGTTGAAAGATGCACGAATAGATTCAGAACTAATGTCTAGCTTGAGTGATAGCATTAGATCTTTTGAAGGTGCTGCAAAAGGTATGGCTCCAACTGCAGATGCAATGAATTCTACTAAAAAATATAGTGAAGAAATGGCTTTAGCAGCTGCACAAATGGAATCATTAAATAGTTTGTATAAAGTACAAGTAGAGTCTACTAGTCGACAAACAGAAGTAAATGAAAGAGTTGTGGAGAATGCAGAGCAATTAAAGCAACAAATGGAAAATTTAACAACGAACCTGTCTTCATTAAATGGAGTATATGGAGGTATGTTATCTGCTATGAATAGTAAGAACTAATTTGGTTTTCAAACCTTAATATTAATCTTTAAAAAGAATTAAAATGGCAGGAGGAAAACTATCCCCAAGGCAGAAGATGATAAATCTAATGTATTTGATTTTTATCGCTATGCTTGCATTAAATATGTCTAAAGAGGTCTTATCCGCTTTTGGACTATTAGAAAAGAAAATAACTGAAGCAAATGTAGCTACCGATTTACGTAACGATGCATTTATGGCAAATCTAGCTATTAAAGCGACAGATGAACCACAGACTTATTCAGATTTAAATGAGAAAGCAAAAAGAGTAAATTCACTTTCTAATAACCTTGATGATTATATTAAAGGGCTTAAATCCGATATGATGAAAACGGTAAAAGCTGACGATCAAGATAATTATGAAGTACAAGACAAACCTGATTTCTTAGATACTAAATTTTTTAAAGGAGATGTTCTTTCTAAAGATGGTAAAGAATTTCAGTCAAACATGCTAGCTTATAGAGATGGTATTCTTGAAATATTAGGTAATGATTTTCCAGTAATATCTGAATCTGTAAATAAACAATTTGGGTTAGAGGATGAATCGCCAAGAGGTAAAAAGGTAAAAGTAAATGCTGTTAAGTTTCATTTTGAAGGATTTCCGTTGGTAGCTTCAAAAACAAAGTTGACTCAAATACAATCTAATATTAAAACGATTCAGAATCAAATCTTATCTACAATGATGAGAGGTGAACAAACTGCTTCATTATCTGTGAATACAAGTAATTATTCAACTTTGTTAGAATCGCCAAAATCTGCTTACTATGCAGGGGAGATATTTGATGGTTCTATTGTTTTAGGTCGTGTTGATGATCAAACAAAACCTAGTAGAGTTGAATTGACTTTAGATGGAAGAGCACTTGTTGAAGGTACAGATTATACATTCGACGGTGGTCGTGTAGCATTAAGTATTAGTGCAGGAAGTCCTGGAACACATAAATTGGAAGGTAAACTTATTTTTAAACAAGATGGAAAGGAAACAGAAGTTCCTGTAGACCGATCTTTCTCAACCATATCTCCACCAAATTCTGCAACGATTTCTGCAGATAAAATGAATGTGTTATATCGTGGAGTTAAAAATCCATTAACGATTTCTATGGACGGAGTGCCAAATAATAATGTAACTGCTAATGCGGAAGGATTAACTAGAGGTTCTGGTAGTTCATATATTATGGATGTTACAACGGTTAAAGGTAGAGAAGTAACTATTAATGTAACTGGTACTATAGATGGAAAATCATTCCCATCTACAGGTACTTTTAGAATAAAAGATATTCCTCGTCCAACAGGAACAATCCGTGGTGAAGATGGAAATGGTGGGCCAGTACGTATGCAACGTCAAGGTTTAGAGATTTCTTCTGTAGGAGCTATGTTATTTGACTTTGACTTTGATTTAAAATTAAACGTATCTGGATTTAGCTTTAAAGTAGCTGGACAACCTACTGTAAAAGTTAATGGAGGAAAACTTAATGCACAAGCTAAAAGTGCTTTAAAAAGAGCGAAAAGAGGAGAAACAGTACAAATATTTGATATCAACGCAAAAATTGCAGGAAATTCAAGTTATAAATTACCTAGAATTACACCAGTTTTTGTTGAGTTGACAAACTAGACTAAATTATTATTTATGAATATTAGAAATGTTGTTTTAAGTGTTTTTGGATTATTATTGATTAATATGAGTGCTTTTGCACAAATTAATGTCCTTAATGCCAAAACTCCTGAGGAAATTGGTAAAAAAACCGAAGAGCAATTAGCCTATGATAACGATAAGCCATTACCTTATGGTTATATTGGCGATCGCGATGTGCTTTGGTCTAAATCCACCTGGGAAATTATTGATCTAGACGAAAGAGTAAACTTTCCGTTATATTACCCAATAGACACCAACAACATTGGTGCGGAAAGACGATCTTTATACGATGTTTTAATTAAAAACATTAAAAACGGAAAAATTGAGCATGTTTATGCAGACTCTTATTTTACCGAAAAGAGAACTCTTAATGATATTGATGCATCTTTAGTGTATAGTGATACAACAGATTTTGGTATCTCTCAGTTTAACGCAGGTGAAGCTATAGATCCTCAGTATATCCGAAAATTTACTTTGGATGCTGCTGATATTGAAGAATGGAGAATTCGTGGATATTGGTTTTTAGACAAACGTTCTGGTGACATTAAGTATAGATTGTTAGGAATTGCTCCAGTAGCTAATGAAGCACGTGCTAAAGCATTTCCAGATGAATCTTCAGATGCTAAAGTGGAGTTGTTTTGGATATGGTTTCCAGCAACAAGACAAATTTTGCATGAAGCAAAAGCATTTAATAGAAAAAACACTTCAAGACCTATATCTTACGATCATTTATTAAATTCTAGAAGATTTAATGCAGTGATTTATAAAGAAGACAATGATTTAGGAGATAGAGAAGTTAAGGATTATATTAATGATAATGCTTTAATGCAGTTGTTAGAATCTGATAGAATTAAAGAAGTTATAAGAAATATTGAAATTGATATGTGGAATTACTAGAAATGTAATTTTTAACATCAAATAATTTAAAAACCCTGAAGCATTTTGTTTCAGGGTTTTTACTTTTGTATAATATGCAAGAAATAGATTATATCATAGTTGGTTTAGGAATAGCTGGAATAACTTTTTGCGAACAATTGGAACGTAATAATAAAAGTTTTATAGTATATGATGCTGGTGAAACTACTTCTACTTTAGTTTCAGCTGGCGTAATAAACCCAGTTGTTTTAAAGAGATTTACTCCCGTATGGAATGCAAAACTTCATATAGAATCTTCCCTTTCATTTTATAGAGACTTATCGAAAAAGCTTTCCATTCCTCTTTTAGAAGAAGTCCCTATGCTTCGAATATTTAAAAGTGTGGAAGAACAAAATAATTGGATGGTTGCAAGTGATAAAAACGAATTGTCCAATTTTCTATATCCTGAAATAATTAAGAACGAAAACCCAGCTATTCTTGCACCATTTGGTTTTGGTAAAGTGAATAATACCGGAATGGTTAATACTTCAGCATTGATAAATTCTTATAAAAAATATTTACGGAATAATAATAAACTAACTGAAGAGGTATTTGATTATAATATTCTAAAAGAGGTAGATGATACTATATTTTATAAAGATTTAAAATCTAAAAAAATTATTTTTTCGGAAGGAGCTTCAGTTAGAAACAATCCATTTTTTCCGCCACCTCCATTATCTGGAGGTAAACATTTGTTAATTCCCAATAAAGGGGAATATATAATTGTGAATGCGCCAAATTTGCAATTGAATGCCATGGTTAAAACATCACTCTTTATCATTCCTTTAGGGAATGATTTGTACAAGGTTGGCGCAACCTATAGTAGGGAGGATTATTCTATCCATACTACAATAGAGGCAAGAGAAGAATTAACTTCGAAATTAGCTAAAATTATATCTTGTGACTTTAATGTTGTAGATCAAGTTGCAGGAATAAGACCAACAACAAGGGACAGAAGACCGTTTTTAGGAACATTAAAAGAAAGTGACTTAATGGTGTTTTATAATGGATTAGGAACCCGTGGAATCACTTCTGCACCCTCTTTGGCAAAAGAATTGTATCAGTATTTAGAAAATGGGGAAGCACTTGATAAAGAAATAAATATAAAAAGATACTATAACTGGTAAAAGGAGGTCTTTTTTTCAGAATTACAATAAAAAAAAAGGGCATCTTTGCACCCTAATAATCTGAAGCTTAGACTTAAGATTAAAAACAACATTTAAATGCTTAATATTCACAATCTTACGGTTTCTTTTCAAGGAGATGACTTGTTTTCAGGAATTACATTTCAACTTCGTTCTGGAGATCGAATTGGTTTAGTTGGAAAAAATGGAGCTGGGAAATCGACGCTTTTAAAAATTTTAGCTGGAGAACAAGAATATGATGCAGGGCAAATTGCTTCAGATAAAGAAACCTCTATTGGTTTTTTAAAGCAAGATATAGATTTTGAAATAGGAAGAACTGTATTGGAAGAAGCTTATGAAGCATTCATTTTAATTAAGCAGTTAGAAAAGCAACTTGAAGAAATTAATGCACAGCTTGCAGAACGAACGGATTATGAAAGTGACAAATATCACCAGTTAATTGTCGATTTAAACGAGGTACAACATCAATATGAAATACACGGTGGATATAATTACCAAGGTGATACAGAACGTGTTCTACAAGGATTAGGTTTTAGTCGTGAAGATTTTAATATGCCTACCGAAACATTTTCTGGGGGTTGGCGTATGCGTATCGAGTTGGCTAAAATTTTACTGCAGAATAATGATATTTTATTGCTCGATGAACCTACGAATCACTTAGATATAGAGTCTATTCTGTGGTTAGAAGAATTTTTAAAGAATTATACTGGTGCAATAGTTATTGTCTCGCATGATAGGATGTTTCTAGATAATGTTACCAATCGAACTATAGAAATTTCTCTCGGAAAAATTTATGATTACAATAAACCATATACTAAATATCTGGTATTGCGTCAAGAATTAAGGGAGCAACAATTAGCCACTCAAAAAAACCAACAGAAACAAATAGAACAAACAGAGAAGTTAATTGAAAAGTTTAGAGCAAAAGCATCTAAGGCAACAATGGCTCAATCTTTAATAAAAAAATTAGATAAAATAGATAGGGTTGAAGTGGATGAAGATGATAATAGTGTGATGTCTCTTCATTTTCCTGTTTCTATAAACCCAGGTAAAGTGGTTGTCGAAATAGATGGTGTTTCTAAAAACTATGATGATAAAAAGGTATTGTCCAAAGTTGACCTATTAGTAGAACGGAATAGTAAAATTGCATTTGTTGGACAAAATGGACAAGGAAAATCAACCCTTGCAAAATGTATTGTTGGAGAAATTGAATATCAAGGAAATCTTAAGTTAGGGCATAACGTAGAAATAGGATATTTTGCACAAAACCAGACCGATTATTTAGACGGTACAAAAACGGTACTCGACACTATGATTGATGCAGCCAATGAAAAGAACCGAAAGAGAGTAAGGGATATTTTAGGTTCCTTCTTATTTCGAGGAGATGATGTGGATAAATATGTACGTGTATTATCTGGAGGGGAAAGAAATAGATTGGCATTAGCAAAATTATTATTACAGCCTTTTAATGTTTTGGTGATGGATGAACCAACGAATCATTTAGATATAAAATCAAAAAATGTATTAAAAGAAGCGTTAAAAAAATACGAAGGAACCTTACTTTTAGTGTCTCATGACAGGGATTTTTTACAAGGACTTTCTTCAAAAATATATGAATTTAAAGACCATCAAATAAAAGAATATTTGGGAGATATTGACTTCTTTTTAGAGGAGCGAAATCTTCAGAATATGCGGGAAGCGGAAAAGAGAACAAAGGTTAATTCAGAAAACAATAAAAAATCAGCTACCAGTAAAGAAGTTTATAAAAATCAGAAAAAAGTAAAATCTCTTCAAAATAAACTTAGTAAAATCGAAGCTTCAATTACTAAATTTGAAAAAGAAATTAAGGAAATAGACCTTGAACTCTCCATTAATTATGATAAAACAATAGCGAAGCCTAACTTTTTTGAAGGATACCAAGAAAAGAAAAAAGAATTAGAACTTCTCATGGAAAATTGGGGGACAGTTACAGAAGACTTGGAGAAGTTTAGTTAGTCTTTTTTTCTATCTTTTCGTTTATTAGTTTTCTGCTTTTCGGTTTTATTCTTTTTTGTAAACATAATTAAAAGACTAGCCTTTAAATTTCTAGCCAAATAATTAAAAAAAGATTTGGTTTTATCTCGAGAAACATTGGCAGTTACGTTATGAAAAATATCATCTCCTTTTTGACTATCATCATTGATAAATACATTTGCAATTTCAGAAAGGGTTTTCATTTTCTTTCTTTTTTTATTTAATAAATCCAATTTAATATTATCATAATTCTGACTTAAATGAATAATAGACTGATTAAAATCTCCTGTTATTTCGAAGTGTGTTTCTAATATCTCACCCTCTAATTCCACATTTATTAAAGGCGTGATAAATGCATTCATATCTGATGCTTCTAACTTTCCTAAATGTCCCCTAAAAGTAAAAGCTTCGTTTGTTTGATTGACATCAAAACTCCAAGCCGCTTTCATAGGAGAGTTTTTCATAAAAATCCCTTCTACATTAATAGTGGTTTTTTCAGGAGATTTATAAGTGTTGCTTAAATTAGTAATCCCACCATTAAGATTACTTAAATTTAATGTTCCTGCTGGATTTTCAGCATGCGCTTTTTCGCTGTAAGCTACATTCCCGTTAATTATTGTGACTGAATCAATGGTTAATTTAATGGGCAACTCCCTTATAGATTTACTGTATATTTTTTTGATTTTATAATCATCGGCTACTAATTTATCTTTGTAAAAAACAGCATCTAGATTGTTTATGGATATTAAATTAGATTTTATAAATAGAGAATCATTTTCAAACCCAAAATCAAAATTATTTATTTTTAGATTCTCTATTTTAACATCGTAATGGTCTCTTTCTTTTGTAATAATTTTTGAAAGTTCTGTTTTAGAATATTTGGTTTCTAATTTAACTTGATGAAGAGAAATAGTATTGTTATTAATTTCAATTTGATGGATATTTAAATTCTCATAATCGCCAGCTTTGTAAAAAATAGTCCCGGTTTTAATGGAAATGTTTTCATATTCTATCGAGATATTACTGGAGAGTGTTTTTTCATTTAAAAGAATACCCTTGATGTCCAAATTAATGTTTTTAGAACTAAGTAATGTGGAGTCTTTTGAGTCTTCAAAAATTGATACAGTAGAGTTTTTAAAATTTATGTTATCAATAATAATTGGCCTTGGTAATTTAAAGGCTTTGCCCTTATTGGTAGAATCTTTAGGTTGGTTTTTATGATCCTTATAATAAGTTAATTGGAGGGCGTCAAATTTTAATTTTCCAATATGTATTTCATCATTAAAAAGATAATCCCAATAGCTAAGTCCGCCAACAGTAAAAGATTCCATCTTAATATTAGCTTGCACTAATGAAGTGTCTTTTACTTTAATTAATAAATTTAGGTCCTTATAAGATATGGATCCTCCTAAAACATTTACCGAAAAACTCTTATAGGAGTATTCTATATGATTGGGGATGTTGTTTTTTAATAATGCTTCAATTTTATTTTTTGCTATAGAATTTGCAAACAGACTAATAATAATTGCAAGAACAACTAATATTCCTATGACAATCAATAAAATGCGTTTGCGTTTTGTCATAAAACTTAAGTTGTTCTTTTTTTAATGGAAGACTATAGAAAGTAAAGGTATAAAATATTAAAATAAAAACTTGTCAAGTTACAAATTGATTGTATATTTGCAGTCCGAAATGATTTGGTCGGCATTATGAACCGAAAGTTAAAAGCTAAGTAAATTATTTTAGATTATATCGCGGGATAGAGCAGTAGGTAGCTCGTCGGGCTCATAACCCGAAGGTCACTGGTTCGAGTCCAGTTCCCGC
>JQIA01001200.1_pt1 | contig 13977 bp, 11 predicted proteins | sample 811431 | NCBI WGS metagenome assembly JQIA01 (sample SAMN02998118, study PRJNA258478) | marine sediment metagenome | biome: marine; feature: seafloor; material: sediment; isolation source: oil-polluted sediment collected from 3 locations (0.5 km, 0.7 km and 0.9 km)... | place: USA: Gulf of Mexico ... | reverse complement strand
ATTAATAACCTCGTCACTTGTTAAACCTGTAGGGCTTGTAAATGTAGGATTTGACGCTGTTTCATCGGACAAGACTACCAAGGTGCCTGATGTTTGGGTCCATTGATACGTTATAGTATCACCGTTCGGATCAGAACTATCACTTCCGTCAAGTTGAACAATGGTTCCTTCTCCAACGGTTTGATTTTCTCCAGCCCTTGAAACAGGCACTGTATTGATCGATGAGCCGGATATTTGAAATATTTCAATTTCAGCAAGCCCTGCCCTTGAAGTTCGACTACTCACGTCATCAATCGTAAATCTTAAACTTGTGATTTCTCTAGGTGAAATCGTGTATTCAACTGCACGACCGCTGTTTTCCAATGGGCCAACTTCAAGAGTGGAACCATCACTGAAACTTATTGTTCCGCTGGTAATCTGATCACTGCTATTGGGACGATCATACAGCGTAATTCTTCCAACCGTTACAGAGTTGCTCCAGTTTATTTCTATCCAGGATTCTTCACGTAAAGTCACCCATTCACAAGAAGAATTATCAGGATAACCGTCAATACAGCCGTCAACTGCGTTGGATACACTACTGCTTGAATGTGTATTAGATGCTGTAACAGATAAAGCCTGTGAAGTTACATTTGTATAAACTGACGGTTCGGCTGATGATCTAACCACTACATTTACAGCATCCGGAACAGTTGTAAATTCTCCATCACTTACAATTAATTCAAAAGTTAACACTTCATCTGATAATAGCCCGGAGGGAGCTGTAAAAGAAGGAGCTACAGCTGATGTGTTTGATAAAACAACAGGTGTGCCATTTATCTGTTGCCATTGGTAACTGATGTTATCCCCATTATGATCAAAACTACCTGCCCCATTTAATAAAACGAGACGTCCCTCATCTACTGTTTGCTCTAATCCCGCATTAGGTACAGGAGCTTGATTTGTGCTGTTAAGCTGCTCAACCCAAAAAATTTCGTCTTTATGAATAAACCGGCCCAAAAAAGTTGTACTACCATATTGGGAGACATGCTCGTCAATTGCAAGATGCTTTTGATTTTCAGGATAGAATGTTGATTGCATGGTTATGGGGACATCCAGGCTCTCACGTTCATTCCATACAAGGTCTGCAACAGCTGGACCTTCAATAAAATATTCTTCAGGATCAAGCAAATTTGGCCATGTAGAATAATTTGGTGCCCAAACAATTGTTTTGTGAATTGTTGGATTATAATCCGGAGAAACATCAAATATTTCTGCCAAAGCCATGCTCATAAGCCTGTACGTAGCTTCATGATCATTGCTATCATATTCAGAAGGAACGAATATATGCTCCGGTCTGAATGAATCAATAATGGTTCTCAAATCCAGCACAATATTATAGCGATTATAATTAGCAGGAGTTCCAAACACGTACGAATGGTAATCAACGCCCCCTAATCCACGGTTAGCATAGGTTGTGGATTGACCGAATGACGTCGTGAATATGTCAGCCGCCTGCGTATAATTACTATAGATTGCATCAAGCTGGCCATCAGGGTATCCAAGTAGAATCAAGTGATCTTCAATCATTCCCAATTGCGTTTGAGCGTTAACCAACTCAGTCTGTCTATTTACACCGTTTTCTAGTCCACCGGCATCGCCGTTGGTCATATAAACGACCCTTACCTGTTCGCCTCGCTGTAAAGCCTTGACAATAACACCTGATGCCATAATGACATCATCATCGGGATGAGGTGATATAACCAGAATATTTGCAATAGATAACTCCGGAATCAATAAACCAACCAACATGCAACAAACTATAATATATTTGTTATAAAATCTTTTCATATTAATAAACCCCACTTAAATAAACCCCACCTAAGTCAAAAACAATATAATGAATCTTAGTCGCACATTAAAGGCCAATCCGCATGAACAATTAAAGCACAATACATGCCAATCCAATACAAATAGTCAACAACACATTGCATCATATATAACGGCCTATAATTTAAGATTATTTCAGTTACTATTATTGAGGTTACATGATTGGAGTAACAACTTATAGAATTATTGAGTATTTCTTTTCATAGAAAATGTGAATACTTTTTCATAATTCAACTGTGAAATTCAAACTAATCAAAATTTGTTTGAAGCCAGCTTAAAATATCTGTCTTTAATTTTTCCTGTGAGTCTGAGCTGGATAATATATGATTGGCTTTTTCTGCTTCAATAAATATATGCAGTTTATCTGACCACAGTTCACTTTTTTGGTACTTACTTAAAAAATGCTTTTTAAATTCCCATGTGGCTGAATCAATTTCAGCATAAAAAAAGAGTAACGGTCTCTTGCTTTTAGCGTACGTTTCAAAATTCGCAAAAGCTTTATGGTTTATATTGACAGTTACATTCTTCTCTTCTGCTGTATCTGACTCATTATATTCACCTACTATTTTATGTTTTACATAGAAGATCAAAGATTTAAATACGGTTTTGAAATCTCCTTTATTTGTAAATAAATTAATCCACGGCCTTAATCTAAAAATTTTGGACTTATAATTATCAATATTTTTCTTTACTTCCCATGGATCAACTTTTTGCAAATAATCTTTTGACGAAAGTGTAATAGGACCGCCAATATCAATTATGCCTGCAATTCTATCATCAACACTACTTGCATGAATAGCCGTTAATCCGCCACCACAAAACCCCAGAAAAATAATTGTATCATTATTAAATTTTTCCTTAATATAATTGACAGCGCTTAAAGCATTGTCCACAAACAGCCCTGATTCAATATCAGAGAAAACTTCAACAATACTTTCTGTTAAAATGTCTCCGTCACTATCACCTATTCCGCTGTCATCAAACCTTAATACCCTATATCCTTTTTCCGATAGAAATCTTGATACTTTAATCTGAATTCTATGCCAGCCAATCATATCGTTTAACCCGGTATTCAGGCATATTAAAGTAATATTATTTATATTATGTTTATTTGGATTGTGGAGTATACCTCGTAGTACTAATTCTTCTGAATTTTTAAATTCAATACACTCTTCAATGCTCATATCACGACTCCCTATTGACAGTAATCGATGATAGTTCTGTTATAATTCTTTCAATAAAAATTGGAGGATATTGAATATTTGATTTCCAGTCATGCCATATGAATTCCTTTTCTATCACCTCGGTTTTGGAGTTATCATGACTGTCAATTAAAAACCTGTAATCCTGATCTTTTTTAAGTTTTTTCCCACGTTCCAACAGAGAAAGAATTAACATTGACCTGTAGTTTTTTGGAATTTCATTAATTGGACCAACCTCTTCAAATGATTCCCAAAGCCTCTTTCCAAGAAGAGAGCCGTCCATATTTACCGGTTGCCCATTTTTAATATCTTTTATTAAGGCCTCTCTATTTTTTATAATTTTTTTATGAACAGCCATCTGGTTACTTATGTTTGATCGCAGCTTCTTTGTTAAAAACGCTGTAAGATCCTTTTCCGGCTCTATAAGTATGAGCGAAATAATTTTTCCCATTTTTTTTTGAGCTGCAATCGCACAATTTGCTCCAATACGAAACCCAACCATAGAAATATCAGTTAAATTATATTGATTTTGCAAATAACTATGCATAGATAATATATCTTCAACCATTTCGCTAAATGACATATCAAGGGTATCACCGCCACTGTTACCATCCCCATAATAGTCACAGGTAACAACTGTGATTCCTTTTTTTGCAAGCTCTCTTGATAAATTAGTAAAAATTTTATGCGTTCTGTTTCTTTCTCCCCATATTGATTTACAAAAAATAACCCCATGATTTATTTTTTTTTGGGTGGGTAGATACTCTACACAATAAATATTTTTTTGCCCCTTTTCTAAAAAAAAATGGCGTTCCCTTATTTCACCTTGGTATTTCATCAGCCCTCCACAACAATTTTATATAATAGCCTATTTTAACCTATCCCAGATCATAATTTCCAGGTTAATATCATAATAGACTGGTCTGATTTTTCCGTTTGAACTTAACCATTGTTCCCAGCTCCATTCCAGGGGGCCACCATAATTCCACCAGTTGGCATACCGTACTGCTCCTGCAGGCCCCACACGACCCTGCCCACAATAAAGATCAACTATTCCCCATGTCTTTCCATGATCTTTGGAATGAGCCATGCAATTTCGCCAGTTATTTGCTTGAGAATCTCCACAGAGCCTGTCTCCGCGATAAGTAACATACAGAGTACCGTCTTCACCAACTGCTGGAGATGGATCGGCATAGTTACTGGTTGGTATAATAATAGAAAACCCACTCCACGTTGCCCCCCCATCATTTGATTTTGCCATTACCAAGCCATTCCACGCCCGCTGTGCAAAAATATATAAAGTGTTTTGCTTATCCTCTATCAAACAAGGATTATAAACCATAAACGGCCCCCTTGAATCATCTACCTGGATAAGCTTCCCCCAGGTTTCGCCAAAATCACGGGACTTCATAAAGTAAATCCGTTTATCCTTGTCCTTTCTGCCTCCATTAAATACGGGTGAGTGCTGTGCAAGACACAGAATTAAATTCCCCTTATGATCAACCTCCAAACTGGGGTACGCAAACGACGTTCCTTTAACATATACAACCTCTTTAAGCTTAGACCAGGAAGCTCCCCTGTTGATTGATTTTATCATCCAAACCCTGTCAACACCACCTTCAAAAGTAGCAAAATGTGCTACAAAATAAATATTTCCATTTTTATCAACTGCTGCTGAAGTATCCTGATACCCTAAATCATAACCAACAGATTTAATATATCCGTTATAAATCAATTCAGGTTCCGGGGGTTGTTCGTTATATTTAAACTTTGTTAATAATATTCCAGAGGGTTCATTAACTGATATCCAAAAAACGTAGACCATTTCATCAGGGCCTGTAACTATTGTACCCCGACAAGAGCCCTTTTGGGCCCCAATCAACTGCCAACTTTTTCCATTGTTATCCGTACGATATATTCCTTCATGGTATTCTTTATTTCCGACCCCATCTGCTAAACAAATTGTAGTTCCCTTAATTCTTACCAGGCGTCTGACACCTCTCTCATTATGGCTTCTTTTTATTACTGTGGTTATCTGGACGGGTAAAGGTTTTCTATCATTCCATTCTGCAACGCAAAATAAAGGAAGTACTAAAATTATTAGGTTTATTGTTACAAAACCAAGGTATAATTTATATAAATTCAATTGAGTATATTGGCTATGGATTTTCATTTAAAAGTACACTATCTCATGTTAACCAAATGAATTAATAATTGTTCGGCAATTTTCTTACGACCAATTTCATTAAAATGCCCGCCATCATTTGTATACTCCGGGCACATAGAATAATAAGTTTTACTTTTGTAAGTAAAACTAACTCGTCGGTTCATGTTGTCTGTTGATTCAATTTTGGCCAGATCAAAAACATTTGATCCATATTTCTCAACTAAAAGATTATTAAAATCGTTTCGCTTTATATTAGCATTATATTCCCACATTTCTCCTTTGCCAATAGTCTTTTTAAGCCATGTTTTCCAGTTGGATTTGCTTATAGTCAGGGGGACAGTAAAATGAATAAAATTAGTTTTAGGATATTTTTTTATAAGTTCATCCATATTATTAGAGTAATTTTCAAATACTTTTTTTACATCTGTTTTGTCTACAACATCAAAATAGCAAAATTTTAAAAAAGCAAAATCAACTTTATTGCCAAGTCCGTTATCAATATTATTAAAAAAATCATTAATCTTTATCGCTGGGTCGCTGTTAGCACCAACCCTTGAATGAAGAAAATTACCCTCTTTTAATTTTGATGCTGCTGGTGACTCTATAAATTTAAATTTAATTTGTGGATTTTCTTTCATTATATCTTTTAGACCATCAATAATATTAAACCCGATAGATTGATGTCCAAAATATATTTTTTTCTCAGCCAATTCTTGCCAGGCTATATTAGAAACTTCTTCAATGGACTTATATTTTATTTTTTCCTGGACCATTTCTCCCCCACTACAGCATACACAAATGGTTGTAATTATAAAAAAAATTATAAATTGATATTTTTTATTCATTTTACACCTCCTGACTATACTATAATAAAAATTCCTTGATAGACTCAACTACTCTCAAAGCTGTTTTACCATCCCATAAATCCGGGACAACATATTTTCTGTTTTGATTAGAAGTAACCGTGTTTACATGTTTTTTTATGTTGTCCAATGTGCATAAAACATTTGAGCCCTGTGAAACAGTAATGGGTCGCTCAGTATTAGGTCTCATAGTCAGGCATGGTATTCCAAGATATGTGGTTTCTTCCTGAACACCACCAGAGTCTGTTATGACAAATTTACAGTTAAAGACCAAGTGCATGAAACTTACATAGTTAAGAGGGGCGGTAAGATTAATGTTGGATTTATCTTCCAACTTACTTAACAATCCAAATTTCCCTAGATTTTTTAACGTTCTTGGATGTACAGGAAACAGTATTGGAATATCATCTGATACAGTCTCAAGTTCCTTGCAAAGTCCTTCTAAAATTAACGGATCATCCACATTTGCCGGACGATGCAGAGTTACAAGACAATATTTGCCCTGTTCGACACCCAATTTTTCTAAAATTGAATCTTTTTCTATCTTATCACGCATCATTTCAAGAGAATCTATCATGATATTGCCCACCCGAACAATTCTCTTTTTATCTATTCCTTCCCGTAGTAAATTTTCATCAGCATCCGGTGAAGGTGTCCATAAGATATCAGCTATAGAGTCTGTTAGTATCCTGTTAATTTCTTCTGGCATAGTGCGATCAAACGAACGTAACCCCGCTTCCAGATGTGCCACCCTGATACCGAGTTTAACAGAAGCAAGGGTCGCAGCAATAGTGGAATTTACATCACCTACTACAACAACAAGATCCGGTCTTTCATTTAATAGTGCCTCTTCGTATTTTACCATAACTTCTGCAGTTTGCTGTGCATGGGTACCACTTCCAACCCCAAGATGAAGATCTGGTTCAGGTAGACTTAAATCTTTAAAAAATGCATCAGACATATTTATATCATAATGCTGTCCTGTATGGACCAAATAAGGGTTCGCCCATTTATTTTTTTTTAATTCATGATACAAGGGCGCAATTTTCATAAAATTTGGTCGGGCTGCTGCAATTAAATGTATAAGCATATTTATTTCCAATATCAATTAGTAGTGTTCAAAATAAAGGTATATTATTTTTACTGGTCAAGAAATGATTCAATAATTATCCTCTCCAGATCCAGTGAAACTTCAAGGGGGGTGTCAAGATTATAATCATCTTCATATACAAAACTTGATTTTTCTTTATAAGCGTAATGGTGCCACACAGGCGAAAACTCAGTTATCATGAACTTACCATCGCTTACAATCAAATCAATATTAAGCCAATTCGCCTTTAATTCTTTTGCAAGCTTCTCTGACAAATCAATAGCTTCAGCCGGAATCTCACTCCAAACACCGGTACCGCCTCCATCAATATTCATTTTCCACATATCTTCACTCGCCTGCAAACGCCAGTGTCCCTCAACTACTTTGTAATTTCCTGTAACAGTTTTTAAATCACGATCAATTTTTACAAATTTCTGAGCAAGCAATGGTGTGGACATCAATGGGTAGGGAGTCTTCTTTTCTTTTATCATATGGTAATAAAAAATTCTTTTACTCATCATACTGACAAAGTATTTTGCTGATTGAAAATTAAACAGATTCATTCTGGACACATGATAATATTTTTCAAGTTCTTTTCTATTATTGATCATGTATACAGACCCACCACCGGCTCCATGTCTATTCTTCAGCACAAGGGGATACCCAAGTTTCTTTTCTGCTAAGTCAAGTGAAGCGTCCGACAATAGAGGGATTGTTTCAGGAATTGGGAAATCATGTTTTTCCAAAAATAAGTATTGTCGGTATTTATCATTATAATATTTAATAATAGACGTATCAGGATATATTTTTATCTCAGGGTATTCAGAATGAATAAACATTAGATTATCATATACTTCCTGCAGAGCTTGTTGGTGATTAGAGGAATATTTAAACGAAGGGTAATAAATAATAAAATCAATATTACTGTAATCAAAATTAACCCACTCATGAGTTTCAAAATCAAGAACAGTTGTTTCTATTCCATATTGTGATAATTTTTTTTTAAATGGCTCAAATCTTTCTTCTGATTTAAAAAGAACTGCGCTATTTATATTTGAATTCTTTTCAGACATGTTATTCCTTTAATAATATTTTGGTGGCACAATGAAATATTTAACGCATTAACTAATGCCGAACCGGCGTCCACGAAACAGCTTGTTTTTTTTTAAAAAAATCAACAATTCCCATTGTTGCAGCTAAATTAACAAGGGTAAAGTAATATGGGATTGCCAAAATCCTGATCTTAATATTTAATTTTTCAGTAAGCCACCCCAAACCAGCTAAAATAAAGAACAATAAATATACCATCATATAAACTTTAAAAAACATGTATTTAAATGCTAATATTATTGAGGCTAAGCCATTCAACAGTACTAATGGCCCAACAAACCAACGTAATAATTTGTGTAATACAATTTGGATGGATAGAACCGGATGTTTAAACGGGTTTAAAATATTTTTATGAGAGAAAACACCTATTAATCCTCTCAAAGTTATTCGACGCCTCGTCCTGAACTCATCACCAGTTTTTATTGTAGGGTCTTCTTTAACAATAGCTTCTGGTTCAAGAATAACTTTTTTCCCCTGCTCCAAAACGAGAAGCGGTGTAATTAAGTCACTGATAATATTATGCTCTAATTCGATATAGTTTTTTCTTCTAACCGCATATAATGGGCCATCAACGCCAATCAAACTTCCAAGATTAGATTCCATTTCCCGTATAGCTACTTCATATCGCCAGTAAAGGCCCTGGCTCTGCGTGGTAAGATTTATATCGGTGTCCACAAACTGCATTTTACCTGCAACACAACCAATTCTCTCATCTGCAAAATTGCTTAATAAACATTTTAAAGCATTTTGAGGGAGATACGATGCCGCATCTGTAAATACGAGAATTTCCCCGGTAGAATTTTTTACTAAATCATTTTGAACAGCAGTTTTACCTCTGTTAATATTAAAATGGAAAAATTTCACCCCCAGGTCAATATATTTATTAGCAATATCACCTGTATTATCAGTTGAACCGTCTGAACCTATTAGAATTTCGATTTGACCTTTTGGATAATCAAGGTCCAATGTATTCAATATTTTTTTCTCAATATTTATTTCTTCATTATACGCAGAAATAATTATAGAAATTTTGTTTTTTATATCACCTTTTTCCACCACCAACTTAAAGAAGAATCCATAAATAAAAATAATGAGTGGATAAAGAAAGTAGCTAAAACAACACAATAAAATTGTAGAAATAAAAACTATAATAATTAAACTCACATCTATCTCCAATTACTTACTGATTAATATATTTTATAAACTCAGGATAAAAGCTGTCAATAAACTTAATCCCCTTTGAAAAAGCATCTGCCTTCTTGTTACCTTCAAACGGGATAGCAACTCTAACAAAAGCATTATCTTCTTTCGAATACATATATTTGTCCCAAGCCACAAATATTTTTTGGAAAAATGTACCAGAAGAAGTCTTGTTAAAAGATTGAAACCAGTACAAAATTAATTCTTTTTTACCAGCTTTTTCTACGATAATACTTGAGTAATGGATTTTTTTATTAGATACTAAGTGGGTACCATTTGAAATATCCACAACCTTCCAACCCTGCCCCGAAAAACAAACAAGCGGGGAATGAGCAGCTCCGACTTTTTTTAAAGTGTAATAATATCCTATGTATAATGAAACATAGTCATTTCCATTTGAATAACTCTGAAATAGGTACTCGTCAAGATCAAGTGCCTTTAGAACATCAAATTCAAGTTGATTTTCAGATGTTACTGCCCAGCCCTTAATACTTGAAAAAAAACTTTTCAAAGATTTTGTTTTATTGATCGCACTTGTTTCCGGTTGGAAATAAATAATAAATGAGCATACAGTCAAACAAATAATCATCAGAATTATTCTTACATTATTGAATCGTCCCATCGTGATAAAATCCTTCCTAAAACCAGAATGCATCCTAAAGCTAATGCAAAAATTAAAATACCCATAATTGTATGAATGCTACCTTTGGTTAAATCCAGCTCAATATAATAAAACGCTGATATTATTAAAAAAACACGAATAATATTTACAAATATGGCCACAGGCACTCCCGCAATAAATAAAACTGTTCGCATAATATTTGATTTAAACGAAAAATAGCCAAAAATAAGACTCAACGTAAGTAAGGAAACCAACGATCTTAATCCACTGCATGCCTGGACAACCTGTAAAGTCTTTTCAGGAAGATAGATTATATTTCCTTCTCTAAAAATAGGAATACCTAACAAAGAAGCTGAAATAACACTAATTTTTGACACAAAAAGTTGTAATGGGATAGTCATGGATGCAATAATTTGTGCAGGTACAGGAATCATAAAAAATAAAAAAAATACTGGGAAAGCAATTACTCTAAACATTTTAAATCCATATAAAGCAATAATACTCCCCGACAAGGTCAAAACCATTGAAATGGAAGCAAGCGTAGATATTTCAGCAACCGTCGAAAATAAGTATAAAACAAGTGACAAAAAGAAGATTACCTGGCCGACAGTTGAATAATATGACTCAACTTTTAAAAGAGTTTCTCTTTTATTCCAAACTAAATATAAACTTATGGGTACAATTAAAAAACCATGCGAATATTCTTCAGACATTGCCCAGGAGTTTATTAACCTTTGCATCACAGGAAAATATGCTATGCAAAATAAAACACCATATGTGCCTATCAATAAAATTTTTATTTTTTTTACTGTTAATTGTTGTTTCATAGGTTTGTTTTCCAAACTCTTTAACGTAATTATATTTTCCTAAACTAACACTCAAAAATAACGTCCCACTTTCAAATGAGACTATGAATATTTCCACTCTTATAGATTATTGTAATAGTGAACCATTCAACGAATATTTGGAAATTAAAAACAAATTATGCTATAAATTAATTGGCCCGCCAACGTTTATATTTCTTATCGTTTATCCTTCAAGAGTTCCACACACTTTACCCGGTCAATTTTCCCATTTACTTTTTTAGGCAGTGTTTTGGTAAATATTATTCTTGAAGGATGTTTGTATTTTGGAAGAACGCCATTACAATAGTTTAAGATAATATTCTCACTGCAAAGCTCTTCCTTTTTAACAGCAATTACAATTAGCTTATTTCCTAAAAGTTCATCGGGAATCCCAAAAACGGTAAGCTCAACAGCAAGATCACTTGCCATAAGAACATCCTCAATCTCCTGTGGATTAATTCGATGTCCTCCAACTTTCAGTAGGTCGTCTTTTCTTCCGACAAGAAAAAAAAACCCATCCTCATCCTTGAAGCATAGATCACCAGTGTGATATCCATTCGCATCCAACACTTTTGAAGTTAAGGTTTCATCTTCCCAGTACCCCTGCATAATATTATCACCGCTGCCAACAAGCTCGCCTGTTTCACCTGCAGGTTTTTCATCGCCACTTGAATCAATAACTTTGAGCTGCACACCTGGAATAGCTTTTCCTATAGAATCGATTTTCTCCTCTAAAAATTCAGGGGGAAGATATGCAAGACGAGCAGAGGCTTCTGTTGCCCCATACATAATAAAAAGTCTGGTCTTGTTTGGGATGACTTTCAATAATTCAGTTTTGATATGTGACGCCATATGCCCACCTGCTTGAGAACAATACCTCAGTGTTACCAGCTCATCTTTTTTTGATTTCAACGGTGATCTGTGAAGCAAATATGCAAATGTTGAAGGGACTCCTGAGAAACCGGTTACTTTTTCATCTATCATCTGTTGAATTACAGTCGCAGGATAAGCAAATTTATTATTTACAACGATTGTCCCGCCAACAGCAAAATGTGTGTTAAGAAGGGATTTTCCCATGACATAAAAAAACGGAAGAACAACCATTTGGATGTCATTATCGGTCAATTTGAGATACTCACAAATCGAATTTGTATTTGCGATAACATTCTTATGTGAAAGCATCGCCCCCTTAGGAGTTCCCGTCGAACCTGATGTATAAATGATTGTTGCAATATCGTCCGGTGTTATTCTCACATCAGGTGCATCAGACATATTTTCGGAAGTCACCTCCTCAAAATCTACCCTTAAGAAGGATGTTTCCGGCCATTTTAATTTTGGCTTGCTAACAATCAAAAATTTTAAATTGTATGGTTCAAGGCCAGTTGCCTTAAGCATTCTTTCAAACCTGCCTGATGCAATTATAACATCCGGTTCAAGCTCAATAAGAATCGGCCTTAAGCCTTCAGGTTTTAAATCACTACTCAGGGGTACAGCTATCGCACCTGATTTCAAAATCCCATAATAACTGATTACGTATTCGAGGCAATTCTCGAATAGCATAACAACCCTGCTGCCTTTTTTAACCCCGTTATCTCTCAAGCAGTTTGCAAGGCTGTCGGCTGCTGAATTAATATTATGATATGGTTCTCTGGTTTCTTCATGAATAAAAGCAACTTTATCAGGAAAACGCTCTGCACTATTTTCAAGAAAGTGGTGGATTAATGTATTTGAGTTTTTTTTTTTGTTTATTGTTTTCATATCATTAATTTCAGTACAAAGACGCTATGTCTTTAAAGTATTAGAGCTTAAAAGCATTTTCACCACAGAGGCGCAAAGGACAAAGAGAAAAGCATTATGACTAATCGGGAGACGACGATTAGACCAAAGGAATAGGGTCTAAAGGCCGCTGAAACAAAGAATCATTCACCACATAAGCTTATATTTAGGCTTGTTTTGCTCTTTGTTAGCTGTGCCTTGAGCGTAGTATGCGGTTAATTATTTATAGTTTATTATGCCTAATCACTTTCTACTGTCGTTTTTGTTTTCCTTGTTATATAAGTTTCGAGGTTTTTGATAGAATCTAAATTTTCAGGAATAAGTTCTTCATCATCAACCTCAATGTCGAATTCTTCCTCTAAAAAATCAACGACTTCAAGAATCCCTGTCGAATCTATAATTCCTTCATCAAGGAAGGACGTTTCATCTTTTAAACCGTCGGCTTCTCCAAAAAGGAAATTCTCAATAATAAACTCACGAAGCTTATCTTTTATCTCACTCATATCTCTAATTTCTCCTTTGCGTACTTAACCATTTCAGAATTCTGTGGTGAATATATTTTTCCAAGACCTTCTTCCCGTTCAATAACCCCCTGTCTAACCATGTTAGCAATTTCCCATACATAAGGGTGGAAAGAGTGTCTTTTTATATGACAATGATTAGCAAATGCATTGATCAAACAATTTGACGAATTTGTATCCGTATCTTTCGGTCCATTCCAACCAATAGTTTTTAATTCTTCTTTAATATTTTCCTCATCATATTCAAAAAAAGCAAGAGGATGAATATTCTGTGGGAATCTTTCTTTATAAGTTTCAAAATAATTTTCGGGTACATAATACTGTTTTATTTTATTACGAACATTATCAGGAAATGAGTTCAACAGGGCATTTTGAGCCTGGTGACTCATTTTAGTATTTGTTTGCATAATAGCCGACTGGATAGGTGCCTGGCCAGGAGACCAGCCATAAGCTACAAGTGGGATTGACATTTCAAGGGTAGTTTTTAGAACAAGCCCCTTAACAATTCCAATGCATCCAGTACAAATACTGCTCGCGCGCAAAAGAGTCGTTTTGGAGAAAACATCTTCTTCAGCAGTTAATGAAAATAATTCTTTAATTGAAGACCATGGCGGTCTGATAATAATAGAGTCAACTTCAAGAGCATCTGTGACATTTTTAATATTTTCAATAGCACCTTCTGAAACAAAATGATTATCGAATGTTAGTGCAA
>JQIA01001199.1_pt1 | contig 13982 bp, 9 predicted proteins | sample 811431 | NCBI WGS metagenome assembly JQIA01 (sample SAMN02998118, study PRJNA258478) | marine sediment metagenome | biome: marine; feature: seafloor; material: sediment; isolation source: oil-polluted sediment collected from 3 locations (0.5 km, 0.7 km and 0.9 km)... | place: USA: Gulf of Mexico ... | reverse complement strand
CGGCATATTTCAGTGTCATCTTCAACAACCAGTATATGTTTTGATAGATCGTTGCTCATAACGCATTCCAAAAAGGGGATAATTCATGGGCACCTAAGGTGCCCGTTACAACATTTAGAGATTAACAACCTGATCTCTAAATTCTATTGCTTCTATGTTTTTTAATATATCAGTCCCGTTTCTGTTAGAAACAAGGTCTTTAAGTTCCCAACCGCTACTGCTATTAGTGAGCTGGAACTCATCTCGTAAACCAAAGACGACTACCGAGTCTTTACCTTCACCTCCATCAAGCTCATTATTGCCCTTATTTCCTGTTATTACATTATTATGGTCGTTGCCCTTAATATTGCTATTCAAGTTGCCAGATAAATGTGCATCCACCAAATACTGAGACTTGAATGTGTAGGCTTTACTGCTCTGGTATTGCATTTCAAAGGTCTGTCCAGCGGGAAACGCTGAATCAATCATCATGGGGTGGTAAACGTTATCAGGTAGAAAATCTTGAATGATCGCTATACCCACTGGGTCTATAGTGGTCTGAAGTGTACGGCTCGGTGCAGTGTAACCATCCATGCCTTCAGGTAGGTGTTGCCAAAGGCCAAAATAGGCTTCAACAATGGATGCAAAATATTCATAACTAACGCTGTTTCCTCTAACGGAGTCACCTTCAGCACGCCACTCTGCTACTTGATCTGCTTCAGGGTTCCATACTTTGTCCATTAGGGCTTCATCCGCTCGTTTCGCAATTCGCTGCTGTAATGCCTGATTGGTAGGGGCTAATCCATAACCTTGCACCAAGTGCAGTACTTCCTCATAGGTTGCATCTCTGGAGTCCTCTGGGTTAGTTATATAATTGTTATCACCTTCAACAAAAATTTCTGTGGCGTAAAGATCTTGCCCGTGCTCTGCTAGTTTGGAGTCGCCAAGCGTTCCGTTAAAGGCGGCTTCTGATTCTGCTTCGGTCCTAAAAATAAAGAGGCTGGCATTGTCATCGGCCATTTTATTAGCAACAGCCTTCTTATCCAAAGCACCATAATTAGTTAGGTAAAACTGCATCACCGAACGGGCTTTGATGATTTGTGAAAGACGAACACCTTGCTGGGCAAAGATATGAACGGGTTTTCCGTTAGGAGCATCTACCCATGTGTAACGGTCAAATGTGTCTGTTATAGCGGATTCAAACGTAGTCGGTACAGGAATTACATTTAATCGTTCACTCTCGGTTGGTTTCCGAGTTGAGATGCCATAGAGGTTCACTTCTGATGATCGCATCCAATGGATATTCTCAGCATCCGCGGCTTGAATAGTAAACCAGTAAAAGTCAGGATCAATACTGATTTCTTTATAGAAATCTTCATATAAATCATGTTCAGACGCTCCTTTTGGCAGTGTTGCTGCATTGTTTATTCCATCACCAGCCCAAGAATGAACGCCAATGAGTGCGCCATCTGCAATACTTCGTTCTTTACCAGCCAGGAAAAAATCCACACCACCTGAAGCCACTTCGCCTCCTGAGAGAATCATTGTTTTTAGGCCTTTTTGGTGAACCTTTCGAGCAGCTGCAAGATTGGCTTCATCATCACTAGAGCCTGGTACTTCCTCCAGAACAATGGTGTCGACTTGAGGATGAGCGGCTAACATGGCATCAAGTTGTGTTCCTATATCACTCTTGATTTCGCCATTCATATAGGCCAGATGGCCGCGTACGCGAAATAGTGGGTACTGGGTGGTGTTGGTTAAGGTGCCGTTACCTGAAGAAGGGGTTGTTATAGCAGGTGTTTTAGAACCTGAGTCGCTACAGGCGGTTAGCCCTAATACAATAGCGGCGAGTAATAGAGTGAGTGATTTATTTTGCATTGAATGTTCCTGATAACAGTGAAATTATTTTTGGATTTCAGTTTTCAGGACTTAGATTAAGGGTTAAACCTGTCAATGTGGGTCTAAGAATTGTCAGCCTTTGTCAGCTTTGTATCTGCCAGGGGGGAAGTTAGTTTATTTCCAGTAATACCCCTTTGATTTTACAACAGGAATGATGGCTTTCTTGTTAGTATTGAACCACTCTTCAAATTGCTTAACTGTCTGAATACGTTTTACACCATCCCTTGTTTCATTAATTGGAATAGGAGGTGACACCATATTTTGGATGCCCCACATCTCGTTGCCTGTCATCGAAGCATTACCTAGTAGTGTGGGGAATGATTTTTGAGATCTGAGTGCTTCAATGATTTTGTCGGGGTTAAATGAGCCTGCAAGCTGCGCACCAAAGGCCCAAACTCTAAGCATGATCACATGGTCCCAGTCAATGCCTGTAATGCCACGTTTTACATCTTCAGGTGCTCCTTTGCCGTATTTAGCTATCCATTTATTGTAAAAATCATGCTGTATGGAGGCTGTCCCCCAAAATGGATCGTTAAAAAGAGGGAAACTATCCACAATACCTTCATGAAACCACTCTGGCACATTCTTCAGGTTTGACTCGACGTTCATATAGTTCCCTGAAATTTCACCCCGATAACCTTGAATATAAAGCTGTTCCAGAATTAAAGGAACAAAGTCTGGCCAGGTAAGGTTTAAGCTAACTACATCGGGTTTACTGGCTAAAAGGTCTTTGACCTGTGAGGTGAAATCAGTGGTATTGGTAGCAAAATGTTTGTCGAATACCACATCCCACCCTTCTGCGGTTGCTGCGCCTACTTCCCATGCTTGTGAGCTTCGGGCTATCGGGTCATTCTGAGAGATGACGGCCCACTTGTCTAAAGTAGGGTTTTTACTTTTGTGATACCAGGGTCTTAGCATATCTATTCTTGGTGTTACATCGCCTCCCGCTAGCAGATAGGGACGGTCGGGTTTTATATCTGTTGCAATCAGGCTAGCATAAATAATTTTTTTATTAGTCAGGTAAGGGTGGGTTGCGTCTGCGCTAGCGCCACCAATCGCGCTGATAAATTTAACACTGTGTTTCTCAACGAGTTCTTTGGCGCCTGTTAATGCGACTTCAGAGTCAGATTTATCATCGTAACTGATCATGTTTAAGGGGTATCTAACACTATCAACAAGGAGCCCTCCGTTGGCATTAACTTCATCAATAAATAACTGGTTTCCGGTAAGCCCTGGTTTACCCCATGCGGAAGCGGGCCCGGACAAGTCAGCTAGAAATCCGATATTAATGGTTGGGCCTTTAGTCTCTTTTTTGTTTATCTGCAGGAGAGGGGTATAGACTGGATCACTTTCCCAATCCCAGTTAGATATCGCGTAAAATTCTGGTTGCTGTTTAAATTCTGAGAGTACTTTTTCATAGGCATGCAGTAAATCAGTTATATGTCGATACTGCTTACTTCTATAGCTTGATTTTTTTGAGAATATATTAAACGTCGGTTTAAAAAATGCCACAAAGTCATAGTGGGTAATGTTTTTAAGCTCTAATTTATTTGCTGTATATTGCGCGGAGAGTTTTTCGCTGGGAAACGCGTTAACCCTGTTTAGATTTAACATCCTAAGCGCTATTTCAATGTCTTTTACTGGCGTTAGCTGAGGGCTATATTTACCCTCAGTATGATTTGTCCATGGAAATAATTCCCAAAATCGTTCATCGTATGGCTGGCTTCGAATAGTGCTTAGTATAAATTTATTTTCTTTCGCGTAAGAAAGGCTTGTCGCACTGTATCTGGCTTTGGTTTGTTCGTTTGTCATCAGTACGTATTCTGCGTTTCGTGTAAACACCGCAGAGTAATAAGCGTACTGTTCAAGTTTGGCCGTTTTTGATAATGATATCGCTATGTCAGCCTGGCCTTTTTCAAGCATTAATAAGCTTCGGGCTAAAGGGTGAAGCTCGATATTATATTCAATACCTAATTTGTTAAATATGTGTTTAATGATTTCTGCATCGATGCCCGTTACTTTTCCATCTTTAATGAATAAATAGGGAGGGGAGGACTCGCCAACGATGGTTAGTTTACCTGCAAAGACTATGCTGCAGCAGAAGAATAACAACAGAGTAGCAACGATTGCTCGCCGGCCAGCTTTCATTTATTTGCTATCCTTCTAAAGGGCTATGAGGGAATTAACAAAATGAGTATAGCTAACTTGGCTTGAATGGGCAGCGTTGTTTTATAGAGTGACTGAAAAGGTTAAGCCACCATATCATCAAAAGGTTTTGGTCTGGCAATGCCGAAGCCTTGCCCAAAGTGAATGCCCATTCGCCTAATGTCACCAAGTGCGCTTTGGTCTTCTACATTGCCTGCGATGGTTAGCTTACCCGTTAAACTGGCGATTTTTTGAATACTTTCTACAATAACTCGGTTGATAGGGTCGTCATGCATTGATTTTATTAATTCGCCATCAATCTTAATGTAGTTAACTTCAATAGCCGCAAGGTACTGATAGCCCATAGTCGTTTTGCCGACCTTATCGATGGCGGTTTGGCAGCCAATTTCTTTGATCTTTAAGGCAAACTCTTTAGCTTTATCAAGGTTATCTACTACATATTGTTCATCAAGCTCAAAGCAGAGTGTTTCGGTTTCCAGACCAAACTGCTTAACTTGTCTTTGTATAAATTTTGGCAGAGTGGGGTCTAGCATGCTTTCAACTGAAAGGTTGATAGAGCAAAGCTTGCGGCGATGTTCAAGCTCATTATGCTGTGCCAGCCACTGCATGACCTTATAAATTACGGCTTGATCAAATTCTCTGATGATATCGAAGCGCTGAGCAATGGGGATAAACTGGGGGGGCATTGAAACATTGCCTTCGGTATCTTGAATGCGAGCCAATACTTCAAAATAGTCGCCCCATACGGCACTATTCACTGGTCGAATTTGTTGATAACTTAGCTGTAAGCTTTCACCACCACTAATCGCTTTTTGTATCATCTTGATTTGTTGTTTTGACTGTTTTATTTCAGTTTTTCGTTTTTCTTTGTGAACATTATAACTATGCACTCTATTTTGACCTGCTGCCTTGGCTGCATAGCAGGTACTATCAGCAATTTTAATTAGCTGTTCTGTATTTTCACTGTCACAGGTAATAGGGACAAGACCAATACTTACACCAATCTTAAAGGTCAGACCTTCATGTTCAAAGCGGTATGAGGCAATAGCATCTCGAATATTCTCAGCTACACGGTGTGCTTCGGGTGTTGTACAGTTTTCTAGGATAGCAGCAAACTCATCTCCGCCTATGCGGGCAAAAGCATCTCTTTGACGAATTTTTTCATCGATGATACGACTGACTTGGCGAAGTAACTCATCTCCGGCACTGTGCCCGCATCGCTCGTTAACCTCTTTGAACTGATCAAGGTCCATATAAAGCAGGGCGTGGGTAGACTCCCTTTGTTGTGCGTTGTTCAGGCAGCGTGTGAGTTGGTTCTGAAACTCTCTGCGATTAAATATGCCTGTGAGTGGGTCATGTTTTGCTAGGTAATTCAGTTTTTCCTGAACCTTTATGCTTGAGGTAATATTGCGAGCAATATGAGCGGCCCCCAAGCGTTCACCTTTACTATTTGAGATGCGGTTGAAGCGCATTTCATAAATAGGAAGGTTTTCTTCACGTTGTGCTAAAGGCATTTCTACACAGAAATTATCCCGGTCTAATGCTCTTTCCCATAATCGTTGATGGATTCTTCGTTCATTTGGGAAGGCTTTGAGTATATTCGGTAGCGAGTCACCAATATGAATTGGGAAGCCAAAAACACGTTCAAATTGATTTAAATAGGCTTTGTTGAAGGTGATAACTTTAAGGTCATTATCTAGTGCTAACACCAGGTCTTCTGTGCCTTCTAAAACACCGGTCAGGTAATCGCCTAACTGGTTTTGTTCGGCCTTTGCATTTCTTATCTCAGTAATGTCTTGAATGGTTCCCGACATGTGGGTGACTTGGCCATCTTGTTTATGCGCTTTTCCTGAGAGCCTCACCCAAATAGACTTTTGATCTGCATTTAATATAGAAGTTTCAATTGAAAATGGCTCGCCAGAGATAAGGCAGCGACGAAAAGCAACTCTTATACGTTGTTTAGCATCATGAAAATAATAAAGAATATGTTCAGGGGTTATATCAGAATCTTTATCGATGGCAAAAATGGAGTATACGCCATCAGTCCAGTTAATTTGGTTGCTTATAACATCTAGTCGCCAGCCGCCCATCTTTCCTAGCAACTCGAATTGTTCTGTTAGGGAGTCATTGTTAAATAATACATTGTCGTCAATTGGATGAGTACGAGACAAGGGCGTAATAGGTTGTTGGAAAATTTCCTGATACTCGCCTGTTATGTCTTTTAATACGACTGAGCAGGGGAAGAAGTAACCCGTTTTATGACGAAATGTTGCTGTCATGACTCTACCGTTTAGAATCATTTCGCGCTGCTGTATAGCTTTAGGGTAATCGAAGGTTGAGGCGGCTAGTATTTTAATATGCTCGCCTGCAATGTCTTGGCTCTTGTAGCCAAACCAGCGCTCGGCCAAGGGGCAGAGTTGCATGATATGATCGTCACTGTTCACAATTACTGAAGATGTTTCGCAGGTCTCGTCGGCATCGCTAACATCGTTAGCGCCAAGTGGTACATCATTACGTACTCGGCTGATCTCATATTTTTTAATTGTTTTCATGCTTGCCCGCCTAACCTTATCTAACGCTGGTCTTGTTTAAAAGCATTCTTCCACCATAAATTAAAGACGCTGTTTTAATGGGCGTCATGCTGGATTTTCTTTTACTTGATTGTTTTGTGAGCAGTTTCTCAGATGGTTATAAAAAATGCGCAAAATTGCCTGGTTGGCATGTTTTAAGATAATCTGTAGTTTAGTTAGCGATTGTTTTTATTCGGTGCTATTTATACCAGATATTGAAGTAAAAATCATGATTGCCTTGTTTATGGCGTGGAGTTTAAAGGTCGATGGCTCTAAAAAAAGTTATACAACCAGATTATAGAGAAGGCGTGGATCGTAAGCAGCTGAAAATATTGCGCGATCGATTCTTATTAGTTAACCAACGTCGACTGGATCGTACTCAAGAGGCATTACCTACCCGACACCAATCAACCCTGGGTTTATTGCCGTTATTTTTTCAGGTTAATCATCCTTTGCTTCCTGGTTACTCTGCCCAAGATACACCAAGAGGTGTCGCAAACTACGAGCCTGATAAAGCACTTTTACAATCCGCTCAGCGTTTTAGTCGAACGTTTAAATATAAAATTGAAAAACGACGTCAGCCGGATATTCTTTCACTCTTTATGATGGGAAGTGTAGGGACCATTGCCCAGTCTGAGAGCAGTGATATTGATATCTGGCTTTGTTATCGACCGGGTTTGAATGAAGCGGAAAAAAAATCGCTGCTACGCAAAGCTGAATTGGTCACTGGGTGGGCTGATAGCACTGGGCTGGAAGTTCATTTTTTTCTTATGGATGCCGACCACTTCAGGGATTACCAGCAAACCAGTGTAGACAAAGAAAGCAGCGGTTCTGCGCAGCATTTTTTATTGTTGGATGAGTTTTATCGTACGAGTGTATTGCTTGCAGGCTGTTATCCGCTTTGGTGGCTGATACCCGTTTGTGATGAAAATGAATATGAAAAATTTGCTCAACTGCTTATTCAAAAGCGATTTATACGTGAGTCAGATGTAATTGATTTTGGCGGCATTGCTTACATCCCTAAAGAGGAATTTGTAGGCGCGGGCATGTGGCAACTTTATAAAGGAATTGATGCGCCTTATAAGTCTGTACTTAAACTGTTGCTAGCAGAGCTTTATGCACAGGAGTTGCCTGAAAAACTAAATTTGAGCCTTGAATACAAACTGTCGATTTATAACGATGAGCTGGACCCAGATGACCTTGACCCCTATGTAATGATTTACCGGCGCTTAGAGCGTTACCTTACAGAGCGAAATGAGCTAGAGCGCTTAGAGTTGATTCGTCGAAGTTTTTATTTGAAAGTGGGCAAAAAACTATCAGGAAAATTGACAGCAAAACGTGCTTCATGGCAACGTAAAACCTTAGCAAAGTTAGTTGATACTTGGGGTTGGTCTGAGAAGCGACTTAAGCTATTGGACAATCGTCACCAGTGGCAAGTCCCTCAGGTGATGAAAGAACGTAAATCGGTGGTTAGTGAGCTGACGCATAGTTATCGTTTTTTATCTCAGTTTGCCCGGGAGCATCGCTTAAAGGCTCATATCAATGCTGACGATATGGCGATATTAGGGCGTAAACTCTATGCGGTTTTTCAGCGAAAAGCAGGAAAGGTTGAGCTAATTAACCCGGGAATAGCACCATCACTCGTTGAAGAGAGACTGGCATTTCATCATCAAAGTAGCCAGCCGCTGGGTGGCGATGTCAACGGCTGGTTGTTGTATCGTAATTTAGATTCATCTAATGATGTGGCTTTTCAGCCCGTTCTTAAGCGATCTACCAGCATTATTGAATTAATTGCATGGTGTTATTTTAATGGCGTTGCGAACCGGAGCACCCGGCTTAGCCTCGTGCCGGGTAATAGTGCTATGACGATGTTCGAGTTACAGAGCATTATCTCTACCTTTGACCAAGTTGCGCAATATCCCTTGCCAGCCGTGTCTCATGAGCAATTTCGCCATAATGCCGCTCCGCTTCACACCTTATTGTTTGTGAATGTCGGTGTTGATCCCATGGAGGCGTTCAGCGCTAAAGGGGTCCACAAACTGAGTGACCGTAATGATTCGTTAGGCTATAGCTCTCTAAGGGATAATCTGGTTACAACACTGGACCAAATCAGTATTAATAGCTGGCATGAATTATCGGTATATCGTTATGAGTTGGGTGATACGCTTATTCAGTGCTTAAAAAACTACTTAGCCAGCTTGGTTGAAGTTGTAGGGAAACCGTTGCCTAAACTAGATGTTAGATGTTTTTGTCCGAATAGAGCGATGGCTATTGCTCGTCGTGTTGATGATTTATTTGCTGAAGTGGTTGACGCGTTTTTTGGTGCTGACGGGATCCACGCTGTTCGTTATGTTATTGAGATGGACCGACGTCTGTTTGTTATTCAGTTTTTTAATCAACAACCTCGTTTTACGGGGTTTGATACATTGAATGCCTTACTTACTTACCTTGAACAGCCGCAACTGATCTATACCCCTGTTGTTTTTGATAGCCATGCGCTGTTGGATCAGTCTAGGTTAAACAGGGTGTTTGAAAAATCAAAGCCAGAGACTATTCAGGTGTTCTTTCATGTTCATGATGTAGCGGCTGATCTTTTTATTATTGATGAGTACGGGTCATTATTTACTTACACCACCGCGTTTCATACGCAACAATCATTACTAATCCCGCTTTACCGCTTTTTGAATGCCGTATTGGAAAGGCGACAGATGCATCAGTCTGTAGATGGTGTTTGTCTTGATCTTAGTCTTGAATTTTGTGAGTTGAAACAAAGTAAAACCCTTCAGAAGTTCACCGTTAATAAGGTGAACCTCGAACCACAGGCCGTGGCTTTATTTGTTGATGTTCAGGCGATTGCCAATCGTGATAGTAAAGGTGAATTAGAGTTCGATATCTATTGTGATGAGCAAGAGTTTTCCATACTTGAATACGGTGATCAACTGATCCCAGCGGTCGCGCATTATATTCATGCTCAGCGTAAATCAGGGGGTGATTATCCGTGCTATATTACTGACCTTGGGCTTCCTCATGATTTGGATCAGTACGATTATCAAAATGATCTGCAAACCGTTCAATACCTGCATTATAAACAGGCACTTGAAGCATCGCTTAACAGCGCATTACGGCAGTTGGTTAGCCGTGGAAAAAAATAATGATTTTTGTGAGTTTCAATTGGCTTACGGGTATACTGACCAACATCTGATTAATGATGAATAAATTAAGAGTAGGTAAATATGTTGAAGCGCCTGATGGTTTTAACGATTACTTTTGTGCTGATCGCCTCTGCGGGGTTGTTGGTAGGATGCGGGCAAAAAGGTTCGCTGTACTTACCCGCATCAGAGCCCGTATCAGAGCCTGCACCGGTTGAGACACCTGCGGAGCCAAAAGCACCGGCTGAGCAAACAATCACTAAGTGAATATACGTTTTTTGAGAAGATCATGGATTATTTTAATTACCAAGACGGGCAGTTATTTGCCGAAGATGTACCTGTTGAATCTATAGCCTCCGAGTTTGGCACCCCTTGTTATGTTTACTCAAGGGCTACGTTTGAACGTCATTATAATGCCTACGATAAGGCGTTGGGCGATCATCCTCATTTGGTGTGTTATGCGGTTAAGGCTAACTCAAATATTGCTGTTTTAAGTGTGTTGGCAAAACTGGGCTCAGGCTTTGATATTGTTTCTATCGGGGAACTTGAGCGAGTTATTGCTGCAGGTGGTGACCCGACTAAATGTGTATTCTCAGGGGTCGGTAAGCAAGCCCATGAAATGCGTCGGGCACTAGAAGTGGGCGTTCACTGCTTTAATGTAGAGTCTGAAGCCGAGTTACATCGACTTAATGAAGTAGCGGGCGATATGAATAAGCTTGCGCCTGTTTCATTGCGTGTTAACCCTGACGTTGATGCGGGTACTCACCCTTACATATCAACAGGACTCAAAGAAAACAAATTCGGTATAGATATACTACGTGCACCAGAAGTATATGCCTTGGCAAATGACTTGCCTCATTTGGACATTAAAGGGGTTGATTGCCATATCGGCTCTCAATTAACAGAAGTTGCTCCCTTTTTGGATGCATTAGATCGGGTGTTAGCCCTCATTGACCAGCTTAAAGAGCAAGGCATAGAGCTAAAGCATTTAGATATTGGCGGTGGACTGGGTGTTCGTTATGATCAGGAAACACCACCAGAGCCGAGTGAATATGCGGCCGCGGTAATTGAAAAACTCAAAGGCCGTAAGCTCGCGCTTATTATGGAACCTGGTCGGTCTATTGCCGCTAACGCAGGTATTATGCTCACGCGGGTTGAGTTTTTAAAGCCTACTGAAGAGCATAACTTTGCCATTATAGATGGCGCGATGAATGACCTGCTAAGGCCTGCACTTTATTCTGCATGGCAAGAAATTATACCCGCGATACCTCGTGAAACGGGCGAAAAGAAAACCTACGACTTAGTCGGCCCAGTATGTGAAACCGGTGACTTTTTAGGGAAAAACCGAGAGTTAAACCTAGAGCCGGGTGACCTGTTAGCTGTTCGTTCGGCGGGGGCATACGGCTTTGCTATGAGCTCAAACTATAACAGTCGAAACCGTCCGGCTGAAGTGATGGTTGACGGGGATACACCTCATTTAGTACGCCGTCGTGAAACAATAGAAGACCAGATTTCCTTAGAGTCTTTGTTTTAGAGCTATAGTTTTAAAATCACAGTTTTAGATGCAAGGAAGAGTTAAAGGTTTAAGTAATGTTAATAAAATTCACTAAAATGCACGGCCTGGGTAATGACTTTATGGTGGTCGATATGATCAGCCAGCATGCCCATTTGCGTCCGGAGCAAGTACGAAAGCTCGCAGATCGCCATTTTGGTATCGGCTTTGATCAACTTTTACTGGTGGAGCCGCCGGGGCGCCCTGATGTCGATTTCCGTTATCGTATTTTTAATGCCGATGGCAGCGAAGTTGAACAGTGTGGTAACGGGGCTAGGTGTTTTGCTAGCTATGTAATCGACAATAAGCTAACACCAAAAACCACCATGCGTGTTGAAACCAGTACCGGTATTATTGAACTTACAGTAACCCCTGAAGGCCGTGTTTTGGTCGATATGGGTGCACCTCGCTTACAGCCTACTGATATTCCGTTTGTTGCTGAGCAGGTGCTTTCTGAATATCCGGTAGAGGTTAACGGAGAGCAGGTGGTTGTAAGTGCGGTATCAATAGGCAACCCTCATTGTGTATTGTTAACAGATGATATTAAAACGGCACCGGTAGAGTCTCTTGGTCCTTTACTGGAAAGCCATGAGCGTTTTCCTGAAAAAGTAAACGTAGGCTTTATGGAAATTATTCATCGTCGTTTTGTGCATCTTCGTGTATTTGAGCGGGGAGTGGGTGAAACAATGGCCTGCGGTACCGGTGCCTGTGCTGCGGTTGTAGCAGGTCAGCTTAGAGGTTTGTTAGACTCCAAAGTTGAAGTCAAGCTACCTGGTGGCAATCTACAAATAGAGTGGTTGGGTGATGGTCATTCCGTGATGATGGAAGGTCCCGCGACTAAAGTGTTTGAAGGCCAGGTTCGAGTCTGACATTGGTTAAATGCAAAAACGAATAAAACAAAAAAATAATAGTTTTAAAGTAGCGAGGAGTGGTGAAGTAATGACCCTTAAAGATGTAAGCTCTGAGAATCAACAAACGCTCACGGAACAAAATGTTGTTGAGTACCTGAGAACGCACTCAGATTTTTTTATTAATCATGAGTATCTACTTAACGAAATTAAGTTGCCACATCCAAGCGGTACAGCTATTTCTCTTGCGGAGCGTCAGGTTCATGTATTTCGTGAGCAGCGTGATGACTTGCAGCATGAGCTAGCAGACCTGATTGATATAGCAAAACAAAATGATCAGTTTTTTGATAAAAGCAAACGCTTATTAATGAACCTGCTTGAAGCGCAAAGTCTTGATGAAGTTATGATTGTCGTAGAAAACAGTATTCAAAATGACTTTGGACTTAAATTCTGCAGCATGTTGTTGTTTGGTGACAAGGTTGAATATCCGGTTAGTAATGTTCAAATGATTTCACAGCTTGAGGCTGAAGCAACACTGGGTGCCTTAACAGAAAGTAAAAAAGCAGTGTGTGGCCGCTTCACTGAAAATCAACTAAAGTGCTTGTTTCCTGCCGTTAAAGAACACGTTGTTTCTGCTGCTATTATCCCCTTGCGAGGGAATAACTTACAAGGCATGTTTAGCCTGGGTAGTGATGATGAAAACTACTTTGAAAGCGGCATGGGTTCGTTATTTCTAAGTTATATAAGTGATACATTAAGTCGTTTATTGCCGCCATTATTGCAGAGAGAAAGAGCCACGACTAAAGCTGAAGACGTAGTCTCTCTTTTATAAATGATAAAACTTATTACCTTCGACCTGGATAACACCTTATGGCATGCAGACCCGGTAATCATTCGGGCCGAGCAATGCTTATATGAGTGGCTGAAAACAAACTGCCCTGAACTGACCAATAAATACAGTAAAGAATCAATGCGGCAATTTAAGACTCATGTTGCTAACGCTACCCCCTCGTTAAAGCATAAAGTGAGTGCGTTACGGTTGGAGGCGATTAAGCTTAGCCTTCTGGAGGTGGGTTATGATGAAAGTAATGCAATGCAGCAAGCTCAAAGGGCATTTGAAGTATTTCATCAGGCCCGCCAACAGGTTGAATTTTTTGATCATTCCCTTCAAATTTTAAATGAGCTTAAAAAAAATTATAGGTTAGCAGCGTTGACTAACGGTAATGCAGATGTGTCAATTATCGGCTTAGATCGCTATTTTGATTTTTCTTTGTCTGCCGAATCAGTTGGAAAACAAAAACCTGAACCTGATATGTTCTTGATAGCCTTAGATCGTGCCAACGTGAATGCTGAAGAGGTTATACATATAGGCGACCATCCAGAGCATGACATTATGGGGGCGAGTAAGGTGGGTTTTTATACCATATGGGTTAATTTTGAATCCGTAAACTGGAGTGATATAAGCCCTTCTTTTTGTTCGCCTACGGCTGAGGCAAATTGTTTAAGCGAAATACCTAAACTGGTTGCTCAAATTTCAGAAGGATCATTTAAATAGTCTATACTTTATTGATTCGATAGCTTCTCAACTATAACGACAGGAACCAAGGGCCAATGTCAGGACGTAAAGCGAGCAGTGATGATGTAAAGCGATGGAAAGATAAATATTTTGCTCAGTCTGATGAGTTAGAAAAAAAAGAAAAATCGTTTGATGAGCAGGTAGGCATTCTTGAACGCCTGCTGGTGAGAGTGAGTTTAGCCGCTGAAGGCCTGAATGATAATTTAGATACACAGCTAACATCGCTCCGTGACTTGTTAAGAA
>JQIA01001198.1_pt1 | contig 13985 bp, 11 predicted proteins | sample 811431 | NCBI WGS metagenome assembly JQIA01 (sample SAMN02998118, study PRJNA258478) | marine sediment metagenome | biome: marine; feature: seafloor; material: sediment; isolation source: oil-polluted sediment collected from 3 locations (0.5 km, 0.7 km and 0.9 km)... | place: USA: Gulf of Mexico ... | reverse complement strand
GGTTTCTGGTCATTTCAAACGCGGTGCGAAATTAAAACACGTGCGTTCGGGTAAAACACTGGCAATTCACAATCCAGTTTTGTTCTTGGCGCAGGACCGTGAACTGGCAGAAGAAGCCTGGCCCGGAGATATCATCGGTCTTCCCAATCATGGGAATTTGCGCATTGGGGATGCCCTTACCGAAGGTGAGAATATCCGCTTTACTGGTATTCCAAGTTTTGCGCCTGAGCTTTTACAAAAAGTGCGGCCAGTTGACCCCATGCGGGCGAAACATTTGAGCCGCGCTCTTATTCAAATAGCAGAAGAAGGCGCTGCGCGAACCTTTAAAACCAGAATGGGATCCGAATGGGTTGTCGGTGTTGTGGGTGCCTTGCAATTTGAAGTGCTCGCGGATCGTATTCGGACGGAGTATGATATCCCGGTGAACTTTGAACAGACTGAACTTTATACCGCTCGTTGGGTGGAGCATGAAGATCATCTAGAACTTAAAAAATTCTTGGATGCCAATCAGGCATCTTTAGCCGAAGACCACGATGATGCGCCTGTATTCCTTGCTCGAAACGCGTGGCATTTGGAACGGGCAGAAAAAGACTGGCCGAACATTAAATTCCGCCATACAAAAGAGCAAATGAGCTGAGGAGAGTGTTATGCCGTCATTTGATATTGTTTCAAAAACAGACCTGAACGAAGTTGAAAATGCGCTGAATAATGTGCGCCGTGAAATCGAAACGCGTTACGATTTTAAGGGCAGCCATTGCAGTATTGAACAAAATGAAGGCGTCCTAACGATCCTTGCGGACGATGAGTTGAAGCTGAAGCAAATGCACGAACTTCTTCAAGGGCACCTCACACGTCGTAAAGTGGATGCGGCTGTGCTTGATTATAAGCCGCTTGAACATGCCGCCGGACAAAGTGTCCGCCAGCAAGTGATCGTCCGGGAAGGCCTTGATAAAGAACTTGCCAAGAAGCTGGTTAAATTGATCAAAGGCTCGAAAATTAAGGTACAAGTGTCAATTCAGGGGGATGAGTTGCGCGTTACCGGTAAAAAACGGGACGAACTGCAGGAGACCATCGCATTTTGCAAAGAGCAAGAAACAGATATGCCCCTGCAATACATAAATTTCCGCGACTAATAAAGAGGACGTCAGAACCAATTTGCGCTCTGACGTCCCAATTTTTAATTTTATGCCAGTTGGTAAGTTGATGTCACTTCAATGCCGCCATCGGTTTTAACTTCTCCCGTTTCTACAAGCATAATGATATGTGAATAGACAGAGCGTGCCGCAGCGGGATGCAAATATTCTGGGACATCCGTATACATCTTTTCCACCATGCTTGGGATGCCCATTGGCCCATTTTTCAAACACTCTCGAATTTGATCGATCCGTCCGTGACGATGGGCGATAAGGCCGCGTACAAACGGATGTGGGTCGGTAATAGCAGGGCCGTGGGTCGGCCAATATAATTTGTGATCATAATCCAGCAGTTTTTCTAAACTATCCAAATATTGCACCATGTCACCGTCGGGCGGAGATACGATGGACGTGGACCAGCCCATGACATGATCTCCAGAGAATAGCGTTTTCTCTTCCATAAGCTCGAAACACAGATGGTTGGAGAGGTGGCCCGGCGTGTGAATGGCCTTCATTGTCCAACCGGCACCTTTAATTTTATCACCGTCAGCGACTTTAACATCAGGGACGAAATCCATATCGCCGTCCTGCTCAGGCTTCATACCGGGTTTACCGCTGCCGTGTGGGCCAAATCCGTAAGTTTTAGCCCCTGTTTTCTTTTTCAAAATGGCAGCGCCGGGTGAATGGTCGCTGTGCGTGTGGGTTACCAGAATATGGGTGATGGTTTCACCAGCTGTTTCCCGCAAGATTGCATCAATATGTTCTTCATCATAAGGGCCTGGATCGATAACCGCGATTTCGCCCCGGCCAATGATGTAAGTTCCCGTACCATGCAGCGTGAAAGAGCTGGCGTTTCCTGCAATAACTCGGCGAATGGAGGGGCTTAGTTCACTCGCAACGCCATATTGGAATTCGAGCTCTTTCTTAAAGGGAATAGTGGCAGCCATTTCTCGGTCCTAGTGGGTAAAACTGATATCAGATACGCATTTGATACGAAAAAACGCCTTAATAGTATGGTTTTTTGGCGTTTGATCATCTTTCAAAGATTCTACCTGCAATTTGATTACTTTGCTAGCGAGGAACTTTGTCAGGAATATAATCAATTACGAAATTTGATTTTATGGAGGCAAGATATGTCACACTTTTAAAGTGAAATAGGCCCCGAAATATTTACATGTAATCGTTAGATCTAACGTACGTTTTAGTAAATTAGATCAAGCTTTCAGGGTATGGGCAGTGTTAATTGATAAACAAATAAAATTTGATTCAAGTAAAAATAAATTATTTTCAATAAAAATACATCAGATTTCAATATAAAAACCTAAGTCAATAATATAATTATTGAGTATTTTTAATTATTTTCATCACAAATTGCAGTTTTTTAACTAAATAAAAATTTATGCTGCATGTGCGAACAATAAATTGACTTACCGTTCACGTATCTACTGTTGACGCTAAAATAAAAGACTGACTATAGTTTTAACAAGAGCCGCGGATGTCCGATATGTGACGCGGCTTTTCTGAATAAACAAAAACCATCGGACAAACAGGGGAGGCCGTTCTGTTAGAATTTTTACAGTTGGTCATAGGCGGAGTGTCAATTGGGTGCATTTATGCGCTAGTCGCACTCGGTTTCGTATTGATCTACAAAGCAACTGAAGTTGTTAATTTCGCTCAGGGCGAGCTTATGATGCTCGGAGCGTTTCTCGCATATACCTTTATTTCTATACTGGGGTGGAACTATTGGTTGGGGGCTGCTGCTGCAATAGGCTGCATGTTCGTGATCGGTAATCTTGTCGACCGCGTCGTTCTGCGACCGGTATTAGGACAACCGCAATTTTCCATCGTTATGGTAACCATCGGATTTGGCTATATTGCCCGCAGTGTTGCGGGAATGGTGCCCGGGTGGGGAACCGAGACGTACGCGATCTCCACACCATTTTCCAGTGAAGGAATGCAAATTTTACCTCAATCAATGGGCTCTCTTGTGATTTCCCAAATTGATTTATCGGTAATTATCGCAACTTTCTTGTTATGTGGTATTCTCTATGCCTTCTTCACCTACACCAAACTGGGTGTGGCAATGCAGGCATCCTCCCAGAATCAATTAGCCTCCTATTATATGGGGATCCCCGTAAAATCAGTCTTTTCTATGATCTGGGGTATTAGTGCAGCAGTTGCCGCCGCAGCAGGCATATTGCTGGCACCGACCACATTGATTGATACCAGCATGGGCTTTCTTGGATTGAAAGCGTTTCCTGCAGCCGTTCTTGGTGGATTTGGATCCATTCCGGGAGCCGTGGTTGGCGGTATCATTATTGGAATAATTGAGACCCTAGCAGGGTTCTATCTACCTCCTGGCTTTAAAAATGTAGCAGCATACGTTGTGTTGTTGATTGTTTTGGTCGTACGGCCTCAAGGCCTGTTTGGTGAGAAGACAGGGAAGAGGGTGTAATTATGCGTTTTTTGTTTAAAACCGAGTATGAGCAAGATATTAAAATTGCGAAACACTCCGGATACTACTGGTCTTATGGTGCATTGTTGGCTGCGGTCCTGATTGTCCCGTTCTTCTTAGAAGAATATTATGTGGGCCAAATGACACAGCTTTATATTATGGCTATCGCTGGCGTTGGGCTGATGTTGCTTGCTGGGTATACAGGATTGGTGAGCCTTGGTCATGCCGCCTTTTTTGGCATCGGTGCCTATACAGAGGCCGTCTTAACGGGGAACGGGGTTTCGCTTCCGTTTATGGAGGAACCGATTGTTTTCTCCTTCTTCATATCTTTTCCGTTAGCGGGTCTTTTCGCAGGCCTCGCGGGTGTTGCCATTGGTATACCAGCGCTTCGATTGGTTGGTATATATCTTGCCATAGCGACCTTTGCTTTCGCCATCATCATCGAGGAAATTCTATCTCGCTGGGAAAGTGTTACACACGGGTATTCGGGACTAATGGTTGAGGCGGTATATATCGGTGACATAGAAATTAGCGATGGAACGCCGTTCTATTATCTGTGTCTAGGTGTTCTGGTAGCTGTGATTTTGTTCTCACTGAACCTTTTACGCTCTCCGACCGGGCGCGCAATGATGGCAGTTCGAGATTCTGAAATTTCGGCCCAAAGTATGGGTGTTAATCTTGCTCAAACAAAAACAATTGCGTTTGCATTGAGTGCTGGAATAACCGGTCTTGCGGGGGCTTTGTTCGCTCATAAGCTGGGTTTCCTATCTCCAGAGAGTTTTACTGTGCTGCAATCTCTTGAATTGTTGGTTTTGGTTGTTGTTGGCGGGCTTGGATCTTTACACGGTGCAATCTTCGGGGCTTTGTTCATATTGGCATTACCGCAAGCACTCGCGATTTTGAAAGATTATGTTCCGACACAGATTGCGGAAATACCCGGTATTGAGCCCTTGATATTTGGCTTAATCCTTGTGTTTTTCATCATCTTTGAGCCTATGGGAATTTATGGTCGTTGGCTAAAGGTAAAGCTCTATTTCCAAATGTTCCCGCTTTACAAAAAGGCGACATTCAAACGCCAGAAATCTTATATGAAATCTGAGAGGTTGAAATGAGCCTTTTTACAGCAGAAAATATTGCCATTAATTTTGGTGGTGTGAAGGCAGTTGACGGTGTCAACTTTGATATTAAAAAGGGTGAGTGTTTTACCATTATTGGACCAAACGGTGCGGGTAAAACGACTATCTTTAATCTTATAAGCCGGATCTATGATGTCACCGAAGGCCGCATGACTCTCGATGGACAGGATATAACCGAAACTCCGCCGCATGATATTGCGGGATTGGGGATTGCCCGCACATTTCAAAATATTGAATTGTTTGAGCATGCTTCGGTTCTCCAGAATCTTTTGGTGGGGAGACATTGCCACACAAAAAGATCAATTTTTGCAGAAAGTCTATTTTTGCCTTCAGTTCGAAAAGAGGAACTTGCCCACCGGGAAAAGGTTGAAGAGATCATTGATTTTCTCGATTTGCAGCATTACCGAGAAAGTTTGATCATGAACCTTCCCTACGGGGTGCGGAAGGTTGTTGAACTTGGTCGTGCTCTTTGTACAGAACCTAAATTGATCCTTCTAGATGAGCCGTCTTCAGGGCTTAACGTTGAAGAGACCCAGGACATGGCATTCTGGATCGAAGATATTAAGAAGGATTTGGGGATCACGGTTTTAATGGTTGAGCATGATATGGGATTGGTTTCGGAAGTCTCCGACCGCGTTCTTGTTTTAAATTATGGCCGAATGCTCGCGCAAGGTACACCAAGCGAAGTGCAAAAAGATCCAGAAGTGATTAAAGCGTATTTGGGAGGATGATATGAAAGAGCCGATTTTAAAAGTTCGAAATATCGAAACCTATTACGGACCAATTATGGCAATTCGCGGCGTCTCATTGGACGTTGAAGAGGGTAAGATTGTAACCGTCCTTGGCGCTAATGGTGCCGGCAAGACAACGATATTGAAGACCATTAGTGGTGTCATGGATCCGCAAAAAGGAAGCGTTGTCTTCGACGGTCAGACCATTCAAAAGAAAGATCCCGATCAGATTATGCGGCGCGGCCTTAGCCACGTGCCTGAGGGGCGGGAAGTTTTCCCATTTTTGAGTGTCTATGATAATTTAATGATGGGGGCATACACGCGAAATGATAAAGACGCTATTGCGAAAGACCTAGAATTGGTTCACGATTATTTTCCAATCTTGAAGCAACGCGGTGAACAACCAGCTGGACAGCTTTCTGGTGGTGAGCAACAAATGCTTTCTATTAGCCGTGCAATGATGTCGCGTCCAAAAGTCATGTTGCTTGATGAGCCGAGTTTGGGACTAAGTCCGCTGCTTGTTAAAGAAATCTTTGGGATTATTAAGCGCCTAAATGTTGAGCAGGGAATGACCATGCTTTTGGTTGAGCAAAATGCTAATATAGCATTGCATACTGCAGATTTTGGTTATGTTCTGGAGGTTGGCCGTATTGTTATGGAAGATACGACTGCAAATCTTCTTGAAAAGCAAGATATCCAAGAATTCTATCTTGGGATGCAAGATCATGGTGTTCGCGGTAAGCGCCGCTGGAAAAAACGGAAAACATGGCGATGAGCAGGACGGTAGGGAGATAATCATATGAACGCAATTACATACCCGCCAACCCTGATTGAGGGAACGGATACAACAGCAAAGCTCTTTTGGAAAAGAGTTGGCGAGTTCAATGAAAAAGTTGCCATGCGGGAGAAAGATCTCGGCATATGGCGGACGGTTTCTTGGACCGAATATGGCGCACGCGCGCAGTCGATTGGGCTGGGGCTAGTCTCTTTAGGTCTTCACCGCGGCGAGGTCGTTTCTATACTCAGCGATAATAATCCAGAGTGGCTCTATTTCGACATGGGTATTTTAGGTGTCGGCGGCGTTAGCAATGGCGTTTATACGACGGATAGTTCAGCCCAAGTCGAATATCTATGCTTAGATTCTAAAACTAAATACTTTGTTGTTGAGAATGAAGAGCAGCTTGATAAGATTTTGGAAGTTCGAGATCGAGTTCCGGATCTTCGTAAAATTATTGTCCTGGATATGGAAGGGCTTAGGGATTTCTCCGATGATATGGTCATTAGCATTGATGATCTATATGAAATGGGCGACAAATACCATGCCGAGCATCCGGAGTTTTGGGAAGAGGCTATTTCTAAATCAGAATCCCAGGAACTTGCCATTCTAATTTATACTTCAGGCACGACAGGCCCGCCAAAAGGGGCGATGATTTCACATCGTAATTTGATGTTTCAAATTTCAAACCTGACACCGATTGTCGGCTTTGGACCAGAAGATGAACAATTGTCTTTCTTGCCGCTCTGCCATATTGCGGAAAGAGCCTACAGTGTATTCTTACCATTGTTCTCAGGCTCCGTTGTGAACTTTGTGGAGGGGCCGGATACCGTTCCTGAAAATATTCGAGAAGTCTCTCCGACAATATTTTTTGCGGTTCCAAGAATTTGGGAAAAATTCTATTCTGCCATTACCTTGCAGCTTAGCGATGCAACAGGCCTTCAGAAACTGGCTTATAAACTGGCGATCGCGACGGGATATGAGGTTGCGGAATGTAAGATGGATGGTCGGACGCCTTCAAGTTTCTTAAAAGCCAAATTCTGGCTTGGCGACTATTTGGTATTGAGAAATATCAAACGTTTTCTGGGACTGGATAGGGCGCATTATTTGGGATCAGGTGCCGCGCCAATTTCACCAGATCTGATTAAATGGTATTTGGCTCTTGGGCTTGATATGTATGAGGTCTATGGGCAGACCGAAAATGTAGGTCTTGCGACAACAAATCTGGCAGGCCAATTCAAACTTGGGACAGTGGGTCCGCCAACGCCAAATACGGAAGTGTCCATATCTGATGCTGGCGAAATCCTGCTGAGAGGCCCGCATGTCTTTATGGGATATCTAAACCAGCCAGAAAAAACAGCGGAGACAGTTGTTGATGGTTGGCTCCACACAGGCGATGTTGGGTATATCGATAACGAAGGATTTGTGAAAATCACAGATCGGATGAAGGACATTATTATTACCGCGGGCGGTAAAAATATTACGCCGTCAGAAATTGAAAATCAGATCAAATTTAGCCCATACGTTTCTGATGCGGTGGTCATTGGAGACAAGCGCAAATACTTGACGTGTCTCATTATGATCGACCAAGAAAACGTCGAGAAATTTGCGCAAGACCATGACGTACCGTTCACCAACTTTAAAAGCCTTTGCGGGACAGACGAAGTTGTTGATTTGGTTTGGAGCGAAATTGAAAAGGTGAATAAGAATTTTGCACAAGTGGAGACAATTAAGAAAGTTCGCCTAATTGATGAAATATTAACAGCGGAAGATGATGAATTAACGCCAACCATGAAATTAAAGAGATCATTTGTGAATAAGAAATATGCAGACCTAATTAACACCATGTATTGAATGGGTGTTGCATTGACTTTTACATGTATGGGAGCAGGTAATTAGTAAATAAATTAAAAACTTTTGGGAGGAAGATAATGAAGAGAAGAAGTTTTGTCCGTTTGGGACTAACAGTTGCGACAGGGATTGTTGCCGCCACTGCATTTACAAGCGCTAGTCAGGCAGCACAGGGTGTTACTGACGATAAAATCATTCTGGGATCACATCAGCCTTTGTCTGGTCCTGTTGCGCTTTGGGGCGTGCCTGTAACCAATGGAATGCGCATGGGAGTTGAAGAGATTAACGCGAAGGGCGGCATTAATGGTCGCAAACTTGAGTTAATCGTTGAAGACACAGCTTATCAGCAACAGAAGGCCGCACAAGCTGGCGATAAATTGCTCAAAAAAGATAAAGTCTTTGCGCTGGTCGGGCCTCTTGGTACGCCAACAAACATGGTGACAATGCCACGTGCCCTTAAACGAGGTGTATTGAACTTATTCCCATTGTCTGCAGCGAAAGAAATGTTTGAACCATTCCATGAGCTGAAGTTTTCAAATTTGACTCCCTACGATGATCAAATGCGTTCTGCGGTCAAATATTTTGTAGAAAATGAAGGCGTGAAGAAAGTTGGCGTTTTGTATCAAGATGATGATTTTGGTAAAAATGTTCTTCTTGGTTGTGAAGAGCAAGCCAAAGCAATGGGATTACCTGAGGTTGTTAAAACCAACTTTAAGCGAGGATCCAAAGATTTCTCATCACAGATTGCAAAATTGAAATCTGCTGGCGCTGATCTTGTCTGCCTTGGCACAATTATCGGCGAAACCATCGGAAGCATGGCGACTGCGAAAAAGATTGGCTATAAAACGAAGTTTGTTGTGAGTTCAGCAGGTTACGTGCCAGAAAACATCACGCTCGCCAAAGGCTTAACCGAAGGGCTGTATGGCGTCAGCCAGACACCAATACCGTATTATGATGATGTTAATGCGGACGTTAAGGCTTGGATGGATCGATATAAAGCACGCTTTAATAAAGATGCAGTTTTGCAGTCCATCGCTGGATATGAAGTTATCCGACTGTTTGCTGAAGGTGTAAAAATTGCGGGTAAAGATTTAACCGCAATTAAAGTTGCTAAAGCCCTTGAAAGCATCAAGGATTTTAAGTCCAAATTTGGCGGTGCATCAGTTAGCTTTAGTGCAAAGGATCATCTGGGACCAGATCAGCGGAACAGCGTTTCGCTTTATAAGGTTTCAGGCCCAAAATGGCAGAGAATAGATAGTATCAGCTACTAAAATATTATAATCTAGTTTAAGGGCCCGGCTATTTTTAGTCGGGCCTTTTTGTGAACTAATTAGTAACTAATCATGGGTACTCTGGCCTAAATTCAGTTAATTAAACTCATGATTGCGTGTGTTTTCCTAGGGGGAAATATGTTTAAGGCACTACCAAAGTTTTTAAAAATAAAAAATAATACAGAAGAAGAAACTTTAGAAGAAACTTTAGGAAAAACTTCAGAAAAATTGGACGCAGGAGAAAAAATAAAGATTGGTATTCGAGCCCGTCTTTATGTGTCATTTGGTGTTATTGCCCTAATGACCCTTGCCTCAGGTGGTGTGGGTTGGGCACTATTTTCAAGCCTTGGTAATACTTTGGAAAATACAACAAAATCGTCAATTGAGGCGGTAACATTTGCACAAAAACTAGCCGACAATGCAAAACTTGTCGCGGCTGTCGCTCCGAGATTGCTTAAAGCGACGACTTTGCAGGACGTGAAGACAGAAAGTCAAATCGCCCAAAAATATCTGATCGCTTTGGATGATAGCGTTATCAACCTGTATAATCTTGATGTTGATATGGCTGTTATTGAAAGCGTCCAGGAAAATGTATCAGAACTTTCCACCAGTTTTCTCGATCTGAATACTCAAATGAGAATTAGGGTTAAATCAAATGCAAAATCAGATGAAATTGCATTGCAAGTTTCAGATTTCCATAAAAGACTAACAGAAATTTTGCAACCTTATATTATTGAGCAACATAAAATTGTGAATGTTGAGGCAGCAAGTCTCGGTATTGAAGAAGATTTGGATGCAGTTCGGGAAGGTATTACACGTCTGTTTGAAGAAGAGGTTAATAACCTAAGCCGAGCATTGGCGCTTCAAAGTAGCATAAACATGACCGCGGGTATCATGCACCGCATGGCAGTGGAAACAGACGCAGAAAAACTTGATCTGCTCACAGATGAGTTCTCTGTTTACGGCGCAAGGATGCGGATGTCACTGATGCTGCCCGAATTCGAAGGTAAAGAGCAATTCATTAAGGATGTTGATGCATCCCTTGAATTGGCGAATTCAGATCAGGGGCTAATGGTATTGCGGGAAAGATATATTACAACCGCGGCCAAAGCTGATGCAACTATCGCCAGTGTTACAAGCAATGCGAATGCATTGTCAGCGAATATTGATCAAGTGGTGACGGAAATTTCTGCTGCAACGGATAAAACAATTGGTATTGCCGCTGAAAATATTGAAGTTGGTAAAATTCAATTGGGTGTCATCTCGGCTGTTAGCCTTACGTTGGCCTTGTTAATTGCATGGCTGTATGTGGGTAGAAATTTGATGCGCCGGTTAAATCGACTGGTTGACGATATGGGGCTTATTTCTACGGGCAATTTGGAAACAGAAGTATCGGTCGTTGGAAATGACGAAATTACCAAAATGGGTAACGCCCTAATCGGTTTTCGAGATACAGCAAAAGAAACTGAAAAGCTGCGTGAACAAGCGGAATCGGGGCGCATTCGCCGTGAAGGCGAGCGTCAACAAGCCGAAAAAGAAGCTGCTGAAGCTGACAAACAGCTGCAAAAAGATAAAGAACGCGACGCGCTTGAAGCTGAAGAGCTTAAACGGGCTGAAATGGACAAATTGGCAAATGATTTTGAGGGAAGTGTCAAACATCTTGTTGAAAGCTTTGCCGCTGCGACAACTGAAATGTCCGCAAGTTCTGAATCTATGTCGGAAGCTGCCAATGAGACAAGCAATCGGTCTAATGCGGTATCTAATGCGTCAGATATCGCCAGCAGCAGTGTCAATTCTGTGGCATCTGCCACGGAAGAGCTGACATCCTCTATTAATGAGATTAGCCGGCAAGTCGGGCAAGCTGCTAGTATCGCAAGTGGTGCCGTTGAAGAGGCTACACGGACAAACGAAATGGTTACGAGTTTGAGTGACGCAGCCGCTAAAATTGGTGATGTCGTAGGACTGATTAACGATATCGCGGGTCAAACCAATTTATTGGCACTTAATGCAACCATTGAAGCGGCTCGCGCCGGTGATGCTGGTAAAGGATTTGCTGTTGTGGCTTCTGAGGTGAAAAATCTCGCCACACAAACAGCACGTGCCACAGAAGAGATTTCAGCTCAAATTAAGGCTGTGCAAGAAGAGACCAACAGTGCCGTTGGCGCCATTGGCGGAATATCCAGCACAATTTCTCAGATAAGTGAAATTGCAACCGGTATTGCATCTGCTGTTGAAGAGCAGGGTGCAGCTACAGGAGAGATTAGTCGAAGCGTTCAGCAGGCCGCTCAAAGTACGCAAGAAGTTTCTCAAAACATTAATTCAGTTAATGATGCTGCCGTATCTACAGGTAAATCGGCGGAGGCAGTTAGGGCCGTTTCCAACGAGCTATCGAAAGAAGTTAGCGATCTGGATCAAGAGGTTCAAAGCTTCCTCTCCCGTGTTAGAGCTGCCTAAATTTCCACTAATAAAGGCCCGATTTTGTCGGGCCTTTATTAGTGTGACTAATTAGAATTTTTTAAATAATTAGCTATGCCCGCCACTGAAAACAAAGTCAGTGTGTCTTCAGTTTCGATCATATGACCGAGCTCTTCTTCTAGATGTAGAATTAGCCGCATGTGATTTAAACTATCCCATTTGTCGATGGTTTCGATTGTATCTTCAGCGCTAATACTGTCTGCATTACAATCAAGTACGACTGAGATGTGTTTGATTGCTGTCGCTGTAAAAACGTCACTCATATATTTAGGTCTCTTCTTTTGTTTTTAAGGCCGCGTATTCTACTCTCTTTTGTTCGAGCCAATCTTCTTTGAACAAGGCAAATTCAACAACATCGTCAAAACCACCCTCGCGATTTCGAATTTGGCGTATTCGAACTCCTTCTTTCTTAAAATGTTGTCTTGAATAATTAAATAAAGCGGGCAGGTTTCGAGATCGGACATATCCGCAAATTTTTTCAATTTTCATAGCAGAAAATAGAAACTGGATAATACGTTCGCGAACTTCTAGGACCACAGCTGCTCCCCAAAAATCTTTATCCCCAATCATGATACTCGTTATCGCCATTTCATTTTTGAAGTCGATATATATCCGGAAAATTCCAACGGGTTTTTTAGTCGCTTTGTCATGTATGAGGAGCGCGAAATTCCCAGTGTTTTTATAGTTTGAAAAAAATCGAGAGAGTTGGTTATTATCCATACCCATAGGGTCGTTCATATAACGCATGACTTCTTTATCTGCAAACCAGGCAACTATCTCTCCTGGAATATGTGCCGGCTCGATCGACCGAAGAATGTAATTTTCTGTTTCGAGTGTTATCGGCGTGCCAAACTTCCATCTCATTTCCGGTCACCGGCTTCCAGGCATTTATCCCGCACATTATTACGGTTTATCTTGCCCCGATCAGTTTTTGGTATTTCATCTATAAAAAACCAACTTTCAGGAATAGCTTCCCGGCGAATAAGATGGCTCATCCATTCTTGCAACGCTTTAGAGTTTGCAGGGACGTTGTCTTTTAAAACACAAGCTGCCGCGACCCGCTCTCCGCTAATGGCATCTGGCAATCCAAATACACAAACCTCCTGAATGTCTTCATGACGTTCAAGAAGCAGATCGATTTCTTCCGGTAAAATTTTCATTCCCGCCCGATTAATTTCAGATTTTTGCCGCCCTGTGATGCGAATTGATCCATGGGCATCGATGGTACCGATATCACCCGTATGGAACCACCCATTAACAAGCACTGCTTCGGTGAGCTCCGTTTGCCTGAAATACCCGTTCATAAGGGAGGGCGTTTGAATGAGCAACTCTCCCTCTCCGGTTGGCGATTTTTCACCGGTTTCAGTGTTGAGGATCATTGCAGATCCGCCCCAAACCTTTCCAATTAGACCATCTACACACTGCCCGTCGGAAAGAGAAGTTCCACCAATCCAGTTTGCGGTCTCTGTAATGCCGTACATGTTGAAAACGTTATCGGTGCCGCACCATTTTCCAATGGCGGCCCACAGGTCAGAAGATAAGGGGGCTGAACCCACATGTACGCGCTTCAATGTTCCCTTCTGAGGAGGCTGTGATAATCTCGTGACCATCTTCCAGAACGAGGGGACAGAGCTTAGAAATGTGATATTATTTTCGTCAATGATTTCTCCAATTTTCGAGAGCCCTTGTGGTGATTTATCATCGAGTAGAATGACATCTTGACCATTCAAAAGCGGGGTAAGTAAATTCCCAATTAGGCCATGGCCAAAATGGGTGGGCAGCGGGCAAAGCGTTCTTTGCGTGCTGCCATTTCCCATATAGGCCATATTCAATGAAAGACGAGATAAAAGGGATCTAAAGCTATGCTCTACGCCTTTCGGGTTGCCTGTAGTCCCGGATGTAAATAAATAGAGGGCAGGGTCATCAAGTGACGGGGGCGTTCCCGTGTTTAAGGGTCTGTTTTTGTTGATAAATGTAGGGGCGAGATCATATCCACCCAAAACAACAGAAGGCTCAACAAAATCTATGAGAGTTTGTTTTTCGTTTTCTGTTACTGCCGGGTTTATGCAAGCAGCTGCGGCACCAAGGTTCCATACAGCGAGAAGATCAGCTACAAACCCAGCTGATCCACCATGGCAAATCATAACGCGATCCAAGG
>JQIA01001197.1_pt1 | contig 13988 bp, 14 predicted proteins | sample 811431 | NCBI WGS metagenome assembly JQIA01 (sample SAMN02998118, study PRJNA258478) | marine sediment metagenome | biome: marine; feature: seafloor; material: sediment; isolation source: oil-polluted sediment collected from 3 locations (0.5 km, 0.7 km and 0.9 km)... | place: USA: Gulf of Mexico ... | reverse complement strand
AGAAAGAGCTGTTTTAGAAGCTATAAAATAATTCTACATGACCCAAACAAATAAACTATACGTTTTGTCCTATTTTAATCTTAGAATTTCAGTTGGTGTTTTAGGAATATCGTTGCCATTTATCTTAGTTCTAGGTTCCCTGATCTTAGATGGAGAAAATGAGATTCTTCATTCAATAAGTACATATTATCATACACGAATGAGAAATGGATTAGTTGGTATTATGTCTGCCGTTGCTCTATTCTTATTTGCATATAAAGGTCATGATTTAAGAGATAATATTGCTGGTCATTTGGGAGGGATATTTGCCTTGGGAGTAGCATTCTTCCCTAATTCTTTATCTCATCCTGAATCTTTAATTCATAATCTGCATTTAGCTTCAGCGACGCTGTTTTTTCTAGTGTTAATTTATTTTTCAATTGTTTTATTTACAGCAAGCGATAAACCAAAACCTTATTCTAAACCAAAGAAAAGAAGAAATATGGTATATTATATTTGCGGTTTTACAATGCTTGTGTGCATTATTTTTATTGCTGTTGTGAAAATTTGGCTCGAAAAAGACATTCCGCAAATTGAAAATCTAAAACCTTCATTTTGGTTAGAGACAATAGCGCTTGTTGCTTTTGGAATTTCTTGGTTAACCAAGGGTCAAGCGATATTTAAGGATGCAAAAATTAGCTAAAAAAGCTACTCCGCCAATTTAATAGTAAAATAAAATCGGCTTCCTTCATCTGGTTCACTTTTAACCCATAGCTTCCCATTATTACTTTCTATAAAATCTTTACAAACCAATAGCCCTAAACCACCAGTTTTTTCAGCTTTTTGCTCAAATCCTATATTCTGGAAGCTAAACAAATTCTTAATTTCATTTTCAGACAATCCAATACCTGAATCCGAAATACATATTTCTATTTCCCTTTGTATTAATACTGCTCTAATCAGTATAAGACCTTTTTGGGGAGAGAATTTTATTGCATTGGAAATCAAATTACGAAATACCGTAGAAATCATATAATTATCTCCAAAACCTGTAATGTTTGGATCAATATCAATCTCAATTTTTATACTCTTTTCCGTAAAAAGCTCACGATACAATTGAATGGCGTTGTCGGCAATTTCTCTTATGTTAATATTCGCTCTATTTTGCTCTAAATTTCCGGATTGCATTTTCGACCAATCCAGTAAATCCTCTAATAAACTTTGTAAAGAGCCCGAAGATTGATGCATTCGCTCAACTATTGTTTTATATTTCTCCTCTTTAAAATTCTCTGATTTGTTGAGAAAAAATTCTGTTAGTCCTACAAAACTACCTATCGGACCTTTTAAATCATGAGCAATAATTGAATAAACAATGTCTTTATGCTTTTGAGAATCTTTTAGTTCTTCTGCTTTTTCAATTAATTGCTTCTCTTTAATATTTATAAACCACTGGTATACACCAATTGCAGTTCCCATTCCCAAAAAACAAATAATAATATTCGAACTGTGAAAAATAGAAATAAATTTCTCGGGAATATTAATTAAATGGTCAAATGGTAAGGTGAAAAACTCTAACAAGATATAAATAACAAAATATAATATTATGAAAAAAATCAAGTGAAATTTTTGTTTAAACGTCCATATGAAAACGGGAATAGTACATGCAAGTAGTAGAAACACCTGGAAATCTGGTCTTTTCCCAAACAGAATTAAAACCACCGTAGTCATGTAAAAAGGAGTTAAGATTCCCACTAAAAGTTTTGCCGTATTATAAAAACCCTTTTTATTAACTACAATAATACCAATAGTTAAAAACGAACAGAAAGTGAGAAAATAAATTGCAGGTTTAAATAGATTAAAATCAAGTAAACTGTAAATTCCAATATATAGCAACATATTAGAAATCGTAATAAGACAAATATAATTTACAATTTTAATCCTATGCAGTTCATCTTGACTATAAGTAGAAAGGATATTCTCAGGGAAATCAACATTTAGAAACCATTTGAGCTTATCTGTAATTTTTTTCATACGATTTAAAGTAATAAGTAATTATCAAAAGAGCTAATGATTATAAAAAATTAAATGCAAGCTTGTGTACGGATAAGTAAGACTTTAGTTTTAAAAAACATTCACATTCTTTACCTTTAAGGATTAATATCTAATATTTATCACAGTGTTAAACAAATCTTTCAATTATGAAAATTACTTTTATTCAAACCGGAGGAACAATAGACAAAGATTATCCTCATACAACCAAAGGTTGGGCATTCGAATTTGGAGAACCTGCAACAAACCGTATTTTAGAAAAACTCGATCCCTCATTTGAATATAATGTTATAACATCTTGCCAGAAAGATAGCCTCGAGATTACGGACAACGACAGGCAAAAACTTACCGATATAATAAACCACCAAACGGGGTCAAAATTTATAGTAACTCATGGTACCGATACAATGATAGAAACTGCCGAATTTCTTAGTAAGCAAATAAAAAATAAACTAATTGTTATTACAGGAGCCATGCGACCCGAAAGATTTAGAAACTCCGATGCTGAAACAAATATAGGCTGCGCCATTGCAACAGCAAACCTTATGGAAAACGGTATTTTTATTGCTATGCATGGCATTGTTAAAGATTATAACGAGATTGAAAGAAATTTAGAAACAGGTAAATTCTATTAAGATGAAAACAATACAAACATCTGGAATGCCTAAAAGCAATGGTCATTATTCGCAATGTATCGAACATAATGGTATTTTGTATTTATCGGGACAATTACCAAGAGATCATGCTACAAAAGAAATGCCTAAAACCATTGAGGAACAAGTCGATTTAGCCTTAAAAAATGTAGAAATAATTTTAAAAGAAGCTGGAAGCTCAAAAAATCAGATTCTACAAATGCGCGTATACATTTCCGATATAAGGCTTTGGGGTAAAGTAAACGAAAGATATAGTCTGTTTTTTGAAAATCACAAACCCGTTCGAAGCATAATTCCAACTCGAGATTTGCATTTTGGTTGCTTAATTGAAATTGAAGCAACAGCTATAATTGATTAATTAAAATAATATCCTACTCGTAAGGAAAATCGGTCATAAATAAATTTTCGTTCGAATTTTGATTCTGAGTTCCAATTATCTTCTCGCTCACCTGTAATAGTCATATGCCTAAAACCAAGTGTTATTATAAAAGCATTTCGTGAATTATTAATATTTGCTTTTATCCCGATCATAGGATTATAAAAATAACCCATCTTGTAATAATATGAATCCCAAACCATATCATCTGATTTTTGTTCTATGGGAAATACAAATCCACCTTGAATTCCGACAAAAGCCTGTATATTGTTTTTATTAATATTCCATCTAAAATCTGCAAATAAAGGTATTAAATTAAAATCCATAAGTTCAACACCAAATCCTAATCCTAACGTAGCTTTTTTATTATATTCAACACCATTTATCATATGAAAACTTAGGGAGTACTTTTTGATATCATCTCTTTCACCAGCCAACATCCCTATATCCGAAATATTATAAAAAGTTAACCTACTATTTCCTAAATAATTCGATGCTGTTTTATCTTTATAAATCTCCAAAATATCATTCTTAAAAAGAGTTTCTACCTTATTGTCTGATTTAACAATAATAACTTCTTTAGTATAATTTAGAATTTCCCCATGTATTAATGAGCTATCCTTTAAAATAAATAATTGACTCTGACCAAAAATATTTGTTGTTACAACAATTAAACTGATAATCAAGGTAATTTTTAAGTTTCTCATAATCCGTTTTTTTCTTTCTTAATTCTGTATTCATTTATAGTAAAGCTATAAATAATGTTCAACTAATTAACTACTACACTTACACAACTTTATAGATGATTATAATTGCAAATTAGTTGCGTTCAAGTCTTAATTGCTGATACGCAACCATTTCAAGCATTATTACATCTTAATAACACAAGTCAAATTAAAAGAATCGCTATGAGAAAATTTGTATTATTAAATTTAATTGTATTATCCTTTTTTATTTTTAATAGCTGCGAGGATACAATCACAGAACAACATGTATACACTGCCAATGTACCCGTATATATGCCAAATGACGAATTTAAAGCTGCATTTAAAGTTGTTGATCCTCAGGAATTAGAAAATCCCGGGAAAATATATTTCAAAGACAATTATATTTTTATCAATGAAATGTATAAAGGAATACATATTTATGATAATTCAGATCCTTCTAATCCGCAGAATATTTCATTTATAGAACTACCTTCAAATTTGGATATCGCAATAGCAAATAATTATTTGTACGCAGATTCTTATACTGATCTTGTGGTTATAGATATTTCTGACATTAGTAATCCAACCGAAATTTATAGAATTGATAGTGCTTTCCCATATTCAATTCCGCCTTATGATACTCGCTATCCCATTAGCGATATTGATGAAAGCAAAGGTGTAGTAATTGGATATGATATTAAAGAACTTACCGAAGAAAGAACTGTTAGCGAAGAAGAATTAAAAGGAAGAAATATTTTCATTTCAGAAGGTTGGGGATTCTTTGGACAAAATGGAATTTCTTCTGATGCGGGATCAGGATCATCCGTTGGTATCGCAGGTTCTATGTCCAAATTTATGATTTACGATCATTATTTATATACCCTGTTTTTATCACAAATGAAACTATTTGATATTTCAATTTTGGATCAACCTGTTGAATCAAATCAAGTGTATATCCGAAATAATATAGAAACATTGTTTCTGTACAAAGATAAAATGTTTATCGGGTCACAATCAGGTATGTTTATATATGATTTATCAACGCCAGGAAATCCAAGCTATTTATCAGCATTTGAGCATGCTCGAAGTTGCGATCCGGTTGTTGTAGAAAACGACATTGCTTATGTAACTCTTCGATCAGGATCTCTTTGTGATGGATTCTTAAATCAATTGGATGTATTAGACGTTTCTGATGTTACAAATCCGATTCATCTTAAAACTTATTCTTTGACTAATCCTCATGGACTCGGAATTGATAATGGCACATTATTTATTTGTGATGGTGAATCCGGATTAAAAATATTTGATGCACAAGATCCTTATTCAATTACAGATAACCAAATTGCTCATTTTGGTAATATTAATTCAAAAGATGTTATTCCTTTAGGAGATATCTTATTAATGATTGGCGATGATGGTCTTTATCAATATGATTATTCCGATCCCACCGATCTTAAATTACTCAGTAAAATTGCAGTAAAACAATAAATAACTACATATAAACATATTCAATTCCGGTTCCCAAAAATAATTTGGTACCGGAATCTTTTTTCATAAAAAACATTTACATATTGTTGATAAACAGCACTTGACATTGTAATCTTTATTTATTACTTTTACTCCTACTTTCCTAAGAACGTACATGCGATTTGAATAGAAGGATATTAATTAACTTAATATCACGGATTTGTATTGATTAAAAACTTATCGCAATGGAAGAAAAATTAAAAGTCACATCCTGGAATGTTGAATGGCTAAATAAACTTATAGGTAATATCTCCCTCTATAAAAACAAAAATATGTGCCATTAAACATGAAGTTCACTAATTAGTAAATGCCTGCATCCTAAAATATGCTCACCTGTGATCATAAGCCTGTTTCAGTAGTAATAAGAAAAAACAACCTTAATTAATAATCTAAAAAAATGAAAAAAACATTAATAATCAGTCTATTTCTTTTAATGAACATTTCTGCCTTTAGTAAACCCCTCACAAATTTAGGTCTAGTCTCTCAATTGATTGAAATCAAATATAATACAGAAGCTTATTATACCCTTATTCAATCGGATACAACAATTCAAACTTATGAGAAAAATAAAGCTCTAGGTAATTACAATCAAATAAGAATCCAAATTGACAGAATTATATATCAAATGATTGCTGATATGAAATCTAAGAACTCTCCAAAACTTTTTAAAAAGCTTAATAAATATTATAAAACTAAACTGCTTGCTGATTCTATTGAAATTAAAGATAAATACGAACCTTATGCTGAAGCTTTATCTGAGGCATACGCAATTTATAAATCAATCTTGTTTCCTGACCCTAATAACAAGGCACTTATTGAGATCGCCACAATTTTATCAGTTATTGAACAGAGCTGGTCAATAATTAAAGACATACAAGATAAAAATGGTGAAAAAGTTGAAGGAGTTTCTGAGATATTAAATAACCTTCGTCTACAAGATCCTTCTGCTTTAATTAAAAAGAAATAATTATGAGCTATATAGGTAACATATTCGTATCACTTGACCAGTTTGGAAATACAATCGCTGGTGGAAATCCCGATAATACAATTTCTGCAAGAATTGGAAACTTTAATCATCCTAAAAAAGAAAATGGTGGAGTCCCTTTTCGCTGGAAAGCTTATAGGATAATTGTCGATTGGGCATTTAAACCAATCGATGGAGAAGGACATTGTCATGAGGCATATCATAACGATGCCGGAGAAACTTATGATGAAAAAACAAGTGGTTTAGTTGTCAGTTTTTTAACTTTAATTATTGTTCCTATCTGTTTTGTTCTTGGAATTATTCTTCATTTTTTATTATTAATCCGCATAGTCAAACCTAAAAAAATTAATCGCACAGAAAATATCAAAAAGCGACTAACCGGAGTTAAAAATAAGTTAAATGGAACATTCATTGAATTAAATGAAGAAGAAACAATAATTGATGACGATTTGAAAAATCTGACCCTTGAGGTAAAAACAATTTTTGACAAAGTCTCTGAAAAAATTAATACAACGGAAGAAATTTAGTCTAGTGCAAAACAAGAAGAATAACCAGCCTTCCAAATCCTATATTACACTTGGCGTAGCATTCTGCTACGCCATTTTACAGCATCCAATTAAACATATTATGATAAAGAATCATTATTAACCCTTACTAAAAACTCAATGAAAGAAAAACTACATTACGATTCGCATTGCCACATTTTTACACAAAAAGAAACGCTAAACTTGCGATTGCTTTTTGAAGTTATTTTTGGTTTACCAATTGAGCACGAAAAACATCAGAAAAAACACAAAACTCTTGTTGCCAAAGAAAATATAATTGAACGCATACAAGATAAAATAGCTCAATTAAAAAGGGTCAAGAATTTTCTTGAAACAGGTTGTTCTGGCTCCGAAGAAACAATTTATAAAATAATGGAAACTGGTTATGGCAATAGTTATGGCATAGTTCCTCTAATGTTTGATTTAGAATGTGTTTTTGTATCGAAACGAATGGATGGTACATCAGATTTTCATAAACATAAAGATACAATTGTACAAGAATACAATAGAATTGTTACAGAATTTCAAGATAGCAACCATTCATTTATAAAAGAAGCTCTTGCTGTAATTTCAGAAATTAAACTGGTTGACAAGTTAAAAAACGACCATAATGATTTAACAGAACTACAGGAACTCCACAAAGAATTAAATACGCACTTAAGCTTGTTTAGTGAGAATAAAATGTCTGGTAAAAACATAGATTTTCTTTTAAGTAATTTTGACCTGCAGAAAAAAAACATAAAAAAACTAAAGAAAAAATATCCTAAAGATATCTTCCCTTTTATTGCTGTAGATCCACGTCGAAAAGAAATTACCACAAATTTCAAAAAAGAAATAAATGCAAAAAAAGGATTTTGCGGAGTAAAGCTGTACACTCCAAATGGCTATTCTCCTACCGATCCCGATTTAATGAGAAAAGGAGGAGTGTATGACTATTGCCAGGAAAATAATATTCCAATTACCGCACATCACTCATATTCTGGTTTTGCAACACCTCTTAGTTCGGTAGAAGTTGAGGGATATATTTACGAAGATGGTTTAAAAGATGTTGTTGGTTCAGTATCTTTAACTAAGGCTTTTTCAAAAAATTGGGTTCAGGACAGAGCAACTAAGTTTAACCACCCAGAAATTTGGGAACAAGTGCTATTTAAATACCCAAATCTTAAATTAAATCTAGCACATTTTGGAAAAGGAAATGCCAACTGGCAAACAAAAATTTACGAATTAATTAGCAATCCGAATTATCCAAATTTTTATACCGATTTATCTTGCTGGTGCGATTTTGAAGATATTAATGGCAACATCGGATTAAAAACTTTTTATAAGAAATACTTTGAAAGAGCATCGGATTATGTGCGAAGTAAAATATTGTATGGGTCTGATTTCTATCTCGATCTAATTTACGTTGATTCATTAGATGCATATTTGAGTAATTTTAAAATGGTTTTTTCCAAAGAAGAATTTAAACTTATTTCAAAAACCAATGCAGAAAAGTTTCTGTTCAATATCGTCTAATATTGTTTTATTGTTGTAACACGGTTGTAATTAAAAGAGCTCTAAACTTGATCAATTATAATTAATTAACAATTATGTTTAATTACGAAAAGCGGTTCAGAAATGAGCCGCTTTTTTTGAGAGTAAAATAATATTAAGGCTTAAACAGTAGAATCTTTAATGCTTCTTCTATTTTATTTAAATCAAGATATTGCTGAGCTACTCTATGTTTTTCAGCCGTGAACTGTTTTTCGTTTAATTTAAGAGCTATCAAATGATCTAAACAAGGATCTGACTCAACAAATTTATTGACTTCGTTTAAATCAGGAAGCTTTTTTAGTCCACCTAATAAACCCAGCTCATTGCCAGTTAAGACTTTACTAAGTTTCACTTCAGTAGGTAGAGCTTCAATTCCTATTCCATTTTCTCCTTGAGGTTTCTTAAGTGTAAAAAGAGAATCTCCGCTTGAACGAATGTAATAATCTCCACCCATTCGTCCAACCAAATCAATTTTGTTGGGATCTACTTTCCCATTTTCATCTATTATATTCTTGTGATAATGAAATTTCACGATTTCGCAAATAACCAAATTCCCTGCAGCTCCTCCTGTACCTGTTTCGATAATATTAAGCACTTTGCATTCTAATTGTACAGGTGATTCCTTAACTCTGAATGGTTTTACAATATCAGATTTAATTTGTGTAAAGCCTGCTTTTTCAAATTCATTTATTCCTTTTGGATATTCGGTGCTTGCTAAATTCACTTGCTGAACCATGGAATAATTAACAATATTGATAACCACTTCAGGTACTTGTTTAACATTATCGAGGGTATGTTTGCTTGTACTATCTTTTCCTTTTAGCGAAGGTGAAAAAACAACAATAGGAGGATTTGCTCCAAAAGTATTGAAAAAACTAAATGGTGCCAGATTTGGTTTTCCCTCATCATCAACCGTGCTGGCGAAGGCAATAGGCCTTGGAGCTATTGCTCCTAACATTAGTCCAAATAGTTCGGGTATAGATTTATCCTCGGGTTCAAATGATATCATAATTCTTTATTTAACAGGTAATATTTTTGTTACGCATTCTCCAAATCCAAGTCGAAAACCATTTTTTTCAGTATATCCTTTTAAAACAATAGTATCATTATCTTCAAGAAATCTACGAATAGTACCGTCCTTAAATTCAATCGGTTTTGTTCCTTTCCAACTAAGTTCAAGCATTGAACCATACGAATCCGGTGTTGGTCCACTAATGGTTCCCGATCCATACATATCTCCGACTCTAACATTACATCCATTTACAGTCTGATGAGCAAGCTGCTGGTTTATATTCCAATACATATATTTAAAATTCGAAGAACATACTTTGTGTGCTTCTTTATTTTCAGGTTGAATAAATACATCAAGATTGATATCGAAGTTCTTTTCACCCGAAGTTTTTAAATAAGGAAGAACTTCTGGCTCTTGCACAGGACCACTAGTTTTAAATGGAGCTAGTGCTTCCATTGTAACAATCCAGGGCGAAACCACAGAACCAAAACTCTTACTTAAAAATGGTCCTAAAGGAACATATTCCCACTTTTGAATATCTCTGGCCGATAAATCATTAAATAATACCATTCCAAAAATATAGTCGTCGGTTTTGTTTATTGGAATGGCCTCTCCTAAGTCATTTTCCTTTCCAGTAATAAATGCCATCTCTAATTCAAAATCAACTAAGCGAGATTCTTTAAATTTAGGGTTTACTTCATCATCAGCTTTAACTTGACCTTTTGGTCTGTGAACCGATGTTCCCGAAGCAATAATGGAAGAACTTCTTCCGTGATACCCAACAGGTAAATGTTTCCAATTTGGTAATAAAGCATTCTCTGGATCTCTGAACATAGTTCCCACATTGGTAGCATGCTCAATACTCGAATAAAAATCGGTGTAATCTCCAACCATAACTGGTAATAAAACTCTTAGATCAGAAACAGGAATAATAATCTTTTCGCGGTGCGTATAATTATCTCTTAGTTCGGTACTCGAGTTTTCAAATAATTCGAATAAACGTAATCGAAAATCAATCCAAAATTCTCGTCCCATAGATATAAAAAGATTCAAGCTATCTGCTGCAAATAATTCCCTTTTTATTCCCGGAATAGCCGAAAAGTATTTTAAATCATACATTGCAAGTAAATCAATTGCATAATCTCCAATTCTTGAAGCTACTCTTATTCCTTTATCAGATTTAATTATTCCATAAGGCAGATTCTGAAGTGGGAAATCGCTATTTTTTGGAACTTCTTCCCAAGTAGAATATTTTATATCATTTGTTTTATTCATGTTTTAATCTTTATAATTAGAATCGTATTTTAGATTGTACCTCTTCGTTCTTGCTCTAATTCAATGGCTTCAAAAAGTGCTTTGAAGTTACCTTTACCAAATGACTTGGCTCCTTTTCTTTGAATGATTTCATAAAAAACAGTCGGTCGAACTTGTACGGGTCTGGTAAATATTTGCAATAAATAACCCTCATCATCCCGATCAACCAAGATACCCAATTCCCTTAAAACTTGCAATTCTTCATCGATAGAACCAACTCTTTCCAATACTGTATCGTAATACGACTTTGGAATAATTAAAAACTCAACACCACGATTCTTAAGCTCTTTAACCGTTGCAACAATATTGTCGGTTGCCATAGCAACATGTTGCACTCCCGGTCCATTATAAAAATCAAGATATTCTTCAATTTGTGATTTCTTTTTACCGTGAGCGGGCTCGTTAATCGGAAATTTAATTCTACCATTGTTATTGGACATTACCTTGCTCATCAGGGCTGTGTATTCTGTCGAAATATCCTTATCATCAAAAGAAACGATTTGACTAAATCCCATTACTTTTTCATAAAATTTAGCCCATACATTCATTTCGTTCCATCCAACATTCCCAACGGTATGATCCACATATTTCAAGCCTACGTCAGAACTGTTGTGTGCTGTTTTCCATTCAATAAATCCTGGGAAAAATAATCCACAATAGTTTTTTCGTTCAACAAATAAATGTACCGTTTCTCCATAGGTATAAATCCCTGAAGTGACTACTTCGCCATTATCATCTTTATATGTAAATGGTTCGGCGTATGATTTGGCTCCTCTTTTAATGGTTTCTCTGTATGCACTTCTTGCATCGTCAACCCATAAAGCAACAATTTTAACTCCATCTCCATGCAATTTTTGATGTTCTGCAATTGGAGAATCAGCAACCAAGGATGATGTTAAAACTAAGGTGATTTTGTCTTGCTTAACAACATAAGATGTGTGATTTATTAGTCCTGTTTCCAGTCCGGCATAAGCTAGCGGTTGAAAACCAAATGCTGTTATATAATAATGAGCAGCTTGTAAGGCATTGCCAACATAAAACTCTACATAATCGGTACCGTTAATTGGTAAAAAATCTTTTTCTGAACTCATATGTCAAAATCTTTTTAATTAAACCTTTAATCAATCCACGATTGATAGTAATCTTTATCTTCCATTTCTAATGCTTGCTTTGTAATTTTAAGCGGAAAAAATGTATCCAGCATAAATGCCAGTTCATTGGTTTCTTTTTTTCCTATACTTTTTTCCACTGCTCCAGGATGTGGTCCATGAGGAATTCCAGTTGGGTGAAGAGTTATTTGACCTCTTTCAACATGTTTACGACTCATAAAATCTCCATCGATATAATATAAAACCTCATCGGAATCTACATTACTATGATTGTATGGAGCAGGAATCGATTCAGGATGATAATCGTATAGTCTTGGAACAAATGCACATGTAACAAAGTTTCTTCCATCAAATGTTTGATGAATTGGAGGCGGCATATGCAAGCGTCCGGTTATTGGTTCAAAATCGTGAATAGAAAATGCAAATGGGTAATGATAACCATCCCAACCAACCAGATCGAAAGGATGAGAAGCATAATGATACGGGAAAATTTCATCGTCGCGTTTAATCATTACTAGAAAATCACCTTCCTCATCATAGCTTTCTAATTCTTCCGGTGCTCGAATATCTCTTTCGCAAAATGGTGCATCTTCGGTTAATTGCCCTGCTTTATTTATGTATCGCTTAGGATATCTAAACGGCCCAAATGACTCAATAATTAACAATCGGTTTTTATCGTTTTCAAATTCAAACTTGTAAATTACTCCTCTCGGAATAATTAAATGATCGCCATATGAAAATGGTATTTTACCATACATGGTATGAAGAACACCACTTCCTTCGTGAATAAAAATCAATTCTGATGCCTGAGAATTTTTAAAGAAATAATCTGTCATTGATTCTGTGGGAGCGGCAAGACTCATATAAACATCATTATTTACCAAAACAGGCACTCTGCTTTTTATATAATCGCTTTCGGGTTTTGCTTTAAAGCCCTGAAAACTTCTGTTTTGCATATTTTTATTAATGGCTACTTCTGGAGCTACCGAAAATGATTTATCGATTTTAAGAACACGCGTTGGTGGATAATGATGATAAACCAATGAGTAAGTATCAGAGAATCCTTCTGTAGATACCAATTGTTCAGAGTACAAATCACCGTTTGCTTTGCGAAACTGTATGTGTCTTTTTCTTGGTATTTTTCCTAGTTTTCTGTAATGTGGCATATTGGTTTTCTTTTATATTTTCATTTCGGGAATATCGCCTTCAATAATTAGTTTCCCTGCTGTTGCTTTTTTAATATCATCAATGGATACATTTGGAGCTCTTTCCAGAAGTTTAAATCCATCTTCAGTAATTGCTAAAACTGCCAAATCGGTAATAATTTTATTTACACACTGAATTCCTGTTAAGGGTAAAGTGCAATTTTTAAGTAATTTAGATTCGCCGGCACGATTGGTATGCTGCATGGCAACGATTATATTTTTAGCCGAGGCAACCAAATCCATGGCTCCTCCCATTCCTTTAACCATTTTACCCGGTATTTTCCAGCTGGCAATATCTCCTTTTTCCGATACTTCAAAAGCCCCTAAAATAGTAAGATCGATGTTTCCACTGCGTATCATTGCAAAGCTAGTTGAGGAATCAAAAAATGATCCTCCGGGTTTTACACTAACGGTTTGCTTACCGGCATTTATTAAATCGGCACTGTGTTTTCCTTTTTCGGGAAAAGGACCAATTCCTAATAAACCATTTTCCGATTGCAATATTATTTCCATTCCCCGAGGAACATGATTTGCAACAAGAGTTGGAATTCCAATTCCCAGATTTACATAATAACCATCTTTTAATTCCAGAGAAATGCGTTGTGCTATTTGATCTTTTGTTAATGCCATAACTAACTAAGTGTTAATTGTTCGATGCGTTTTTCGTAGTTATCTCCCTGAAATATATGATTGACAAAAATGCCCGGTGTATGTATAAAATTCGGATCAAGTTCTCCAAATGGCACAAGCTCTTCTACTTCGGCAATCGTGATTTTTCCAGCCATTGCCATTACCTGATTAAAATTATTTGCAGTAGCATTATATATTAGATTCCCGTGAGTATCTCCTTTCCATGCCTTAACAAAAGCATAATCGGCAATAAGTCCCGTTTCTAAAAGATGTTTTTTACCATTATATTCTCGAACTTCTTTTCCTTCTGCTACTTCTGTTCCATATCCGGCAGGAACAAAAAATGCAGGTATCCCTGCGCCAC
>JQIA01001196.1_pt1 | contig 13989 bp, 13 predicted proteins | sample 811431 | NCBI WGS metagenome assembly JQIA01 (sample SAMN02998118, study PRJNA258478) | marine sediment metagenome | biome: marine; feature: seafloor; material: sediment; isolation source: oil-polluted sediment collected from 3 locations (0.5 km, 0.7 km and 0.9 km)... | place: USA: Gulf of Mexico ... | reverse complement strand
TCAGAACAGGCGGCTAGGCTTATCATTCCAGCTAAAGCGAGAAATCCCAGTCTAATTATTTGCATTACGTACTCCGTGCTAAATTTTAAAGAACCATTCTATCATGGGTCTATTTATTCTTCCGGATAAATAAAGAGATTGTTTCACTAAAACAGAAAAAGAAAACCCCAGATCTGTTCCGCAACAGGCTCTGGGGTAAAGCCGACTAGCGTCGGCTGGGGGAATGATCTTGAGTTAAGGTTAATTATATACTAGTATACTTTTATGTCAAGCCTTGTGTAACGCCATGCTAAGGCATATGATTTAGCTAATTACCACCGCATAAATGGCCAGGGCGGTTGTGGAAGAGCGAAACTTGACATGTAATGGTCTAAATACTACTAGGAGTATTGATAATGAGTGCTGCACCTAAAATTACGGATAATCCGCTTTATCAGCTTTTAAGAGATGATAATGTGAAAGAGTTTAATGAAAAGAGGCCTGAGGCTATTGATTTTTCGGGGCTGGACTTTAGAGGGCTTGATCTGAGAGGCATTAATGCGAAAGGAATAAATTTTAATGATGCCTATTTTCATCAGACAGATCTGCGGGGGTTGGACTTAAGTGAATGTTCCATGCTCGGAGCTAGTGTTAATATGGCATCAATATCCGGCTGCTATTTTCCGCATGAGATTAGTGCGGATGAAATTCGACTTTCTAATACGACTGGAACACGAATGCGTCAGCGCTAATGGTTTGAGATATTAATGTCACCATGGGCGTTGCAAAAACTTTAGGGTGTTTTTGGTTTAATTAACGTCAAAAATACAGCGGATGAAATGACGGACGAGCCAAACACCATACACATCACCATGATTTGATATCTTACAGCAACCAATGGAGATACTCCGGAAAGTATTTGTCCTGTCATCATTCCGGGCAGGGAGACAAGCCCTACCGCAAATAAAGAATTTATAACGGGTATGAGAGAGGTATGGAGAGCTGTGTTGCGTGACTCGATATAGCTTAGGCCTCTTCCTGATTCGGCAAAAAAGCGCTCAGCAGCTAGGCTCACGCTATTCATGGAATTGGCGAAAATCATGCCTGCAAGAGGAATCATATATTGTGGAAAATACCAGGGCTTAAGATCGAGTACACCCTGACTCACTAATAATAAAGTCGAGCCTCCACCAACAACAATTGATATAAGAGCGAACAGCAAAAGCTGTGTTCTGTTGTTTTTAATGGTTCTCAAAGCGATCCAACTGGAGGAAAAAACCATAATAATTAAGATAAACAAAATAAAAAGCCAGCTATCTGACTCAAAAATAAATGTCAGAAAATATCCAATCAGCAACAATTGAACCAGCATTCGAGAAAGAGCGTAAATGGCATTTGTCGCATTCAATGACCACTTTACCAGAATAAAAATAGCAATAATGACGGGTAAAAATGCAAATACCAGATTCATGAAAGGAATGACTTGTATGCTGTTATTCATAGTACGCCGTGCAAATTAAATTCAGCTTCATTATAGCAGTAGAGTTGTATCCAATCTAAAGCACTCAAAGTAATGGAGTTAATACAATTACTCGGTGATAAGTATTTTGAAGACTTTTATTATTTTTCCGCTATAATCACATCCTGCATTTTGCGGTAAAACGTGCGTTGTAAATAAATATGGCTAAGGCAAAAATTCTTGTCGTTGATGATGAACCTGATATTCGTGAGCTGGTTCAAGATATTCTTGAAGATGAAGGCTACAGTGTCTCAACTGCTGAGAACGGGGCTACAGCCCGAGAACAACTCAATCAATTCCAACCAAACCTCGTTTTGCTGGATATCTGGATGCCGGATATTGACGGTGTTTCTTTGTTAAAAGAATGGTCAGCTCATGGTGACCCGGGTTTTCCAATTATTATGATGTCAGGTCATGGCACGGTGGAAACTGCTGTTGAAGCAACCCGCCTGGGTGCATGTGACTTTATTGAAAAGCCTATTGCTCTTGCTAAGCTTTTACTGACAGTTAGTCGGGCAATTGAAGCGAATCAAAGTAGTCAGTCAGCCAACCTGCAAAAAAGTACGGGTGATAATTCCAGTATTTATCAGATTATCGGTAAAAGCAGTGCGATAACGTATTTACGAGAGCAGGCAGACCGGTTGTCAAAGCATGATACCTGGGCACTCATTTATGGTGAAGCGGGAAGCGGAAGAGAAAGCCTTGCACGTTATATCCACCAGCAGTCAAGCCGTGCCGCCAGCCCATTTGTGGCGTGCAGTGTATCTTCAATATCTGAAGAAAATATGGATGCTGCTTTGTTTGGTTATCAGCAGGATGAGCAGAGTTATCCTGGCTTGCTTGAAAAAGCCACTATGGGAACCTTGCTATTAGATGACATTGCTGATCTTTCTTTTGATATGCAAAAGAAATTATTTGCAGCACTCGAAAGAAAACAGTTTTTGCCTCTTAATGGCCGTCACCCTATTCGGGTTGATGTACGTGTGATGGCAGCAAGCCGCCATGATTTAGAAGAAAAAGTAAAGCAACAGCTTTTTAGTGAAGAACTATTTTTCTTATTGAATGTGGTACCTGTAAGAATCCCCGCATTACGTGACCGTAAAGAAGATATTCCAGACTTAATTAATCACTTTAGTAGCCAAATATCAACTGATTCAGGACTACCCTATAGAGAGTTTAGTCTGGCAGCAAAAAATAGGTTGCGTAACCATATGTGGCCAGGAAATATTCGTGAGCTTAAAAATACAATAAAGAGGTTATTGATTTTAGGTCAAGGAAATATCATTAACATGGATGAAGTTGAAGAGTCACTTACCGTGGAACATATACAGCAGCAACAGTTTGGTGCTTATAATTACAATCTGCCATTACGTGAAGCGCGTGATAAATTTGAACGTGATTACCTTATCTATCACTTAAAAGCAGTTGATAATAGTGTTGGTAAACTAGCAGAAATTGCAGGTATGGAGCGTACCCATTTATACCGCAAGCTAAAAAACCTCAACATTGACCCTAAAAACCCTGAATTAGCGGATGAGTCTTAAATAAATGAAGATTTTGATATTGGGAGCAGGCCAGGTTGGATCAACCGTGGCTATGAGCCTATCATCAGAGCAGAATGATATAACTATCGTTGACCTTGATGCCAATAAATTGAAAGAATTACAGGACCGTAGAGATTTGCGAGGAGTTCATGGCTTCGCATCACATCCTAAGGTTCTAGCATCAGCTGGGATAGAAGATGCAGACATGTTAATAGCACTCACGAACAGTGATGAGATTAATATGGTTGCATGTCAGATTGCCTATAGCTTGTTTAATACGCCTTTGACTATTGCTCGTGTGCGCGCAGCAGAGTACCTTTGTCATAAAGAGTTGTTTAGTCATGAAAACATTCCGGTGGATGTACTGATTAGCCCTGAGCAACTGGTGACTAAGAATATTACCCGGCTTATAGAGCATCCCGGCGCGTTGCAGGTTCTGGATTTTGCAGATGGACATGTCCGTATGATTGCCATGCGAGCACAAGATGGTAGTTCTATGGTCGGGCACCAGATTTCAGAACTAAATACCAATATGCCCGGTAATGTTGAGGCTCGCGTTGCTGCGATATTTCGACGAGGCGAGTCCATTCCGCCAAAAGCAAAAACCATTATTGAGATTGGCGATATTGTATACGTATTGTCTACCAAAAAAGATGCTAAGTTGATTATGAGTAAACTGCGTTGCGAGAATGAAAATTATCGCCGTATTATGCTCGCAGGTGGAGGAAATATCGGCTCTAGGCTTGCTCGCCATCTGGAGAAAAAGTATCAGGTTAAAGTTCTTGAAAGAGACCCCGCTCGTGCAGAGTTTATATCTGAGCAACTAGAAAAAACAATTGTTCTTGTCGGTGACTGTGCGGATGAAGAATTGTTGCAGGAAGAAAACATCGAAAAAATGGATGTTTTTTGTGCATTAACCAATGATAATGAAGCAAATATTGTTGCTGCAATGCTGGCGAAAAAGATGGGTGCAAAAAAAGTTATTGCACTGATAAATCGTCCGGCATACGCAGATTTAGCAGAATCCAGCTCAATTGATATTGCTGTATCACCCGAGCAAATTACGATTGGGGCAGTATTAACTCATGTAAGGCGTGGGCATATTGTTAACGTACATTCCTTGCGCCAGGGGAATGCTGAGGCCATAGAAATAGTGGTTGAGGGTGGTCGAAACAACTCGCGGGTTATTGGCAAGAAGGTTAAAGAATTAAAGCTACCTTCAGGAGCAACGCTTGGAGGCATTGTTCGGCGAGAAGAGTTGATTATGCCACATCACGATATGGAAATTGAAGATGGCGATCATGTGATTGTCTTTATTTCAGATAAAAGCCAACTGGCTGCCGTGGAATCATTATTCTCGGTTCAGGCCGTCTTTTTGTGAGATTACAAACGCGAACAATTCAGAAGCTGGTAGGCATTTTGTTTGCTTTTGGCGGTTTATTCATGTTGCCCGAGGCTCTACTGGCCTATGTGGATAATGATGGTACGGCAATCGTATTTCTTTTGAGTTTTGCAATCGCATTCACTGTTGGAATTGTTCTGTGGTATCCCGCACGAAATGCACGCCATGAATTAAAAATACGTGACGGGTTTCTTATTGTTCTTTCCGCGTGGATAGCAATGGTGTTATGTGGGGCACTACCTTTTATGCTCTCAGAGCAACCTCATATGTCTTTGGTGGATGCAATTTTTGAGGCTACTTCGGGGCTTACCACAACGGGTGCCACAGTGCTCTCAGGTTTAGACACTCTACCAAGGTCTATTCTGCTTTATCGTCAAAAGCTTCAATGGCTTGGCGGTATGGGAATTATTGTTTTGGCAGTAGCGATTTTACCCTTACTAAAAATTGGTGGAATGCAGCTGTTTAGGGCGGAAACACCGGGGCCGATGAAGGATAGCAAGTTGACTCCCCGAATTACCGAGACAGCTAAAACCTTGTGGTACATATACCTTGGTTTAACTATTATTTGTGCTATTTCGTATTATCTTGCGGGCATGAGTGGTTTTGATGCTATAGCACATGCATTTACAACGATAAGTACCGGCGGGCTTTCAACGCATGATGCAAGCATAGGTTATTTTGATAGTGCTCTCATAGAAACCATTACCGTTGTTTTTATTTTACTTTCCAGTTTTAATTTTGCTATCCATTTTATTGCATGGCGAAATGCAAGCACCTTGGCGTATAGAGTAGATCCTGAGATCCGTGCCCTGCTAATGATCATCATAGCGGCAGCAAGTATTATTACCTTATATTTGTATTTTTTTGATGTTGCCAATGGTTTTGTTGAATCTTTCAGACTGGGTGTGTTTCAAACAGTTTCCATTGTCACTGGAACAGGCTACGGGACAGCAGCATTTTATACTTGGCCTGCATTTATACCCTTGTTTATTATGATGTTAAGCTTTGTTGGCGGTTGTGCCGGGTCAACAACAGGAGGCATGAAGGTTATTCGGATGATTTTGATCTATAAGCAAGGTCATCGTGAAATTAAACGCCTTATTCACCCTAACGCAAGTTTTCCCATTAAAGTGGGTGGCCGCACAATGTCAACGCGTGTAGTGGATGCGGTGTGGGGGTTCTTTGCGCTTTATATCGCAACCTTTTGTTTATTTTCTCTCGCTCTCGCAGCAACAGGGCTTGATATTGTCACATCGGTATCTACCGTCGCAGCAAGCATCAATAATTTGGGGCCGGCATTGGGCCAGGCAGGTGAAAACTACTCAAGTTTAAATGCAGCAGCCAAATGGATTCTAAGTCTTGCAATGATAATAGGACGATTAGAAGTATTTACTGTTCTGGTTCTACTTACACCGGATTTCTGGCGCGATTAGATACTGAGAAATGAAGAGAAAAACGTTGATGTCATGGAGTAGTGGCAAAGATAGTGCGTGGGCATTATATACACTCCAGAAAGACCCTCAAATTGAAGTTGCAGGATTGTTTTGTACGGTGAATAAAGCATTTGGCCGAGTTGCTATGCATGGTGTTAGGGTTGAACTGTTAAAAATGCAGGCCAAAACTATCGGCCTTCCATTGACAATTATTGAGCTGCCATATCCTTTATCCTGAGGCTAGGCTGAGAACCCATTACCTATAATAAAAACAGCATGTTCTAATGTGGTGGCTAGTGAATGCATGTTGTACTTTGCGAGTCAGGTACTACTTATATAAAAATCATCATGTATACTAAGATCGTCTTATAATAAAAAACTGTTGATATGGAAGAAGTTTCAGAAAGCTATAGCCGTGAAGAAGCAAGCCGTTTTATGCGTCTGGCTATAGTACAGATGCAGAAGTACAACATTCCAAATATTCCCGAAAACTATAGCGTGTGGTTTCAGTATGTATCCGGGGGTAATAAAGATCTGACTTCTCGTATAAACCAACTGATTAAATCAAAAAGTACCTTCTCTGCCGCTATCGTTAAAGAATTGCAGAATTTAGGCAAAGGGGTGAGCGAGAATACTGTTCGGGATCTTCAGGATCAGGTGCGCTCACTTATTTTGGACTTACAGGGAAAGATGCGCAACAGTGATACTCGAATGGCAAGTGAAGTTCAGGCAATTTCTGAAAATGCGGACCAACTACAACCTTTTGCCAGTGAGCGTGTTGTCAATAAGGTTTCTAAAGCATTAGTGAGTGCTGCAAGGTCGCTGGAAAAAGTAGTAGAGAGCCAGCGCCATAATCTTGAGAAAGCGGGTAATCAGTTAGCAGAACTGGGCCAGGTTGCCGTGTCGGGGCATACGCCGGATGAAAACGATTTTTTAACGGGGCTTGTTACTAAAATCACATTTGATAAACAATTATCGCATTGGCTGGAAGGTGGCCATAATGAGCTTAAGCGTTTATGTATTGTCTATATAGAAACACTGGAGTTGGATGCTATTCAGCAGAAAACAAATTCACTTGTAGTTGACGATATAATTCGCTATACGGCAATGGCAATAAAATCTGCAGTACGAGGTCGGGATTTGGCCGCCAGAATAGACAGTCATCGCTTTGCCCTGTTATTGCCGGACACGCAAATCAAAGGTGCAGAAGTGGTTGTTGGTCGTATTTTTGAAGCATTTCCCAAGCAAGGATTAAAGCAGAAGTCCAACCATCAAGATATTGGCAGAATCCGTGTGGCAGCTAGTGTGCTTTTTGCGTCCCCGCACCTGAGCATAGGACGCATTGAAGAGCGTTTGCAAAAGGGGCTGAGAAGAGCCATTGTCCAGAAAGACAATGGCCTGGATATTATTCCCTAGAGCCCGTGTTTAAGACAATGCTTTATTGACAATTTCATATACATCCGGAGATAAGTCTTTATGTGCTGCAATTTCTTCCAAAGCAGACTTCATAAGGGATCTACGTGTTGGCTCCATATTCTTCCAACCGTTAAAAGCGGAAACCAACCGTGATGTAATTTGGGGGTTGATGGCATTGAGTATGAGCACCTGCTCTTTAATAAAAGCATATCCCGCACCATCTTCACGGTGGAACTGTACAGGGTTCATTCGGGCAAACACACCAAATAAAGAACGTACTTTGTTTGGGTTGTTAATGCTGAATCTCGGGTTTTCAACCAGCTTGCGTATGGCATCAGGGTCCGTGTGAGGTGAGCTTGACTGAATACTAAACCACTTATCCATCATCAGGGCATGATCTTTCCATTGCGCATAAAAGCTATCTAAGCGCTGTTCCAGTCCTTCAATATTTTCATGGCACAGCAAACTTATTGCTGTTTGAGCGTCGGTCATATTATTATTGTTATCATATTGTTCAATGACCAGATGCTGGTGCTGTGCTAAAAGAGCAAGATAGCTAAGAGAAGCATTTTTTAATGATCGTCTGGCTATATCACTTGCTATAGGTTGATAGTCACCATCCAGAATGTTGTCGTTATAACAGCTGAGCAGTTCCTGTTCCAAATATTGTGCAATCTGCTTTTTCAAATCATTGCGGCGTTGGTGTAGCTTTTGAGGGTCAACATTTGTCATCAGCTCAGCAAGATAGCTTTCTTCAGGGAGTTTAAGTGTTTCAGCTGCCAGTGAAGCATCCAGGTCTTTCTCAGATAGAGTGTTTTTGAGAGCATTCAAAAAGATAGTGATTGAATCGCTGGTGTCTTCTTCGCTTAATAATATGCGCACAGCAAGTGTTTGTGCAGCATCCCAGCGCGCAAAACTATCTGAATCGTGAGCCATCAAAAATGCAAGTTGTTTGTCGTCAAGGTCAATGCTGAGTTTTATTGGCGCACTAAATCCTCTGAAAAGAGATGGAACAGGCTGTTCTGTCACATCGCTAAATACAAAGTCTTGTTGAGCTTTTTTAAGCTCTATAAGGTGTCTGGTATTGCGAGCACCATTAAGGCTGACTTGCATATCATTACCGTCTGTACCAAGCAGAGCCATTTCTAAAGGAATATGAAGAGGCTTTTTATCTTTTTGCTCTGCACTATCAGGCGTGTTTTGTGTGATGGATAGGGTATATGTCCGCTGTTCTTTGTTATACGTTTTTTCAACGTGTATCTCAGGTGTTCCGGACTGTGCATACCAAAGCTCGAATTGATCAAGATTTACATTGTTACTATCTGCCATGGCTTGTCTAAAATCATCACAGGTAACGGCTTGCCCGTCAAAGCGTTTGAAATAAAGGTCCATACCTTTTCTAAAACCATCTCTGCCGAGAAGCGTCTCATACATGCGAACAATTTCAGCACCTTTTGAATAAACAGTCATAGTGTAAAAATTATTAATCTCTATGTATTTGTCCGGTCGAATAGGGTGGGACATTGGCCCCGCATCTTCGGCAAACTGTGCGGCACGTAAGTGTCGAACATCTTCAATTCTCTTGACCGCACGAGACTGCATATCAGATGTGAACTCCTGGTCACGATAAACAGTTAGGCCTTCTTTGAGCGAAAGTTGAAACCAGTCCTGACAGGTGACCCTATTGCCAGTCCAATTATGAAAATATTCATGCCCAATAACGGCTTCAATCCCCTGGTAATCTGCATCTGTTGCCGTTGTCGGGCTGGCGAGCACATACTTTGAGTTAAATATATTAAGTCCCTTGTTTTCCATGGCTCCCATATTAAAATCATTGGTAGCAACTACATTGTAGAGATCTAAATCATAAACAAGGCCGTAGCGTTCTTCATCCCATTCCATTGAGCGCTTTAATGAGGCTAAGGCATAATCGCAGTCGAGGATATTTTCTTGCTCAGCATAAAACTTAAGTTCAACTTTACTGCCATCCGGGCGAATATGCTCTCCTTCAACACAGGAAAGTTCACCAGCCACCAGTGCAAATAGATAACTTGGTTTAGGGAACGGGTCTTCCCAGCGTACCCAGTGATTACCATTGTCCAGCTCACCTGACTCAACAGGGTTACCATTGGATAGTAAAATTGGATACTGCGCTTTATTCGCTTGCAGCGTTGTTGTAAAACGGGCCATAACATCTGGCCTGTCCTGAAAATAAGTGATTTTTCGAAAGCCTTCAGCTTCGCACTGCGTTAACAAGAACTTACCGGAGGTATACAGTCCCTCTAAAGCGGTGTTTTTATCCGGCTGGATAGTGTTCGTTATTTCAATTGTTGCAGAATCACCGGATATTTCAAAAGATAAGAGCTCATCATCTAAAGTATATTGGTCGGATGTCAGCTTGTCTCCGTTTACAGAGATGCTTTTTAAACTTAGAGAAGCACCAAAAAGAGTAAGCATATTACTTTTATCTGAAGAGGCCTCATTGCGGATGACCTTAAGTTGGCTTTTAACTTGGGTTTCCTGCGCATCAATAAGAAAAAATAAGTCGACGTGCGTGGTGGTGAAAGCAGGTGCCGTGTATTCTTTTCGATACTTGATGTTGTGTGTTTGAGGACTTGTCATATAGGCTCTCCGGATTCGTAATATTGGACAATGTGATAGCCGGCTATGATAGCAGATACGTCAACATGAGAGTGTCATGAATTAGGCTTAATTAAGTGATAAATGTTATGAATGGTGAAAGGGACATATGGTACTCTCTGTTTTTAATAATTAGCACCTGAGATACTGATGAAATCAATTTATGCCCTAGTTTTACTTATTGTCATTGTCAGCATAACGGCTTGTAGCCCGCATCCGGCTTCAGGTGTATGGCAGACAACCGATTTAAATGACTACGGCATTACAAAAATGATTGTAGCCTTTGATGGTAAAGCTAATTTAACAACAGATAATGCTACTTGGCGGTGTTTTTGGAGTGCTAAAACAAAAACTGAAATGAGCTTGGAATGTACACCATCATCTAACCCAGACAATGAACAAATATTTATTATGCTTGTTAAAGAGCCTGGAGTTGCAGAGTTACGTAAAGGTTCAGAATCTATTGCAAGCTTTATTCGGTTGGATGAAAACCCTCAAATAAAAGAATAAAAATACAGAAGTATTAGGAAGGAAAAGTATTGTGTCAGGTATTGTTGATTTGGATGTGTTGTTAAAAGATATGCAACCTAAACTACAAAGCACAGAATATGTGTTTTGTACGATAAAACCAACTGAGACTAGGGTGGACGTTTACCAGCTAGACGCGCTAGCGATTATCCGGGAAGATGAGGGAGTCACTCTGATTTTAGAAAGGCGGGTAGCAGAGAAACTAAAATTTTTATTTGAAGGAACATTTAAAAAAATCACCTTGCATGTTCATTCAAGCTTAACGGCAGTAGGGCTTACCGCAGCATTTTCAACTGAGCTGGCAAAAAATAATATCAGTGCAAATGTCATAGCCGGGTACTATCACGACCACATTTTTGTACCAAGTGAGCAGGCAGGCCTTGCATTGAAAGTGTTGACTGGATTAACAAAGTAAACCTGCACATCAACTCATTTCATTATTCCCATGGACAATAGAGTATTAACATCATCCAGTATGTTTTGAGTTGAGTTTTCACCAAACCCCTTGTGGATAAAGGCGACTTTACCTGTGTTATCAAGTATAACTAGGTAAGGAATGGACTTTACACCAAATTTATTGCTAATTTTACTTTTACGATCAAACGTAAACTGTATGTGAAACTTATCTAGTTTTTTAACCATTTTCCGATAGTCTTTTTTACTCTGCTTAAAGCTTATTGCAATGACTTCGAGTTTGTCTGAAGCGCTTTTTTTAATAGCCTCAAGCACAGGCATTTCTTGAAGGCAGGGTGGACACCAGGTAGCCCAGAAACTAATGAGGACGATTTTTCCTTTTAGGTTGCTCAATAAAATTTTGTTACCTTTAAGGTCGGTGCCTAGAAGTTCTGGGGCTTGTGAGCCAACCTCAATTTTCGCATCAACTGGTGTTGTAAAAATGCCAGTTATTAACAGAGTGACAATCAGTAGTATTTTTTTCAAGAGGCCATCCTTGCTTTGACGTATTTTGAGAAGATAATAATTATACGCAAATAAAACCGATAAGTGTAAAAGCCTGGACTTGATACACATCACCCGCTAACATGCGCGTCTGGTAATGGTTGATACATCTGCTTTTATCATTAATCATACATTATGCGCCCGTAGCTCAGCTGGATAGAGTGTCGGCCTCCGAAGCCGAAGGTCACAGGTTCGACTCCTGTCGGGCGCGCCATTTCACATGTTAATTCCACATCCGTTGTGGGTTAAACATCGCAGGATCGCAATTGAAATTTCAGGGAATATCAGACATAGGGATTATGACACCCGGTCTAACTTTGTGCTGAAAAGCTTAAGTTAGAATGTATAGAAGCTGAGGAAATTTACATTGAATAAAGTTATTGCTGTTAAATTCCACGATGATGTGGGTAAAAAACTTATTACTTGCGCTAAATTAGAAAAAGGGCGGGAAGGTTATTCTGTCAGCGACTATATTTGCACTTGTCCATTAACACAACATGATATGGATAAAGAGAGTATGAAGGCTTTAAAACCCACTTTGAAGCCTTCTTCACCGGCGAGTCGAATTAGTGAAGCAGTTAAGTGTTATGAGCAAAGATATGGGCTTGATCCAGCTTGTATTTATGCTTTGAAAGATACGTTTGATGAGGTAGAGAACCTTCAAAAAGAAGTTTTTGTACAGACAGGGTGTATTGCTCAGATTGAAACTTTGAAGAAAGAAAAAGACCCCTCCTGGAATGCAGTACTTACATCTTCATTGGTGGGTTAAGCTCAGATACTTCATTAAAGGTTACATTTCTTATTAAGCTAAGTCGTTTTTTCGTTCTAGAGAAACGATAAATACACTTTCGTAAGACTAAGAAACAGATAAAGTATGGTGGTTTTGGGTTACTGTACTTTCCTCAGCACATATCTATTTAGCCATCTTAAGGCTCTTTTTTAGCATGATCAGAGCAACAATCTGTACAAATTGACAGGAAACATACGCTGTAAAGTTGCGAATTATCATTTTAGTGAGTTGGGCCTATTTAGTATTATCTGTGCTCCTTAAATAGCTGGAAATCAGTTCTTATGCTCACACTATCAATCCATGTCTTTAGAGATTGTAGTTCTCCGTTTATATCCATGTTGAAAGAACATCGTATAGACTTTACGAGTGAAGCACTACCTGGTGATAAGCGAAAAGCATGCGCTGATGTTATTAAAATACGCAAGCAAGAAAATAAAAGCTGGTCACATCTTGCCGCAGTTGTTGGTAGCTGGGTCAGTTCCAGCCCTACTCGTAAAGTGATTATCACAACGACCGAATATGATGTGTCTCATATTCAAATTTTTTCTGAAAAAGAAGCGGAATATTTATTAGGAATGGTAAGAACATTGTCAGTTATTGATACAGACTCTCATTAGTTATCATTGACAAGTTGTGTGTCAATGAATACCCGCAAGAACTCCAAGTAGTCTTGCGGGTATATTCCTGTAGCTTTATTTAATAGCTTGTTTCAGCATCAGAATAATCCATTCCTTTTTTCTTAGCCTGGGCTTTTAATGTTTTAAAAAGTTTGCTGTCGAGACTATCTTTGACACCTTTGGTTTTACCAAGTTGGCCTTTGATATAGGCATCTCTTTTTTCACTTAATACCTTCAGTTCCTTTTTAGCAATTTTTCTTTGAGTGACTTTTTCTTCTATATAAAGTTTTTTGGCTGCTGGTGCCATAACTTGCATTACGACAGGTAAGTCTTGTTCAGCTATGCTGTCTAAAGTTATAGTTGAATCTTCAAGAGCTTGTACTAATTCATTTTCAGCTGCAAAATTCGCCTCTCCGGTTTTAGTTAAATTGTACTTTGCCCTACGTGCTAAAGAGGCAGTTGAAGAAGCAGAATAGAGTTTTTTTGTTTCTTTGGCTTTTCGTAATTGACGCTCTTTTTTTTCTTTGTTTCCATAATAAACACGGGTGTCATCCAGGGTCTTTGATGCAGTTGCGATAGCTTTATCAAAGGGTGTGACGATAGCAATAGCATTGCCCTGCTGGCCAACCTGAAATGTATCACCTAATCCCAGTGCGGCAATTTTTTTCCATTCGACACTCGTATCATAGTTTTGTCCTGCCTGAATAGTATTAACAATAATACCCTTACGTGCAGCGTTCGCTAAGGAAATGGGGTAAGGGATATCATTGTGATAATCATCATGTCCCGGGGCATCGCCTACCAAAAAGATAACCTTGTAGCTATTTGGGTCTTGACTCCAATTCATGGAGTGCACAGCTTCAAATAAAGCCTCATTTACACTCTCAGGCGAATCACCACCGCCATCAGCCTTGAGGTCCAGCAGTGATGCGTAGACAGAATCAATATCTCTGGATAAATCCACTTTTTGTGTAATATAATTGTCACCTCTATCCCGGTAAGCAACAAGACCTATACTAATATCCGGTGCGATATTCGCAACAGCCATCGTTGACGCGATAGACCAAATCTTTTCTTTAGCAGCATGTATTAAGCCACTCATACTACCCGTGGTATCTAAGACAAAAACAAGCTCGATTTTAGGCTTTTGAATAAAATGAGCAG
>JQIA01001195.1_pt1 | contig 13989 bp, 6 predicted proteins | sample 811431 | NCBI WGS metagenome assembly JQIA01 (sample SAMN02998118, study PRJNA258478) | marine sediment metagenome | biome: marine; feature: seafloor; material: sediment; isolation source: oil-polluted sediment collected from 3 locations (0.5 km, 0.7 km and 0.9 km)... | place: USA: Gulf of Mexico ... | reverse complement strand
TGTGGAAATTTATATGAAAAAAAATTTGAATGATATTGTATCACCTAACTTTTATAGGTAGCAACTTGGGTTAGAATAGATGCCATTAGATGAAAATATATACAATCCATCAGTTGGATATAAACAACTATTATCTAAAGAAACAAGGATTTTATCTCCAGTAATAACTCCTAATATTTTCTCATTTTTTTGAAAAATAGATTGATTTCTTGCTCTATGTAAACTCCAAAAAGGATGTTTATTTTGTTCTACTTCTTTACATGTAATTGAATTTTTAAATTTACTTAAATATTCAATAATATTAGTTATTTTTAGTTCATTATCTCCTTTTTTTGTATAAATAATACGTCTCCCTATATCCCTAGAATAATATTTTTTAATATCTTTACCACCAGTCACTGTTGGGAAAATATATTGTTCTTCAAGATTATTGATTTTTATAGTCTTATTATCAATAACAAAAGCTTCTTTTAAATCAGGACTAATCCCACGTTGAATACCATCTTTATCAGTCAAATCAATCAATTTACAACTCTTATATTTTGTCAATATTGAATATCCATTGATATTTCTTGTGGCAAATATCCTGTGGGGCAATGTCTCAAAAAAACTACTATTTAATAGAATCTTATCTATGTTTTCAATATCAATACCATCATTTTTTCTATATTCAAATACTTCAGACAAATTATTTCTTAAACCACTAATTATCACAATACAAGATGCACGAATAACATCTTCAAATATATTATCACCAAGATTGACAACCAAATGGAGTTGATATTTAGATAATATTTTATATCGTAGTTTTTCATTATCTATTTGATATAAAAATACGTCTGGAACTATTTGTGCAATATGACCATTTTTATGTTTAATTTTAAGACCAAGATTAATGAAAAACATAAATGTATCTGTCATCCTAACAATTATATCTTTATTCCATACCTTAACAAAATTAAGTGAAGCCGTCGTTAATTTTATACCCCAAGGCGGATTCCCAATAATCACATCAAACCCCACAAAATCTCCAGCCTCATTTAAAACTTCTGGAAACTCAAACCGCCACTCAAAAGCATTCCGATAAATTTTATTACTCTCAATATCCTCAATCTCTGTTTTTAATAAAGCAATCTCTTTTTTAAATTTCTTCTGTAACTTCTCATTATCTTTCTTCTTTTTTGCAGTTTCAGGAAACAACGGATTCTGAACAAGAAAAGGTTTCAATTCTCCCTGTAATTTATGTAAACGCACTTGCTTAGGAAAAATTTTCCAAATTTCAGCTTGCAAATCCCCCTTAATATCCTCAATAAACTGCACCATTTCCCGCTTCTGCTCCTTACTCTCCGCATTCCGATAAGTAGCAACAGCTTCCCGATAATCATCAATAGACCACTTACTCTTCCGTAAAATTCCTCGTAAATCAACATCCAACTCAAACCGACTAATCAAAGAATTCCCACATTTAATGTTAATATCAATATTTGGCAATGTCTCCAACTCACCATCAGCTTTATAATAAGCATATTTCAACAACTCAATCCATAACCGCAATCGACAAATTTTTACTGAATTAACATTAACATCCACTCCAAACAAACAGTTTTCAATAATAGTTTGCTTCTCATGAAACAAAGCTTCCTGTACCCGTTGACTCTCAGGGCTATTCAGCTTATACTCAAATAATTCACCATCCTCATCCAGCACAATTAACTCATCATTCACTACCTTAACCTGATATTCCTTCAACCGCCTCCCATCACGATCCAATAAAATCCGCAAATCATGTTTAATTGCCACAATCTCATTCAACGCTGACACCAAAAAATGTCCCGATCCAACTGCCGGATCACAAATTTTCAAACCATTAATAATTGCATTTGCTTCCTTACGATCAGTAATTTTATCATATAAATCATCAATATTCTTACAATCCCAATTCTTAAATTCATTAAACTTCTGTACCACTGACTGCCGAATCGTTTCCCGACACATATACATGGTAATAAAACCAGGGGTAAAAAATGAACCATCCTTATAACCATTTATTTTCTCAAAGATTAAACCCAATACCGAAGCATTAATCAATGATTTATTCTCTTCCTGAATTTTCCCAGACCCTTCACTAGAAAAATCATAAGCATTTAAAAATTCAAACAAATATTCTAACGTATCCAATTTACCAGAACGCTTCTTACCACTATTATTTTTCAAAACTGTTGATCCAAAAATAGCCAGATTTTTACTAGCCAATTGACTGATAAAAAAGCTATCTTTTTCAATTTTAGTTACTTCAAACAGAGAGCTATTCAAATATGGAACTTTAGCAAACTGCATCGTCTTACTTCGCTCATTTAACTTTTTCGCCAAAACCTGAAAAAATAAACTGTTCAAATCATGGAAATTGCTAATCTGGCTCTGATTTAAAAACGCATAAGACATATCCCCACCATGATAACTAATTAACTGAGCTTCCAATAATTTAAGAAATAAAATCCGATTAATCCAAATAATCACCAATTCCAGCCCAACATTAAATAGTTCTGACTCTGCCACTTTCTCTGAATTACGCAACTCAACCACAATATTTTCCAGCAATGAGCCAGAATTATTAGCCAATTCAATCAGTTTTTTACTACCTTGTTTGACTTCTTGTAAACCAATAATATGCAATAATTCCGAATAAAAATTCTTATCCAAACTATTGCTATCATTGATAAAAGGTAATTTTAATAAATGTTCTGGAGATAATAATTTAAACAAATAGACCAATTCATTACTATCTTTTTGTAGTTTATAATTTCGCAGATCAAAATAAGTATATTCTATATTTTCAAGAGCATTTGCAATTGCTGGCTTAGCAATCTCTTTATAAAAGAAATCAGTTTTAATTCCAGCCAACCGCCCAGCTTTAAAATCAGTAAATTGCTTACTTAAACTAGCAACAAATTCCCTTTCAAAAACATTTGCATCAAAAATAAACCATTCATAGATATTGGTAACTATTAAATGCTTGATTTCTAAATTATTAGCCTCAATTCTCTCTTGCAAATAATATAGAACCAATTCCTGTAAAGCTTTCTTGTTAATATCACCTTGCTGTAACATCTCGATTTTGTTAGATGGTCGTTTAAGCTCAATAATTACTCCAACTGTGCTATTTGCTTGCTTACCATTATGAATCACCAAATCAGTACGGCCTTTAGTATTAATAAAATACTTTGGCTGATAATAAGTTTTCTGTAAAAAATCAATGAGTAAATTTTTATGAAATTCTTCTGATTCCTGATGGTTAATATTTTCAGATAATTTAGTTACTTGAAGTTTAAATTTATCAATTTCACAACGATTGGATTTGAGTTTTAAGAAGGTTGGGTTGAGGGCTTGTTTTGGTTGCATAAGTCAATAAGATATAGAATCAAATTTATTTGTGTTGATATTTTTTGTACTGTATAAGGATAAAGTTATTATAATCATTTTGGGGGAATTTTTATAACTTTTTGTGATTTATTGCTCAGGTTATAAATTATTGATAAGACTTACGCATTATATCTGTTTTATTAATTCCTTATAATACAATATCTTATTGAAATTTACGATAATTGATAATTTATATATAAAATATATTTATAAAATTCTGTCATTCCCGTGTAAATGGGAATCTAGGAATACTTGAAATCACTAGATTCCCACTTTCGTGGGAATGATAATTAATTATTATAAAAATGAATAACTATTTGATTTAATTTAATTTAGATTAATATTAAACTAAGTTTGTCAATGCGTAAATCCTAACTTACTTGATTAGGTAAACAAGTTAGCTTGTATAATACTATTTTTCGATTGGATAAACTACAGTAATATTAAGCAAGTAAGTAATTTATATTTAGTTTGAATTTAATTAGGAATTAAGAATTCATAATTAAGAATTGCTATAGTATATAAAAAATACTACACTTGGAATTTAGACCATTATAATAAAGGTAAAGTTATGTTAGAAAATCCACTTCCAACATCACCAGAAGAAATAGAAGCCGCACTTTCAAATAAAGCAAGAAAAATTACGTTAAGAAGAATACTTCCAAAATCATTAATAGTTGAATTACATAAAAAAGCTTTTATTAAATCAGTAAGTTTGTCGGCTGTTCACAAAGCAATTCAAACTTACACAACTAAACCAATAATTGAAAATGAACAAATAGAATTATTGAAATTAATTTTTAGCTTAACTGAACCAAATACAGAAACTATAACAAATATAGCTCAAAAAACTGAAATTGCTGAAAAGGATCTGATAAAATTAAATACGTTATTGCCCCAAGACGTAAAAAAACAAATGGAATCAACAATAGAAAAATTCCTAGTACTTGGTCAAGCAAGTTCACGAGAATTGCCATCATTGTTTCTGACACATACACAAAAAATGATTCTAGAAGACCTTCGTGAATGTGAAGACAAGATAAACCAAGAAGTAAAAGAATTTTTTAACGCTATTAATAATGGAAAAATCATTCAATTTGGGGTAATGTTAGATGTTATTACTTCAAATGATCATCCATTTTGCTTATTGAATAAAGTAAAATATAGATTTTCTGAATGGCGATATACTAAATTTGTAGAGTGCTACTTATTATTCTTTGCTAAAAAAATGTTTAATGAAGATAATAAGTTATCAAGTATAGCAGTTTGGTCACAATTGTATCCAGTTAATACCAGAGACCTTAACAGAATGAAGGTTAAACCAGTTAGATCAGAAGTTAAATATGTTACTTATCCAGAAGGGCTTGTATCATTTCAATTTGCAGATATTGCCGTTCAGGTTGAGCTATCCAGTTTACAACAAAATAGTCATCTGCTTGATTCTAAACCAACAAAACAATTGGTAAAAGAAATGAAACAATTCGTTCGAACAATGACAGCACCGGGAAAAAAGAAAGCTGGTTTTGCTCTTCACGTTACTTTTACTAATCTTCCTGACAAATCTATAAAACCAAATGTTAAAAATATGTGGGTATGACGGATAATGGTAATGGGCTTGAACTATGAAGATAAACTAAAAAACGTTAAATACCAATAAGTTACATATATTATATGTTTAGTGTAACTTATTGATATTTAAGTATGTTTACAAATTTAATTTATAGTCCAATCCCAGTCCATAGTTCAAGACCAAGTCCAACTAATCCTTCCTCCGCATAACCAATAAATTATTCTGTTTATCCTGTACCACAAATTCAAAGTTTTGTTTTACTACTGGCTTTTCTACCCATGCTGTCATTTTGTACCAATTAATCCAATCTACAAAATATTGGATATCTTTGTTTAGCATGTATTCTGGCAATTTACCTTGCTGACGAGCTGCTAATGATTCTGGATTGGTTTTGCCATCTAAATTAATAGTACGATCGTGAAAATAACCAGTTGTCCCAGACTGCCATGAACCTACCCAAACATCCTCTGGAACATTATCTGTAATCCATTTAGCCAAATGAAAATGCAGACTATAACCACCTAAATATTGGTGATAAATACTAGTTTGTTTGGTAAATAAATAAGAACGTACATGTAAGCCAGCCATGATAGTGATAAATAGCAGTGCAATTATTGGCATAGTAATTTTTTGAGCAGGTAAACGTTGCCAAATATATACCGCAACACTAGCCCATAACAGAGCAAGAAACGGTGTAGTTGGAAACATATAACGGTCAATAAAATAAGTAGCTCCAAAAAATAACCCGTAAAAAGTTACTAAACATACTGTAAATATGCTTATTAATACCGTCAAACGTCGCTCTTCCAAATGTAATTTTCGTACTAACATCCAAATCAATACCAAAACCATGAAAACAGCACAGGCAATTTTAACCCAAGTTTGAGTATCTAATGAATGTGGAATTGGTAAAAAAACAAATAAGTATTCAACTAAAAAGGTGGGAATATGAGGTAAATTTTCCGCAAATACTGCAGTTAATGATTCCGACTGGCCACTAATTGGCATAAGATGATCAAAGTTTGCTACGTTATTGATTAACCAAGGTAAAGCTATAATAACGGAAGTTGCTCCCATAATAATCACTTGTAGGAAACGGCGTTTTAATGCGTCAAATTCAAATGAACCTAATAATAAATGGGTTAAACAGGCTGCAAAAATAAGCAATGAAGCATCATTTCTCACCCAAAAAGTTATGCCTAATAATATTCCCAAACCAAACCAACACCACATGCTCCAACTTTGTTTAGAAAAGCTAAATAACATAGCTATTCCTATTAAACACATAGAATATAAGGCAGTTTCTAACCCATTCATGGTATGGCCTACTAAGATGGGACTAGCATACCAAGTGGCTGCTGCTAATGCCGCTATCGTTCCAGCGTAAGGAGAATTATGCAATAAAAGTTTACTTCCCTGCCAAAGTATTCCAGCTGCCAAACTGGCCATGATAAATTGCATCAAAATTACAAATATAATACCGTTAATTTTATCTCCACCTACCAGCCAATAACCAACAGCCCATAAACCAGTTGTCAGTGGTTGAGTACCATTAGTAGGAATTGTGCCATCCGCTATGCTCATGCCATGACCTAAAGCCATATTTCTAGCAATAGTCATCATTAGATAACCATCTTCGGAAACCGAATTGATCATGCGTTCTTGAGATAATAAAGGCGTTAAACGAGCAGTTCCTCCAATAAGAATGAGTATTGCAATCAGTATAATAAAACCACGTTTTTGGGAAATCATTCTTCTATACCTGTTTTGAACTTGAAGGCCATATCAGCAGAAATACTATAGTAATAGCTAACAAAATAGCTCCTAAACTACCTAATAGTACTGGTGAAATATCGTTAGGTAGTACATTAGCCAAATTATTTGGTCTGGCAATTAAAATTATATCTGGAAACAGTAATATTCCAATTTTCCATTCAACACTTACCAACAGCATCATTGCTAAGAAAAATATTGTATAATCATATAGATGGATTGGTAAAAAGATTGCAGTCAAGGAAAAAATTAGAACCATTTGCAATAGATTTTGCTCATTTTGAATGTTATTATTTCTAAATATTAATGCCAAAATCAATGTAATAACTAAACCTATCACTGGAGAGATAGATATTGTGCTGTGGCTAAAACCTAAACTTCCTAAAATTACATATAATCCAGACATGTTAGTTGGAGCATTGAATTCAATTGAAGTATAAGCGTTCATTATGTTAATAACTTCTGTAATTGGATTGTATGATCCACCTAACATTAGAATTCCCATACTTGTAAGACCAACAAATAAGGATGATAAACCTAAAAAAGCCCAATTGGTTTCCCGAAATAGTAAAAATATTACGAATAGTAATGATACATGTGGTTTAATACTGGCAAGAACTACGAATAAGGCTGCTAGCCAAAGTTTTTTACGTTGTAAAAAATATGCCGAACCAAGACAACCAACTAACGCAAGTAAAGATGTTTGGCCTAAAAATACAGTAGTTGAAATTGCCGCTAACATACAACCTAAACCTATTCCAATCCCTATATTACTGAGTTTTACATTAGGTATATCTTTTATAAATAATGCTGAAAACCATGCAATTAGCAACAAAAATAATATATTAACAGCATCTAAAATATATTTTGCTATATCCCAAGGAAATAAAGCTAATGGTATGGAAATAATTCCCAGAGTTGGAGGATAAGCAAATACAGCTCCACCTTCTTTCAGAAACTCTTTTCTAGCTGATTCATTTACCATATGTTGTTTCCATAATTTACCAAAATTTTCAGTATCATATGGAGATTTTCCGGCTAACCAAGTAGCACCACTAACATAAATATAACGTCCGTCAAGATGCCTAGCTTTGCCATCATTAACTACACTATTCCCTATAACATAAGTAAGACAAGCCAGAAAAAACAAGATACCAGCAATGTCCTTTAGATTAATTTTCATATTAAATATTTAAGAGTTAACTACAATAAATAGATCAAAAATGAGTTAGTACAATGTATGAAAGTCATACACCTACTTTAAATTCTATTAGCGTACAGCAATTCCCATACCTTATTAACTATCATTTTTTAAACCATTATTATTCTTCATGAACAATAATGTTTTATCACATTCATCCTCTGATAATTTACTTAATGGAGGTCTAACAAAAGTAGGGAAACCATTAATACGAGTAGATAAAGCTGTTTTGGTAATCGCAATTTCACTTTTTGGATATTGTTTCCTAAATTGACTCCAAACATTTAAATTTGCTTGAGATTGTTTGGCACTTGCTAAACTATCTGCATAGAAATAATGCGATATAGCAACCACAAATTCCGGGAATACATTGCCACCTCCAGTTATAAAACCGTCTAAACCATTTGTTAATGCTTCTAAAGCCAATCTATCACTACCAAGAAAAACTTGTAAATCATCTATTTTTTTAAGTTTAATTGCATTTTTTAAACTACCACTAGAATCTTTTATTCCAATTAAATTATTATGTTTTGTCAGTAAATTTGTTAATATTTCAGGTGTAATAATATTATTAGTATGTTTGGGAAAATTATATAATAATATTGGCATACAGATTTGTTGTAATATTTCACTAAAAAAAGCTACTATTCCTGCTTCTGTTACTTCAGCATAATAAAATGGAGGTAAAATTACTAAAGTATCAGCATAATTTTCTGCGTGACTAGCTAATTTTAAACAATCGTTTTGACAACAAGAGCTTATATTATTTAATATTGTTCCTTCAAAGGTTTGTCGACAATATTCTGACAAACTCATTCTTTCTTCTATAGATAACGAGGGGAATTCTGCGGTAGTACCATTAGTTAAAATAGTTTTTACCCCTTTTTCTTGTAGAAAAATTAAATAATTATTTAATGATTTAAAATCAATTTTTCCATCTGCTAAAAATGGAGTTACAATAGCAAAAATTGGGGTATTAATACTCATTAGTTTATTATAAATTAGTAGTTTAAATTATTATTAAGTAAATGCTAGATTTTAGCTTTGCTAGAAACAAAAGTCAAATAGTGACTGCATTAAAATTAGCATAAGAAAATTATGGGTAGTAAAAATTTTCAGAACACAAAAATATATTAATAATTGACGTTACGCACATATATAGCGTTTATAGTTTGTATAAGGTACAAGGTTTCGGGAAATCTGCTCCGCTCCATTCCCGAAACAACTAAAACACATCCTACATTTTACTTTATAGTAAATTTAAAAACTGTGTGTGTAGTATCAATTATTAATAACTTGTATATGAATTATATTTATAATATTCTGTTATTCACGTAATAAACGGAAATTTAGAAATACTTTAAGAACCTATATCCTTTTGTAAAAATAACAATAAATAAAAATATGAAGACTGCAACTATAGATGATTTAGCTTATTTGATGAAAAACGCTGGTGATCGGCCTAAACCTATTTTCTTTTTAGGGGCTGGAGCGTCCAAGACTGGTGATATTCCTTTAGCTGGTGAAATTGTTACTGATATATTGGAGAATCATGCAGATAATCCAAAAATTAACCGGTTAGCAGATACAGAGAAAACTTATGCCAAATTGATGGAATGTTTAACTGCTGATGAACGTAATACGTTGTTGAAAGGTTATATTGATAATTCTAAAATTAATGTAACCCATATTTATTTGGCTCAGTTAATGAAACGTGGTTATGTTGATTATGTGTTGACGGTTAATTTTGATAATTTGATGTTGCGGGCATTGGCATTGTTTAATGAGTTTCCAGCTACTTATGATATGGCGATTTCCAAAGACCCGACCACAGAAACTTTTAAAGAAAAATCGGTAGTATATTTACATGGCCAGCATCATGGTTTGTGGTTGCTGAATACTGAAGAGGAAATGGCCAAAGTTGAGGAAATCATCCCACCAATTTTGAATAAAATCACTAATCAAAGAACTTGGGTATTTATTGGCTATAGCGGTAATGACCCGATTTTTCAGCATATTACTAAACTTGGTCGATTTAATAATGATTTGTATTGGGTATCTCATTATGATGCAGACCCTTGCAGTACTGTTTGTCGAGATTTATTGAATAAGAGCAATACTGGTGCTTATCTTATTAAAGGCTACGATTCTGATTCATTTATGCTTAAATTAAATTCGGCTTTGGATTTACCCCAACCAGAGATAATTGATAAACCGTTTTCTTCTTTGAGTTCGTTATTGGATAATATAGTTGATATTGATGATGAGGAACATTTTAAGGGAGTAAAAGAGCGGTTAAAAATTGTCAAGGAACAAGTTGGAGAAGCAATTCAACAATTTGAAGAAGGTAAAGTTGAATCATCTGAAGAAATTAAAGCCGATGTAGAAATAGATTTGTTAAAGAAAGAAATTATTGATTTGATAGTAAAAGAAAATTATCAAGCAGATAAAATTATTGAAATAGAAAACAAAGCGAAACTATTAAATAACTCTGAACTTAATGATTCATTAGCTGATTTATATTACAATTGGGGATATTATTTAGGAGATTTAGCTGAAAATAAATATGGAATAAAAGCTAAATATTTATATAATCAAGCTTTTGAAAAATATCAACAAGCTATTTCTATAAAACCAGATTTTCATAAAGCTTTTAATAGTTGGGGAGTTGATTTAGGAAATTTAGCTAAAAATAAATCCGGAGCAGAAGCCGAATCTTTATATAATCAAAAAATTGAAAAATGCCAGCATGCTATTGTTATTAAGCCAAATTTTTACAAAGCTTTTAACAATTGGGGAAATGCTTTAAGGTATTTAGCCAATAGCAAATCTGGAACAGAAGCTGAATTTTTATATACCCAAGCTTTTAAAAAATATCAACAAGCTATTGCTATTAAACCAGATTATCACAAAGCATTTTATAATTGGGGAACTGCTTTAGGAAATTTAGCTAAAAGCAAATCAGGAACAGAAACTGAATCTTTATATAACCAAGCTATTAAAAAATATCAACAAGCTATTGCTATAAAATCAGATTATCACGAAGCTTTTTACAACTGGGGAACTGTTTTAGGAGTTTTGGCAGATAGTAAATCTGGAGCAGAAGCAGAATTTTTATATAACCAAGCTATTGGAAAATACCAACAGACTATTGCTATAAAACCAGATTATCATGAAGCTTTTTACAACTGGGGAACTGATTTAGGTTTTTTAGCTCAAAGTAAATCTGGAACAGAAGCTGAATCTTTATATAACCAAGCTATTGAAAAATACCAACAAGCTATTGCTATAAAACCAGATTATCACGAAGCTTTTAACAACTGGGGAACTTATTTATTAAAATTAGCAAAAAATAAATCAAAACTAGAAGAAGAAAGATTACATGATAAAGCATTTGAAATATTAACAAAAGCAGTTGAATTAGGTGGTAATTATTATAATCTTGCGTGTGTTTATGCCTTAGAACCACATAAAGAACGAGCTTTATTTTACCTCAACCAAAGCTTAGAAAATAAAGATATTACAGTAGAATTCGTAAAAAATGATGAAGATTGGAAAGATTATTTAGCAGATGAGGATTTCCAAGAAATAATTAATCGTTATGCAAATTAATCGTTAAAATCAAGATTTACTGGATCAAAGAATTTACAGGATTATAATATATTAATTTTTAATATCTATAAAACTTATTTAACTTCATGATACTAATATATTTATAACAAGTATCTCTAGTAGCTAAAACGTTAGTGGCGTTAAATTTGAATCAAAGTGGTATAATAAGAGAATTTTTTGTTATTTAAAAGATAATAATTAAGTATAATATCAGGAGAATTAATTCAAAATAATAAATTTTGCATCTATTTAATATTTTTTAAACAAAAACGTTCAAACTTTAAAATTCTCAAATTATAATTAACCTATTCAAAAAATAAACATATGAAAATATTTATCTTACTGTTATGCACTAGTATTCTAATATCTTGTAGCAATAAACCAATAAAAGAAACACCACCAGTTAGTGCAAAACAACTAATTGAAAATGAATTACAATCTGATAAAGTTAACAAACCTCTACTTGATCCATCCATTGTTGAATTACCACAATCTAAACCAACTCCATTAAAAAAAGTTAATAAAGAAGGTAAATTACCTGAAATAACTACAATTACCGCTCAAACTTCATCTGGAATTGCAACTCTAAACTTAGACGATGACACACCAATTCAATTAGATTTTGAACAAGTATCCTTACGAGAAATCTTACAAATTATTGGTGATGCTTTAGAAATTACCATGATAATTGACTCAACAATTGGCGACAAAGTTACTTTGCGTACCTCTGATGAAAAACCTTTAACAAAAAAAGACTTATGGCCCTTATTACAACTATTGTTAAATGATGCAGGGGTTGTAATGGAAAAAAGAGGCAGTATTTTTCATCTGAAAAAAATTGATTCCCACTTGCCTGGTACAATTGGTTTCCCTCAAAAAACTTTGACCAACAGCGATTCACCAGAAGTTATGCAAATAACTCCTCTTCGCTATATTACCTCAGAAGCAGCCCCAGCAATTATTAATCCTCTAATTCAACCCCAAGGCCGTATTATTTCCTTGCCAATGTTAAACGTAATTGGAATAGTCACAACTCCTCAAAGGTTAGTACGCATTAATAAATTACTAAAAATCATTGATGCCGACCCATTTTTACATCGAGGTATGCGGTTATTTAGACTAGTTAATTCCAAATCTACTGATGTACAAGCAGAATTAGAAAAAATTCTTAAAGCTGTTTCAGGTAATACTGATTCTACTTATCAAGTCATTGCTTTAGAAAGAATTAATGCAGTTTTAGTAATAGCCCCACCTAATAGTGGATTTGGTGAAGTTGCTTTATGGGTTGGAATTCTTGATGAACGTAGCGAAGAAAGTGGCGAACAAATATTTATTTATAAAGTGAAAAATTTAGAAGCAGAAAAATTAGCTTCAACCTTAACTAGTGTATTTAAGATCGAAAATAAAAAAGATGCTGAGGATATAGAAAAACAAAAACATAATGAATCTCAAGCTGAAGATAAAAAATCAGAACCATTACCTGTAATAGGTGGTGAAATAGCAGTTTCTGCTGAACTCAAGGTTACTATAGTTGCTGATGAAAGTACTAATAGCTTATTAATACGAGCTAATCCACGTGATTATAGGCAATTATTAGAAACTATTTATGCATTAGATCAAGTGCCTAAAGAAGTTATGGTAAATGTAGTAATTGCCGAAGTTACTCTTACTAAAGAGAACAAATTTGGAATTGATTGGAAATATATTTTTGATAGTAATGCTGATCAAGTGAGATTCTCTGGAAATGCAACCGATTCATTTAGTGGACTAGTATTTAATAGGACAATTGGAAATTTAACTGGATTATTGAATTTAATTTCTTCCACTAATGATATTAGTATTTTATCGCGTCCATCTTTGTTAGTACGTAATAATGAAGAAGCTTCAATCAATATTGGTGCTAATGAACCATTTCTTGGTTCAATAGAGTCTTCATCCCTTACTAATAATAGTTATAGGACTCAATCTGTACAATATAAAGATACTGGAATAACCGTCAAAGTTACTCCACGCATTAATGATAATGGAATAATTAACTTAGAAATATTCCAAGAATTGTCTCAGTTAGGTCCAGCTCGTACTGAACAAAAATTACAATCTTTTATTCAACGTAAAATAGAAACTTCTGTTGTGGTTCGAGATGGCAGTGCAATAATTATTGGTGGTATGCTTGAAACTCGTACTGCAAACAATAAACAAGGTTTACCCGGTTTGATGAATATGCCAATACTTGGAAGCAGTATATTTTCTTCTAGCGACAAAGAAATTGTAAGAACTGAGTTAGTATTGATTATAGTGCCACAGATTGTAAATCCAGAGGATGATAATCGGCCTATAATTAGAGATTTTAGACAACGGATGAAATTAGTATCAAGCCTATTGAGCAGTGAATATATTTTTATAGGAGAACAAC
>JQIA01001194.1_pt1 | contig 13995 bp, 13 predicted proteins | sample 811431 | NCBI WGS metagenome assembly JQIA01 (sample SAMN02998118, study PRJNA258478) | marine sediment metagenome | biome: marine; feature: seafloor; material: sediment; isolation source: oil-polluted sediment collected from 3 locations (0.5 km, 0.7 km and 0.9 km)... | place: USA: Gulf of Mexico ... | reverse complement strand
TCTATTTCATCAGCAAATTCAAGGAGGGGGTTCGAATACAGTGTTTGTTGGATTTCAAGATGAAGGTCGAGAGATGAGAGCTGTAATAACTTGATGGCCTGCTGCAGTTGCGGGGTCATGGATAGCTGTTGACCCATTCGTAATTGCAGGCTTTGCTTCATAAATATCGCTTATCTTGTGAAGTTACTGGAAGGGTTTGGTGAACTAAAGTGTAGCGCCGCTCATACATAGGATCAATTACACAGCCCTTATTAATGTGTCATGCATGTGCCCTACATATGACACATGTCATGCGCCGACAAAAAATGGCCGGCCCATTAAGAAGTCCCTAATTAAGTCTAAGCCCAAACTCAGTCGCTAAATCGCAATGGGCGCAGCAATACCCGGATGCGCATCGTAGCCCTCTAAATGAAAATCCTCATAACGGAAAGAAAAGATATCCGTTATCGCCTTATTCATCGTTAACTGCGGTAAGGCTCTCGGCTCTCGCTGAAGTTGGCGGTCGGCCTGTTCCAAATGATTCAAATACAAATGTGCATCACCCAAGGTGTGGATAAAATCACCCGGCGCCAAACCCACCACTTGAGCCACCATTAAGGTCAACAAGGCATACGAGGCAATATTAAACGGCACACCCAAAAAGATATCCGCACTCCGCTGGTATAGCTGACAGCTCAACCGGCCTTCGGCAACATAAAATTGGAAAAAAGCATGGCAAGGTGCCAAAGCCATACGACCTTGCTCAACATTACTTTGTGGCGACACACTTTCGTCAGGCAGCTGTGCCGGGTTCCATGCAGAAACAATTAAACGGCGCGAATTTGGTCGCGTTCGAAGTTGCTCGATAAGCTCACTGATTTGGTCAACCGCGCCACCATTCGGCAGGGGCCACGAGCGCCACTGACAACCGTAAACGGGGCCAAGGTCGCCGTTATCTGTCGCCCATTCATCCCAAATAGAAATGCCGTTATCACGCAAATAGCGGGTATTCGTATCCCCTTTCAGAAACCATAACAGTTCATAGATGATGGATTTTAAATGTACTTTTTTCGTTGTGACGAGCGGAAACCCCTCGGCAAGATTAAAGCGCATTTGATGACCAAAAACACTCTGTGTTCCCGTCCCCGTCCGGTCACCTTTCTCAACACCCTTATCACGCACAAGACGCATTAAATCAAGATACTGCTGCATAAATCTTTCCTTTGTATCCTCGCGGATTTCCGCCGCCAATGCGACACACTCAAACCAAAAACGCCTTAAGCTCTCACACCCAACACTTTTTTCCGGCGCAAATAACTGACCAGCAGTATGAGTGCGCCAATAGCAATCATTGGCACACTTAATAGCTGTCCACGCGTCAACCAATCAAAGAAATCAAAGCCAATGTGGCTATCAGGTTCTCGAGCAAACTCCGCGATAAAACGGAACACGCCATAAAAAAGCAGGAATAAACCCGCCACCGCGCCCTCGGGTCTTGGCCTTCGAGAAAAAGTATAAAGAAGAATAAATAACAGCAGACCCTCAAGACCCGCTTGATAAAGCTGTGACGGATGCCGAGCAATTTGCTCGGGGTCTCGCGGGAAAATCATCGCAATAGGCCAGTCCGACGCACGCCCCCAAAGCTCCTGACCAATGAAGTTACCAATACGCCCTAAGCCTAAGCCGATCGGCACCAGCGGTGCGACAAAATCTAAAACCGCCAAAGGAGATTGCTTTAATTTACGCGCATAAAAAATCAAAGCAACAATGACGCCGAGCAAGCCCCCGTGGAAAGCCATACCACCTTCCCAAATTCGAAATAACCACAAAGGGTCCGCCAGCCATTTGTCAAAATTATACAAAATAACATAACCACACCGCCCGCCAAGGATGACACCAAAAGCGGCATAAAAAATTAAATCTTCGACCTGATCTCGGCGCAACGGCGACCAAGCACGCTGGCTGCGCTTAATTGCTAATAACCAGGCACCCGTAAAACCGACTAAATACATTACGCCATACCAATGTATTTTTAGCGGCCCGAGACTGACCAAGACAGGATCAAGTTGTGGATATACCAACATTTTTAACTCACTGTATTATTTGTAAAGCGCTGCATCATTTGTAAGGCACTGCGTATAAAAGGACAACAAAGAAAAGCAGGGCCTGTCGTAGGATTAACCTTCACGTAGATTTAAAACTTGCCAGCCTCGGCGCTCTGCCTCTGCCAATAACTTCTCATCGGGGTTGACTGCAACGGCTGTATCAACAAGCGCCAACAGCGGTAGATCATTAATGGAGTCGCTGTAAAAAGTGCTGCCCTGAAGATTGGCGTTATTGTTTTTCAACCACGCTTGCAGGCGAATGACTTTGCCTTCTTGATAACTGGGCACCCCCGCTACATTACCGGTATAGCGACCCGCCACTTGCTCCGGTTCCGTCGCAATCACACAGTTAATGCCCAAGTGCTGGCAAATCGGCTCAACAACAAATCGGTTGGTCGCACTAATAACCATTAGCTGATCACCCTCCGCTCTGTGCCGTGCGATTAACGCTTCGGCTGCGGGTAGCCACATCGTTTTAAGCACTTCTACCATGAACTGTTTCTGCAAAACTTGCAGCTCATCCGGTGCGATTTCGGCTAAGGGTTTTAGTGCAAACCGCAGATAATCAAAAATATCGAGCGTTCCCGCTTGGTACTCCTCATAGAACTGCCGGTTTTTTTGCGCATAGTGCTGCGCATCAACTTTGCCTTGTTTCACCAGAAACTCGCCCCAAGCATAATCACTATCGCCTGCTATCAGCGTGTTATCTAAATCAAATATCGCCAATGCCATCGTAGGCCAACCCACATTTTTCCAGAAACAGGGAAGAATACCGGCTATCGTCGTTGTGCTCAACGCACATGTTTCCTACAATTTGCCTGACAATAATCAACTGTGGAACAATAGACTACACTCGGGAGCGGCTACTATGAGAATGGACACTATCGATAAAGAGGGCTTTCGCCCCAATGTAGGCATTATCGTTGCCGATGGCGAAGGCCGTTTGCTGTGGGCAAAGCGCATAGGGCAAAACGCATGGCAGTTCCCACAAGGGGGTATCGACCCCGGAGAAAACCCCCGCGACGCCATGTACCGAGAGCTTCATGAAGAAATCGGGCTTGAAAATTCTGACGTCAGTATTCTTGCACAAACGCGTGGCTGGCTGCGCTACCGTTTACCTAAGCGCTATGTTCGTCGTGATGAATCACCCAAATGCATTGGCCAAAAACAAAAATGGTTTTTACTGCGCCTGAACAGCAATACCGACCGTATTCGCTTTGATCGCGGCAAAAAGCCCGAGTTCGATGGCTGGCAGTGGGTAAACTATTGGTACCCCATTAATCAGGTCGTGGATTTTAAGCGCGATGTGTATCGCCGTGCCTTAAAAGAACTGGCTCAAGTCCACACCGATATCGAACGTAAAATTTACGCCACACCAGCAGCGATCAATACATGCTAAATTCACTTCGCGGGATCATCCAAGAGGTCAATACCGCGAGTGATTTCACCTCACAGCTCGACATTATTGTTACTCGTATAAAAGCCGAAATGGCTACCGGCGTTTGCTCTGTTTATTTATTCGATCAACAAAAGGGCGTCTATGTCCTCGCCGCAACCAAAGGCTTACTATCTGAAGCCGTTGGCAAAGTTTCAATGCGCCGTGAACAAGGTCTGGTCGGCCTCGTCGCTCAGAAAGCCGAATCCCTCAATCTGGAATGTGCCGAAACACACCCCCGCTTCCTATCGTGCCCAGCCACCGGCGAAGAGCACTTTAGCGCTTTCCTCGGCTCACCCATTATTCATAACCGTACCGTGCTGGGCGTACTGGTTGTACAACAAAAAACACAGCGGCGCTTTGACGAAAGCGAAGAAGCTTTTCTCGCCACCATTGCCGCGCAATTAGCAGAAATTATTGCCCACTCTCAAGCCACCGGTGAGCTGGCACGTGCACTATCGCCCGAATCTGACAGTGATAATCCACAAAAAGAAGCGCACTATTCCGGTTTAGCCAGTGCCCCCGGTATTGGCATCGGCATCGGCATTGTGGTCGCGCCACCGGCTGACCTCTCTACTGTGCCACGGCGGCAAACAGACGATATTGACGGCGAGCTGGCACAATTTCATGATGCGCTCGAGACAACAAAGACAGACCTAAAAACACTGCATCAAGACCTGTCAGACAAACTCAACTCCGAAGAGCTCGCGCTATTCGACGTATATGTCAGCATGCTGGATGACAACTCGTTAGGCGGCGAAGTGTCCGAGCGAATACGCACCGGACTCTCCGCCCAATACGCTTGGAGCCGAGTGATTATCGAGCACATCCGCACCTTCAACCAAATGGACAATGCCTACCTCCGCGAACGTGCGTCGGATGTGCGTGATCTCGGCCGTCGTGTTCTCGGCCACCTTCAACAACTCCAGCATGAAGAAAAGCATTACCCCAAAAACACCATTTTAATTGGCGAAGAACTCGCTGCACCCAATTTGGCCGATGTTCCCTTCGAGAATATTCGCGCCATGATTTCAGCCAAAGGCTCTCACAACTCCCATATGGCCATTCTGGGCAGAGCCATGGGCATACCCACCATTATGGGCGCTGTGGATTTACCTTGGACAGAGCTGGGTGACTGCGAGCTGATTGTCGACGGCCATCAGGGCCTCATTATTGAGTCACCCACAGCTGAGCACCTGAAAGTTTATCAAGGCATCGTTGCAGAAGAGCACGCGCTCGCCGCAGATCTTGAAGCCACCAAAGACGGCGAGAACATTACCCTCGATGACCACCATGTGTCTTTGTGGGTCAATACAGGCCTGCGTAGCGATTCCATCCTCTCGATCGATAGGGGTGCAGAAGGCGTGGGTTTGTACCGCACAGAAATCCCCTTCTTTCTTCATGAGCGATTTCCATCAGAAGAAGAGCAACGCCAAATTTATCGCGAGCAGCTCGACATGTTCAGCCCTCGCCCCGTGACCATGCGGACACTGGATATTGGCGGTGACAAAGCCTTACCTTATTTCCCCATCGTCGAAGAAAACCCCTTCCTCGGTTGGCGCGGTATTCGTGTCACACTGGACCACCCAGAAATATTTTTAGCGCAACTGCGTGCCATGATGCGTGCCAGTGTCGGCCTAAATAATTTGCGTATTTTGCTGCCGATGATATCCAATACCGAAGAACTGGATAACGCCTTGCTGTTAATTCATCGTGTTTACACTGAATTAACGCTGGAAGAGGGTTACCGTATTGATATGCCCGCCGTCGGTGCCATGATTGAGGTGCCTGCCGCCGTCTACCAAATCCGTGAAATCGCCAAGCGTGTCGACTTTATCTCCGTTGGCACCAATGACTTAACCCAATACTTGCTCGCCGTTGACCGCAATAATCCACGGGTTGCCGACTTATATCATAACTACCACCCAAGCTTACTCCGCGCCTTGCAAGTTATTCTTCGCGATGCAAACAAGTACAATTGCCCCGTGAGCGTCTGCGGCGAAATGGCCGGTGACCCTCTGGGCGCGGTGCTGCTTGTTGGTATGGGTTATGACACACTGTCCATGAGTTCTTCAAACTTACTGCGCGTAAAAGCCATATTACGGCAGCTAAAACTGTCCGATATGCAGAAAATCACCCGACGGGCTTGTCGGCTCGACAGTAGTGACGCCATCGAAGAATATGTACAAAAAACGCTGGCTCGCTACGGTACATCTCACCTGCTTCGCGCAAGAAAAGTCACCTAGATCTAAGGTCACTGAAGCCTACAGCCACTTAAATCCAGAACCCTCTAAGCGACAACAAACTGGTATTCACGTGGACTGCCAAGTGGCTTGCCACGCTGAAAACTTTGCTCAACAAAGGTGGTTTTGCCGTCACGGTCCATCATCAACACCGTCGTACAGCGTGTGCCGTAACTTGTGCCTTTGATGAAAGGGGATGACAGCGTACGCTCCATATCCAAGCCTAAACCGGTATCTGGTAGCTGATGGTCAGGGAAGGTTTGTCGCGAACCCAAGACCGCCAACAAATCGCTCGCTTTAAGTACCGGCGCTTGAAGGGCCGCATAAAGATTAGATCGTGCCAATTCTGACTTTGGCCAAGGTGTATCCAGAACATCATTGCTCAAGGTGTAGACCCCAGGCTGTAAACGTTGGGCCTGCCCACTCGCATTATTGCAGTACATCAAATCCTCAGTAGAGCCTGCCAATAAGTTGAAGCCACTGTATTCATCCGCCGCTTCGACAAGCGCATTAAAGTGCTCATCTATAGGCCCCTCACTCAAAAGAAAGTCTGTCGGTAAGGTGCCGCGAGATTTAGCCGCATACACACTGCCGCCCCGGGCATTGGTTACCGTTGCCCAGCGGCCCTGACGGTCCACGCCAAACCACGTACCACCGGCCTCAAGATCACGGCCCGCAAGAATGCTTGGTGCATCCGACCAAAACGCGGCAGCGTCGGTCGGACGATCAAAAAACTCATCACGATTAGCCACAACAATCAGCGGGTAATTCGGGTGGTATTGAAACGCTAAGGTTACAAGGCACATACACGAAAAAGCGTGTCATTCATGATGAAAAACTCAGCCCAAAGCCCGTACAAAAATAGCTTTCAAGTACGCTGTTTCAGCAATCGACGGATGCACAGGGTGATCGGGTGCCTGCCCCATTGACGCTAAAATCTGTAAACGCCGGCTACGATTACCGCCAGCACTGCGAACGACTTTCAGCAAATTATCCGCACCAAGCTGCATGGAACAAGACGCCGAAACAAGTAGCCCTCCGGGTTCAAGCAACTTCAAAGCCAACTCATTGATTTGATGGTAGGCCTTCTCACCCTGCTTATGGTCTTTTTTACGTTTAATGAATGCCGGTGGGTCGAGCACGATAACACCGAAACGACGACGCTCTTTCACCAAGGTCTTCATCACCTCCACCGCTTTACCTTGCAGGCTGCTCACTTTGTCATCAACACCATTCAGCGCCGCATTGTGCTGAACAAGGTCCAGCGCTAGGGTCGATGAGTCCACACAAATAACGGACGAGGCGCCCGCTGCGGCTGCTTGCACGCCCCAGCCCCCCGCATAACTGAAGACATCCAGCACACTTTTATGGGTGCAAAGCCGCTGCATGAAAGCACGGTTTTCACGATGATCGTAAAACCAACCTGTTTTTTGACCGCCAACCAATGGCGCTAGAAAGCGGCAGCCATTTTCTTCTAATTCAACGTGCTCCGGCACCTCACCAAACAACACCACCTCGTTCTCTGATAATTGCTCTGTTTGGCGGAATGCACCCTTATTTTTGGTGATAATGCCTTTCGGTGACACTACTTCTTGCAAAGCTTCCAGTATCAAATCCATACGGCTATCCATACCCGCCGTTGTGGTTTGCACGGCAAGGTAATCGCCGTAGCGATCGACAATCAGCCCCGGTAATAAATCCGCTTCACCGTAGGCAAGACGATAGCAATGTTGCGGATACAGCTGCTCCCGCGAATTCATCGCAACCTGTAAGCGATCCACCAGCAAACCCGCGTCCAACGCTCGGGTCGCCTGACGACTATAAAGTCGCGCACAGATCAAACTCGCGGGATTAACTAAAGCCGCGCCCAGACGCTGGCCCCGCGCATCCTCCACAACAACAGCGGCACCCGGCTCCATATCTTTGAGCGGTGTCACAGCCGTATCGACTTCGTTACTGTAGATCCACAAATGACCGCCTCGCAAACGACGGTCGGTACCTTTCTTTAAACGTAAAACTGCTTCAATCATAAATTAACCACTTTACTCTTCGTCCAAACTTTCGAGATAACCGTCCGCACTCAGCAAACTATCCAGCTCAGAAGGGTCCGACATTTTCACTTTAAAAAACCAACCATCAATATAAGGTGAGTCATTAATCGTTTCCGGTGCGTCTTCAAGTACTTCGTTAATCGCCACAACTTCGCCGGAAACAGGCGCAAAAATATCCGATGCAGCCTTCACCGACTCGACGGCACCCGCTTCATCCCCTGCCGATACTTGATCGCCCAGCTCGGGTAGCTCGACGTACACCACATCACCCAAGCTTGCTTGTGCATAATCTGTAATACCCACACTAACAACACCCTCCCCCTCATCAAGGGTCCACTCATGCGTTTCGCCATACCGTAATTCTTTGGGGGTTTCGCTCATCGATATTCTCCACTCACTCATATTGTTATTAACAGCTTTTATTGGCGACTCTGTACACGCTACATTTTCATACTTGCTGTTACCTAAGACGCGCCTGTATTTAAGGCTGTCCTTCAACTAAAAACAGCTCTTAATTTAAGAAGCTCTTTAATTAAGAGCTGTTTAATTAAGGGACTCTTTAAAAAGGATCGCTTTAAAAAAATGTCCGGCCTTTGCGTACAAAACCCAGTTTAATCAAACGTACACGCTCGTATTTTTTCGCATGATGACCTGAGCCCACTCTCCCGCAACCCACTCTCCCGCAACCAGAGGCAGCCTCACCAGCGCGATAGAATACCCCAGTGCCGGAGAAAAGCTACCACTGGAACCACGCTCTTGCATTCATTGGTTTTTATTCGGGCTACGCAATACCCATCGTCTGGCGGATCAAGGTGTTTTTCAAGAGCGAGAGCCGGTTGAAGCTACTCATGCCAATATTGCGCAATAAACGTACAGCCAGTTCGTCACGCTCAAATAAACGCTTAAAGCCTTCCATTGTCGCCATCATCGTCAAATTATCGAGCTTACGCCGGCGCTGGTACCGCCTCAGTGCTTTTAGGCCACCAAGACTGAGCCCTTGATCCAATGCGCGCTTCAGCTCCACAGCAAGCACGCGCGCATCACTAAAGCCAAGGTTCACACCCTGCCCTGCTAAGGGGTGCACGGTATGCGCAGCATCGCCGATCAAAGCAATACCCGCTTGAATATAGTCCACTGCGTGGCGCTGCATGAGCGGAAAAGAAAACCGCTTTGAGCTCGCCTGTATTTCACCTAAAGCACCTTCGCTGGATACGGTTAATGCACGACAAAATTCAGCGTCATCCATTCCCATCAAGCGCTCGGCCTCCTCCGGTGTTTGCGACCAGACAATCGACACATGTTTATCGCTATCAGGTCTTTGTTCACCAGAAGCTCGCAAGGGCAAGAACGCCAGAGGCCCGGTTGGTTTAAACCATTGCCGCGCAACCGAGTCGTGGCCTTTCTCAACCGTTAAGGTCGCGGTCAGCGCGGTGTGCTGGTAATCCCAGCTCCGTACTTCAAAACCCATTTCTTCTCGCACGCGCGATTTCGCACCGTCTGCACCCACCAACAAAGACGCACTTAAGTTTTCTGCGCCGGGTAAACCCACGATAACGTTTTCACCGTCACGTTGAAAAAGCTGCACGTCGACGGGACAGTACACATCAATATTATCCTGTGCCGCAACCTCGCGCAGTAAGCTGTTACGCAGCACGTTATTTTCAAGCACTTGCCCAAGGTTGTCCTGCTGCACTTCTGCCGCATCAAACTCGATACAACCGGTGCCTTCCGTATCTCTGACCAACATACGCGTGTACGGGCAGGCTCGCTCTTCGCAAGCCTGCCAAGCATTAAGCGCTTCCAACCACTGGCGGGAATCTTCCGTTAGCGCGACAACTTGCGGGTCAAAAACATCACCTTCAGCGGTATCGGGTAAAGGCGCGTGTAATTCAGGTTTGCCCGCATCCAGCAGAGCAATACGGCCCTTTCCCACGCCAGAAGACAGGTTGCGCGCCATTTGCAAAGCAAACGCGCTGCCCACCAAGCCTGCGCCCACGACGACAATGTCGTAATGCTTGGCAGGTTTATCCATCAACGTATCCATGTGTTTTTATCCTTTTTATTCTTTTTCAACACAAAGTTTCCACACAAAACACCTCTCCAATAGAGGCCTTTGGTAAAGACGGTCTCATTAGCACGATGTACGTACAAGCCTTAATTTTCAAAAAGGGCTCTTACCCCGCAGCCGAGCACGGCGGGTCATTAATCCAGCGCCAAGTCGGGCAAAGCGATGGCGTAGGGGCGGTATTAAATCCAAAGTCATCAAGCCTAGGCTTCTTGTTCGTACTGCCAACGCTTGCTCCATACCAAAGAGTTTAGGCAGCTTATCACTCAAGCCAATCGTACGATTTTGATCACGTAAGCGCATACTTTCATAACGCTGCAACAGACCGAGATTACCCAGCTTATGGCCTTGGGCATGTGCTTGAGATAAAAGTTCCACCAGTGTTGCCATGTCGCGCACACTTAAATTAAAACCCTGACCTGCAACGGGGTGCATTAAATGCGCAGCATTACCCAAGAGCAGCAGATGGCTACGCACTTGCTCATCGGCAATGATTTTCTTAACGGGGTAACTTTGTACATGCTCAAGCGCAACAACCTGACCAATACGGCTTAATTGTACGTTGAGTATATCAATAACACATTCGGGCGCTGAGGCTTCGATCTCTTTAGCGCGATCAATCGGTAAGGTCCACACTAACGAGACCTGCCGACCATCACCCCCCGACAATGGGAGTAAGGCGATTGCACCGGCTGCGGTAAAGTGTTCATACGCGATGCCATCATGCGTTTTTGCCATCGTCAACGTGGCAACAAGCGCTGTGCGCTCATAATCATAATAATCAAAGCTGATACCCATTTGCTCTGCCAACGCGCGATGCTCGCCGCCAGCTAGAACCACTAAATCAGCACGCTCACCCGCCAGCGCCAAACGCATACCGTCTTGCTCGGGCACAAGCCTTGTTGGGGCCTGCGCTTTACGCTGGGTAATATTGTCAAACCGCGACAAGGCAGCATCAAGCGTGCGTTTTAGGCCAGTATTTGAAACCACGTGACCATAGGCATCAAGATTATGCTCTGCGGCCATAAGGCGTGCCGCGCCTTTATACCCACGATCCGATACATCAATGCGGACAATTTCTGCCGCGTCTGCCGCTAAAGATGGCCACAAACCCATGGTCGTAAAAACATCGACCGTACTGGCTGACAGGGCTGAAGCACGGTGATCATCGCCCGCGCTCGACGGCGCTGCTTTATTAAGGTCGGTATCAAGCAGTAGAATATTCCACTCGGGCTGCTCTCTCGCCAACAATAAAGCCAGGCACGTGCCACTTAAGCCGGCACCAACAATCGCAATATGCCATTTTTTATTGCACGGACTACTCTTTAAACTTGCCATAGTGTTACTAAAGACAAACGCTTAGCCTCAAAGTGAACCTGCTTAGAATCTACGCAGTTTACTCGCTTTGCCGGTGAAACCCTCATCCGTATTATGAATACTCATAAGCTGAACGATGAATAACACAGCTTAGACAAACTGCTTTGCGTATTACCGGTATTACGAAGGCTTTTAATGTGCCCTGTTAAGCCATCATTAAGGCTTCGATATCCGCGACACTTTTGGGTACGCCAGCGGTCAACACTTCGGGGCCATTCGCACCCACCAGCACATCATCTTCAATACGAATACCAATGCCTCGCCACTTTTCAGCCACTTTTTCACAGTCTGGCGCAATATAAATACCCGGCTCTATCGTCATCACCATGCCCGGCTCTAATGCACGCCACTTGCCGGCTATTTTATAATCGCCCACATCATGCACATCCATGCCCAGCCAGTGCCCCGCGCGATGCATATAAAACTCACTGTAAGCGCCGTCTTCAATCAGCTTTGTCACATTACCTTTCAACAAACCCAAGCTGACGAGGCCTTTTGTGATCACCGAAACCGTTGCTTTATGCGGGTCATCCCAATGATTGCCCACACGCGCCGCCGCAATGCCCGCCAGTTGCGCCGCTAAAACAATCTCGTAAAGGGCTTTTTGTGCAGGGCTAAACCGCCCATTCACGGGGAAGGTTCGGGTAATATCGGCGGCGTAATATTGATATTCACAACCGGCGTCAATCAGCACTAAGTCACCGTCATTCAGCACTTTATTATTTTCAACATAGTGCAATATACAGCCATTGTGACCCCCGCCCACGATCGATGTGTAGGCGGGAAAGCTGGCACCTGACACGGCAAATTCATGCTCAATATCCGCCTGTAACTGATACTCCATCACCCCTGGCTTTGCCGCACGCATCGCTCGGCAATGCGCTGCCGCAGAAATTTTCGCCGCTTTGCGCATCAACTTTAGTTCTGCCGGCCGCTTGATTAAGCGACCTTCATGTAACAGGTGTTCAATATCGATAAACTCACTGGGCGGTACCGCCCCTGTACGCGCTTGCGCACGAAGGGTATTCACCCAAACCATGCGCTGCTGATCAAAAACAGGGTCCCGACCCATCGCAGAGTAAACACGCGGTTTACCTTCGAGTAAGTCCGGCAAGCGGCTGTCAATATCACCTATTGGGAATGCCTCATCAGCACCGTATTGCTCGCACGCCCCCTCTGGCCCAGCACGATAACCGTCCCAAATTTCACGCTCTTTATCGCGCTCACGGCAAAAAAGAATAACCGTGCCTTCACGCCGGCCCGGTATCAGCACCAATACGGCCTCGGGTTCAGGAAACCCACACAGGTAGTGGAAGTCACTGTCTTGACGATACGGGTAATGTGTATCGCGGCTGCGGATTCTCTCCGGTGCCGCACTAATAATGGCCACAGAACCTTTACCCATTTTTGTCATGAGGCTTTTACGCCGGCGAGCAAACTCACTTTTACTGATCATTATTCCCTCTCGTGGTATGTCTTTTATTTACACACTTTTATTTACATGCTTTTTTAGCCTGTCTGCCCTTAACTGACCTGCACGTAATAAATGCGACGCCGGCATAACGCTAACGGCATAACGCTGATGGCACATTAACTCTCATTAAAACACCCGGCACCCTAGCAGCATCAGACACCCAAGGATCAGGCTCTGGGAGCCTTCATTTACTGCTACACTCTGTCGCCACACTCAGTTGCTACACTCAAAATCAAAAATAGGGAGTGCCTAATGTCAACAAGCGACTTATTCCACGAGTTTGAACAAATGGTACGCGGCGAAATTTTAACCATGCCGCGCGCTGAATTTCGTGAACGCTGTGACGAAGACGATAAAGTTATCTATTTAAACCTTGCCCGCAGGATCGCCAAGGCAAACCGCTGTACGCTGAACATCCATGAAGATGATCTCGAGTTTGTTTGTCCGCCCTATTAGCCGAATGAAGCATTTCAGTGAGCCCCACTCACACGGCTAATGGCCACCGAAACCTGTTGCACAAACGGAGGCGTCAATAAAGATGCCTAGACCTGAGGCAAGACCTGATAAAGCACCACTTGTATCACACCAATCATGAAGCCCAGCAAAGCGCCAAACCAAGTAATATGCCGAAACTGTTTGCGTGAAAAGCCCATCACTAATTCTTCCAGAGTCGCGACATCCAGCTCATCAATTTTTTGTTGAATGCGCCGCTTTATTTGCTCGCTGTCATCGCCGGTCTGCTCAGCCACTTTGGCGATTTCAGTAAGCAGCTGGTTGCCCGCCATACTCCGTGCCATACCCAGCATGGGTTCCTGAATATTGAGCATAGTGCCGACCTTGCCCATTAATTCGTCCACACGTATTTTTAGGCTTTCCTTGACCTTGTCCGTTAAAAACAGGGCTGAAACATCATTATTGCCAAACACATTCGCAACGAAGGTATCGGCAATGGACTCGGCAATGTGGTGGCGCTCACGCGGGATCAAACCCGGTGTAAAAGGCAGCCGCCATTTGCCAAGGTAAATCGGGGCATAAGGGCGAAAAAGCATACGAATCGCCACATCATTCGTTACAGCGCCAATCAACGCACCAATAAGCGGCGGGAGAACATAAGGTAACCAAGATTCCATAAAACCATCCATATCCAAAAGTAATATCGCCCTCAACAAGAAGGCCACAAGAAAGTTCGCGCTATTATCGTCAGCAATATCGTTATCTGCAAATAATCGACACGCGTAAACATTAAACACAGCCCAAGTTTAGACC
>JQIA01001193.1_pt1 | contig 14006 bp, 13 predicted proteins | sample 811431 | NCBI WGS metagenome assembly JQIA01 (sample SAMN02998118, study PRJNA258478) | marine sediment metagenome | biome: marine; feature: seafloor; material: sediment; isolation source: oil-polluted sediment collected from 3 locations (0.5 km, 0.7 km and 0.9 km)... | place: USA: Gulf of Mexico ... | reverse complement strand
AACGAGGCGCCTGCCTCAATTTTAGTTAACTACCCTACCAGTGCCTCGTTCTGCATAACTCACGAGCCATGGCACCATTACCATAAAATTTCCCTTTTTGGGCGCAATGTATATACCAGTAGAGATCGTTTTCAGCATCTTTCTTACTGTTAAAAGGCCCGACCTGGCTCCCCTCTCTTGTGATGTAGAACCAGTTACGATCAGAAACGATAAAACGCTCACTCCGGAACCAGCCCTTAGCAGACTCATTTTCACGAACTATCATAAATCACCCACACTTTTACATTGTTATATGTACATAGTTTTTAGATTTTATCTGCTTAAGTATAGTTGTTGAACAATAGCGCCATTAGACAAACATGATCTATAACAGATCTGCTTATTATTTAATAAACTTAAAGGAATGAACAGAAAAACTCAAGAGCCAACGAGTAACAGGCTCCTGAGTTTGAAAAATCACTTTAGTCAATATTAATGACCATACACCAACAGGTCAGCTTGAATAACAAAATCAGTAAAATACACCCCGCCAATGCTCGGCGCATTACCAAACTGAACATATGGCGCATCTATATCCATTCTTAAGTCAACATCATGAATAGCCAAGCCTGAAACACCTGTTGTATTACTAAACCCTTCCGCTATCTTTGCAGAAACACTCGCAAACCCAAAATGACCAACAGTATCTAACCCTCTGGTATTATGAATTTTAAGATCTCTCAACTTTAAACCGGCAAAATTAAATAACACAATTAAGTCACCGTTATCCCAGTCCATATCCAGATCGGTAACTCTGAAATTCGCATCAAGCTCTACGCCAGAGTCAGAAACAGACATACTTCCATTTGCAGTATCAGAAAAAGTATTCGTTCCATTCCTAACAATAATATCTGTCGGCCCAAGGTACCCTTGCATACTAACATCAGAAAACATTTGGCTTCCTGATGTAGTAGTGCTACCTGGAGCATAAGTACTCTTTGCATATTCTACAGAGCCAACAGTCAGCTCAAAGTCAGTGGATGTAGTGTAAGCATCTATATTTTGAGTTGATGTATTGGTACCCAGAACACCGGGGTCGGTCGCATCTATATGTATGACTAAATCGCCATCATTAAAGGTATCACCGTACTGCCCGCCACCAAGGTCATATTTAGCAACAGCATCTGCCACGTCAGCATTAGCAGTACTCACCAAACCTTGATCAGCCCACTCAGCAACCTTTGAAAAACCACGGTGTAGCACTTCATTATCCCCTGCCACATCAATAGTCATCAAAATATTATCTAATGTCGTTCCACCAACCCCCCCTAGGAAAAGGTCTCTTACTAACAAATAACCTTCATCTTGATATGCAATCTCACCTATTTCAATCTTCGCCTCCAGCTCGATAGATAACCCTGCCTGCCCAGAAACCCCACTTAATATATTGTCATCAAGCACTTTCATTTCAGCAAAAGATGATTCGACTAACAATAACCCTGTTACTGCCCCTACAAAAATCTTTAGGCCGTTCATAATACTTCCTCGTGAATTTTTTATTATTAGTTTTTTATACATAAAATAATATTATGTAAGAAGAAATATAAATGAGACACAGGTCACGCACAGTTACATTAGTTCACATTCCTAAATTAAAACTAAAGCATAAAATATCTGGCCTTCATTTTGCTTAATTACTAATAATTAAGTTGCTAATTAAGCCAAGAGGCCAAAAAAATGTCACTCGTCAGTCATGAACTACCTCATCAGCTTCCTCAGGACCTATCTCGCTCAACGCTATTAAATACAGAGGCAGGTAAAGGTGTACAGCCTAAAAAAGAAGGCATTCTTCCTGCTGACGCCGTTGAATTAAGACTCGCAACAGGCTTTAACCCAACACCTAAAAAGATACACGTAAATGAATATAAAGATGCCGTGGGGAAAGATGCTGCCTTTATTAAAGATACACTTAGGAACAAACTTGCCGAAGTAGGCATGAACCCTGAAATGAAACTCGAAATTTCAAAAGACTTATTTGGTAGTTTTAAAGCAAAGGGGAATGGTATGCCTCACGCAATGGAGCAGGTTAATACCGACTTAAATAACAATAAGGCATTTCGTGATTCATTTAACCGCTTAAGTACCGAGCAACCTACCTTAGATTATGTAGATAATGTGGTAAAAGTGGCCAATGCATACGGCGTCGCTAATAATGTTTTTTCAAGCTTAGTTAGTGCAACATCTGATAATAACGGACTGTCTGATATTGCCCACCGCTACGATGCGCTTAAAGCCAACGTAGTTGATACTCAAAACATAGACCCCTTCATGGCTGATGAACTCAATCATGAAGAGTATCGATTTGTATTAAATGGCTAACTAAACAGGTTCAATGTTAACCACCAAAGGGCTCAGGGTCTCCTTTACCTTCACGAATAATTTCAGGGGCATCACCTGTCATATTTACAACTGTTGTAGGTTCATAACCACAAAAACCACCGTCCACTACCAAATCAAGCTCATGCTCAAGCATACTTCTGATTTCATAAGGGTCTGTCATTGGTGTATCGTCACCAGGCAGTATCAAGGTCGAGCTCATGAGAGGTTCACCAAGCGCTTCACACAGCGCTAAAGCAATATTATTATCTGGTACCCTCACCCCAATTTGCCTTCTCTTTGGGTGCATTAAGCGTCTGGGTACTTCAGAGCTAGCCGGTAAAATAAACGTATAAGCACCCGGTGTATTATGCTTTAGTAAGCGATAGCAGCTATTGTCGACCTTTGCATACACACCCAGTTCAGAGAGGTCACGACATACTAACGTGAAGTTATGTTTATCATCTAAACGACGGATACGACGAATTTTATCAACGGCGGCTTTATCACCAATATGACAGCCCAAGGCATAAGCCGAATCGGTTGGGTAAGCAATAACACCACCTGCCCTAACAATTTCAACCGCTTGATTAATTAAGCGCTGCTGAGGGTTGTCTGGATGTATTTGAAAAAACTGACTCATTGCCCCTCTCCTTTTGAAGCATTTCCTTTTGATCCACCCATGCAATTTGGGGAGGCAGGTGCATCGCCCATTTTCTCATGCCATTCATCATCGGTATAAATATGAAGTGCCAAGGCATGCACACCTCTTTCAATGGCTTCAGCCAAGGCTTTATATACTTGCTGGTGTCTCGCTACTTTACGAACATCATTGAAATCAGGGCTGGCCATAACCACTTTAAAGTGCGTTTCTGAGTTAGCAGGAACACTGTGCATATGGCTTTCATTAGCTACATCTAAATGCGTAATAGTAAATGAAGACGACAAGGTTTCTTCTATTAGCTTTTGCACTTGCATTTTCAAGACCTTAGATTCATTATCGGGTATTTGAGGAGTATGCTTGAATTCTACTCTCTCTACGGTTTTAACACTAATATAGATTTACACTAACGTAGATTTATACTAACTATAGCTTAGCACCCAGAAAAAGACGTCAATGCAACTCATTATCGCTGAAAAACCCAGTTTAGGCCGAGCTATCGCTCATGTACTTCCAAGCCCTCATAGCATTAAACAAGGCTATATTGAGTGTGGAGAAAACACTGTTGTCACATGGTGTATGGGGCATCTATTAGAACCTTCAGAACCAGAAGGCTACAAAGCACAATATGCGCGCTGGAACATCAACGACCTCCCCATAATACCTGAAAAATGGAAACTTACACCTCGCAGTAATACACTTAAACAACTTAGAGTCGTAGGCTCCCTGCTGAGTAAAGCTCAGGAAGTCATACACGCAGGTGACCCAGACAGAGAGGGTCAATTATTAGTTGATGAGGTGCTTACTTATTTTAACGTAAAACTGCCTACGCAACGCTTACTCATTAATGACTTAACACCTCGTGCTATTTCCCTCGCGCTGAGTCAACTCAAACAAAATTCAGCGTTTCAGAACCTTTCTTTCTCAGCACAATCAAGACAAAGAGCCGATTGGTTATATGGCATTAACCTAACCAGGGCCATTACTCTGGTATCACGCCAGCATGGAAGAGAAGGCGTATTCTCTGTGGGCAGGGTTCAAACACCGCTACTGGGTCTTATCGTTAAAAGAGATGCTGAAATTGAATGTTTTGAGAGTAAGCGCTACTTCACCGTTGAAGCAACCTTTAACTCAACACTCAATTCAAATGATTGCTTTAACACGCAATGGATGGTATCCCTTTCAAGGCAGATGCATTGTGATGAACAAGGCAGACTACTCAACCGAAAAATAGCAGAAAGAGTGGTAAGAAGTGTTTTCCCAAAAGAGGGTGAGAGACCAGAAGGTAAAGTCACAAAAGTAAAAGACAGGCAGAAAAAAGAATCCCCCCCGCTACCTTTTTCTTTATCGACATTACAAATTGATGCGGCAAAGCGCTACAAATACAGCGCGCAATCTGTTTTGGATGGTTGTCAGATTCTTTATGAAAAGCACCAACTTATTACTTACCCCCGTTCCGACTCTCGTTTTCTTCCCGAAGGGCATTTTGATCAGCGTCACGATGTATTAAATACGCTTATCGGTAACTCCCCTGCTTTAACCGGCGTTATTCAACACTGCGACACAACACTGTACTCCCGCGCATGGAACAATAAAAAGGTAGAGGCTCACCACGCTATCATTCCAACAGAGCGCCATTATGATATAAGCGCACTGCATGACCGAGAGCGTAATATTTATCACCTTATTTGTCGAAACTACATTGCTCAGTTTTATCCTGATTTAATCACCGATGAATCATCCCTTGAGATATCAATCGCTAATGAGTTGTTTGAAGGCAAAGGGAAAGTCATTCGACAATTAGGCTGGAAAGCGCTGTTCAGGGCAAAGACAAATACTTCATCACAAAAAAAATCTGAGCCTCAAACCCTTCCCCCCCTTAAGGAAGGCAACTTAGTAAACATTAATTCTGCAGAAGTGAAGAATCACGATACAACACCCCCTCAGCATTTTACAGATGCCACACTATTATCAGCGATGACAAACATTGCCCGATTTGTTGAAGATGAGGATATAAGAAGAACACTAAGAGAAACGGACGGGCTGGGCACAGAAGCCACCCGTGCAGGCATAATTGAAACCTTATTCAAGCGCGACTATGTAAAAAAGAACAGCCACTTTATATATTCAACCGAAAAGGGGCGAAACTTAATAGGCTCATTGCCACCCATTTGCGCAAAACCAGATATGACGGCCACCTGGGAAGCCTCGCTTGAAACAATACACTCAGGAAGCACCAAACCAAAAACGTTTGTAGACAGACTAAGCGGAGAAGTAAGCCACTTAATAGAACGGTTAACCGGTCAACCAATACAAAAACAAAGCACTGTAAAAAGCACGGTTTCTAAATCACCCACCTGCCCTAAGTGCCAATCAGAAATGGTTGAACGGATCAGCAAGTATGGTAAGTTTTGGGCGTGCAGCCAATTTCCAGACTGTAAATCATCTTTACCGTGGAAATTAAACACTACACTTAAAGCGAAATCAGTAAAAAAGGCTGGTTCACCTCCTATCCCCTGCCCAAATTGCCATGCACCATTAGTGCTAAGAACAGGTAAGAAAGGAAAGTTTTGGGGCTGTAGCAATTACCCTTCTTGTAATCAATCATTTAATGATATTAAAGGTAAGCCGCAAATTCATCTTCACCCTAAAACCTAAAATCAGCAACTCAAATCACTCAATGTAACGAACTAGAACAACTAAAATAATGACGTCCGTTGAATTCTCAGGCAGAATCAGTAGGTAGTAGAAGAAATATCAAAGATAACAATAATTAAAGACTACTCAATAAGCCGTTAATGGCACCAGGGGAAAAAATGAAAATTGGACTACTTGAAGATGAAGTAGAACAAGCGAGGAACTTAAGCGCCTCATTAGTAGAAAAAGGCCATACCTGTGAATTCTTCCATACAGGACAATCCTTTTTATACGCAGTAACACACAGTAGTTATGACCTTCTTATTATGGACTGGCAACTGCCTGACATGGAAGGAACTGAAGCACTACGTGATGTAAGAAAAGAATTAAACTGGAAAATACCGGTTATTTTTCTAACTCAAAGAGATAGTGAAGAAGATATTATCACCACTCTGGAAGCAGGCGCTGACGACTATCTTGTAAAGCCTGCTCGTATTGGTGAGTTAGTCGCACGGATAAACGCATTATCCCGACGAACCTCTACTACCGAAGATGAACAGGATGAACAGCTTGTTCAAGGTCCTTTTACCATTGACCTGCGTGCACGGACCATTCACTGTCATGAAAAAGCACTAGCATTAACAGATAAAGACTTCGACCTAGCGGTCTTCATGTTTCAGAATGTGGGTCGTTTGTTATCAAGAAGCCACTTATTGGAACGTGTTTGGGGCGTATCTACAGACCTGAACACCCGAACTGTCGATACACATGTTAGTCGATTACGAAGAAAGTTAGGAGTAAACCCTGAAAATGGATTCCGCATTAAAACAATTTATCAGCATGGCTACCGTCTGGAAACCGTTACTGACTAACGCTGAACTGATACAAAGCCATACCATGCGAGGTATATTAGGATAACGATAATATCCTAATAATTTTTATGATTTCACAACGATGTTATAAATGGTTCATTTTGTTCGCTCTGCTGAGTTTCATGCTAGGTCATGCAAACTCACAAGCAAAAACACTTAATGCCACCAATGCAGCCGCTTACCAAAAAGCCGATGCATTTGAATGGCACTATACTGTTAGGCCAAAAGATAATGTTTGGTCTCTGGGCGATCAATTTTTAGATGCGAACCATAGCTGGAGCGATATTATTCGTCATAATAATATTAAGCAGCCTAACACCATTGCCACAGGAACCATTCTAAAAATACCCGTCAGCTGGTTAAAACACCAGCCTGCACCAGCACTGGCAGCCTCGGTGTCTGGTAATTCAATGCTTAGGCGTCACCTTGAAAGCCAGTATTCATTACTTGAGAAAAATACCTCATTGCGTGTTGGCGATGAAATCACCACCTATGAGGGCTCTGTTTTAATTCGGTTTGCGGATAAATCTATTCTTAGGTTATCGCCTAACTCTAACCTCGTGTTTAACCGATTAACCCGATACGGAAAAACAGGTATGGCAGACACTCGCCTTAGATTACAAAAAGGCAGAATCTCCACGCATGTAACCCCCTTGAATCACCAGGGCTCTCGCTACGAAATAAACACACCCTCTGCTGTGGCCGCCGTTAGAGGTACAGCATTTAGACTGATGACTAAAAATAACGTCTCACAACTTGAAGTGATCGAGGGTATTGTCAATTTCAGTAACGCCTCACAGTCCATTGAAGTTAATGCAGGCCAAGGTGCCTCATTGCATTCTGGAAGTAGCCGTTTTGTAAATGTTGATCTGCCCAAAATACTGACGTCTCAATCAGTCGTTAATAATGAGAGCATTGCAGTCTCTAAAACAGATCAATTACCTGTCACCTTGAAATGGCTTGAGCAAGAAAATATTACAACGTATTACTACCAATTATTTAAAGATACCGAAACAGGTGAACTTCTTGATTCAAGCTTTTTAGAAAAGCCCGAAGTTAAGCTCAACCACCTCACTAACGGTACTTATTTAGTTGCCATGAGGGCAATTGATAACAAAGGCTTCAATGGGCTGGATCATCAAATTAGCGTTGTTATCGGGATGATTGCAAAATCTGCCACACTCCTGCAACCAGCCAATGACTCATTACTTGAAAATGATATGCCAGAGTTCATATGGCAGTACAACAGCAAGAATGAGCTATCACAACTTCAGCTGTCAAAAGATTTTGAATTCACTGAACGGGTGAGCACATCTGAATACGCACCGGATAATTCCAATTTACCGACTGAATCACTGTTTCCTGGCGAGTATTATTGGAGAGTTAAAACATTAGCAGGAGGAAACAGTGTTGCATACAGCGACATCAGGCGTTTAAAAATTAGAGGCATGCTACCACCCAGCAAGATAATTAGCGTAAATTATGTAGGTAACAAAGCAAAAGTATTCTGGAATACGGTACCTCAAGCCGATCACTATGTGCTTCAGCTTGCAGAGGATCACAAATTTGAAAATATTATTCATGAAGACATACTAACAACGTCTAGCGCCAACGTTAAGCTAACTCAGGGAAAGCGATACTTTGCCAGAGTAAAAGGCGTAGGTAATCATTTATTTACCTCCGAATTCAGTACGGGAAAAGAGCTACGCTTACGCCCTTCTCTTGATAAATAAAAGGAATTTGGCATTCAATGACCAAGGGTAACATCCTAAACTTTCGTTCTTTTGAACAGTTTTATTTAGCCTTCATTCTTGTCGCTCTCAGCGGTGTACTTATTTACACCCAGTTGCCAGAACGTCTGAATTTGATTGTTTATGATTTTGCCATCCGCTTATCGCCACAAGCCCCGGAAGAAAACACGGTCATTATTGCCGTTGACGAAAAAAGCCTGGATGCATTAGGACAATGGCCTTGGAGGCGCTCATCCCATGCCGCGCTTGTTAAGCGTTTAACTGAAGTAGGGGCAAAAGCTGTCGCCTTCGATATCATCTTCGCCGAACCCGACCTTAACCACCCTGACGATGATGCCGCATTCGCTGAAGCTATCCAAAATAATAAAAACGTGTTTCTCCCCCTTCATATTCATCCAAGGAGTTATGAAACAACGCTATCTGAAATAATCCCCATACCCGAACTAACGGTGGCAGCAAGGGATTTAGGACATATTCACGTAGAGCTCGATATAGACGGCATTGCCAGAGGACTCTATTTAAAAGAAGGTTTGGGTGAAGCCTATTGGCCAAGTATGTCCTTAGCACTAACACAAGCAACACACCCTGAAATTGCACAAAACCTGGCACCTCAAAATCAAACCGATGAAGGTGTTGCGGCCTTTATAAATGTTCGTGCAGGCTATACGATGATCCCTTTCGCGGGGGAAGCAGGTACATTCCCTACTTTTTCATATATAGATGTATTAAATGGTAATATTCCTGCTGAAAAATTAAAAGATAAAGTCATTCTGATTGGCGCAACGGCCGCGGGTTTAAGTGATGTTCTACCAACCCCTGTTTCAGGGCTTGCTTCGCCTATGCCTGGCGTTGAGCTACATGCGAATGCTTATTCGGCACTTATTCAAAATGCTACAATTAAGCCATTACAGGTATACTGGGTTTACTTACTCACATTCGCATTTGTACTTATTCCTGTATTAGTTCTCCCTCGTTTATCGCCTGAGCAAGCATTACCTGCAACACTTCTAATGATTGCAGCGGTTATCTCCTTTAGCCTGGGTATTCTTTTTATTGATCAGCATTGGTTTCCTCCAGCAGCGGCGGTTATTGGGCTAATCACTGCATACCCACTGTGGAGCAGACAACGTCTTTCTCAACTTAACCGGTTTTTAAATAACGAGTTAGAGCGCCTGCACCAAGAACCTACCATGACTGTTCGTAACCTAACCCAACGGCCCGTTAAACAACTATTACCAGCACTCTTAGCCATACTCAAGCCTGATAATTTTGCATTATTTCAAGCCGGAGAATTAGTAGAAGGCGATAAATCGGCCAAACTAACCCCATCAAAAAAACTCACACCTAATCACTGGTTTCACACTAAGGACAGTAGCCGCATTCAGCTTTACAGAGATAATAAAAACTATGAACTGGCGCTTCACTGGAATGACACAAATGATATTGATAAGAAAAGAGCGTTTCTCCATCGCTTACAACTTGATGACATAACGAGAAAGCATACAGGCTTACAAAAACGCTATGAAAAAATAGCCTCCCGTATCGCCCAAGTAAGACAAGCCATTGACTCCATGGGAGATATGCGACGTTTCATTTCTGATGGGTTTGAGAACATGCCTAATGGTGTGATAGTAACTGACTCATTAGGTATTGTGCTGTTCATTAATAGCCACATTGAACAATGGTTAAAACTCCCCAAGCAATCCGTTGTAGGCGAACCTGTTTTTAAAGCATTAGCACTCGCGCAATCGTCATTTTTAAATGACACAGTAGAAAGTGAACCTGAATGGGAAAGTATAATCCAAAAAGTGCTGATCAACGGTGACTCAAGTGTTGCCGAATTCACCGTAGATGAAAGAGACTTACTATTCCACTTCACACCCTCTTTCTCATCAGACTCTAATGATGCAGGCATGATCATTAACTTATCTGATGTAACAACAATAAAACAACATCAACGAGAACGAAATGAACTCGTCAGCTTTCTTTCACATGATGTAAGGTCACCTCTGGTATCTCAGTTGGCCATGCTTGAAGGCCTAAAGAAAGGGCGAATAAGCGCAAATGAAGAGGCTTTTGATAAAATTTCTAATCATGCACACCGTAGCCTTCACCTGGCCGAACAATTCTTGCAAATCAACCGAGCAGAACAAGTTAATGATGCTCAATTTTATGAATGCGACTTGTTAACCATTATAGAAAATAGTGTAGATAGCATGGCTATGCAGGCTACCGAAAAATCAATATCCATACATATAAGCAATATAGAGATGGATGAGACTGATGAAGTATGGATAAAGGGTAACGCAGAACTACTTGAGAGAGTGCTCATTAACCTGATATCTAACTCAGTAAAATACAGCGATACAAATACAGCCATCAGCATTTCACTTACCACGGTTAATGACTCTGCAGTTATTGTTATTAAAGATCAGGGGCACGGCATTGAAGAAGACGAACTACCGCATATTTTTAACCGATTTCGTCGCCAAAAACACACAGAAAGTAGTGGCCCAAAAGGCGCAGGTCTTGGTCTTAATTTTGTTAGTATCATCATTGAAAAACACCATGGCCACGTTGATGTAGAAAGCAAAGTAGGTAGCGGAACAACCTTTACAATATCACTCCCTATTGATCATGGGTGATCATTTTCAGTAAAGGGAACAAGTCACTGTAAATTAGTGAAAAAATCGCTACACTGTGCCGCAATCACACCATACGAGTTAAAGAATATGAGTAAATACCACGTATACGGCATAGGTAATGCGCTAGTTGATAAAGAATTTGAAGTTAAAGATGACTTCCTAAAAGCAAACAATATCGATAAAGGCTTAATGACACTGGTAGAGCAAGATCGTTTAGTTGAAATATTAGACAATCTTAAAGCCACATTTGGCCTTAAAAAGCGTGCCAGTGGTGGTTCAGCAGCAAACACAATTATAGCTGTGAGTTACTTTGGTGGTAACACATTCTACTCTTGCAACGTTGCCAATGATGAAACCGGTGATTTTTACGTTAAAGACCTTAAAGCTGCCGGCGTAGATACTAACCTGGGTGATGACCGTGAGGACGGTACAACAGGAAAGTGCCTAGTTATGGTTACACCTGATGCAGAACGTACCATGAATACCTATTTAGGTATTACTGCAGATTTATCTAACAAGCATTTAGATGAAGAGGCTATTAAGGCATCTGAGTACCTTTATATTGAAGGTTATTTGGTTTCTTCTGATACAGCCCGCCCTGCCGCGATAGAAGCAAAAAGAATTGCTGAAGCCAATGGCGTTAAAACCGCCTTTACCTTCTCAGACCCAGCTATGGTTCAGTTCTTTAAAGATGGCTTAGTAGAAATGATTGGCGGTGGCGTTGACCTACTCTTCTGTAATGAAGATGAAGCGCTAAACTACTGTGGAGTAGACTCCATTGACAGCGCAGTAGAGCAACTGAAAAAGATTGCCAAAAGCTTTGTAATCACACGAGGCAACAAAGGTGCATTAATATTTGATGGAGAAAAGCAATTAAACATCGCTCCTCATACCATTACTGCCGTTGACTCAAATGGTGCAGGTGATATGTTCGCTGGGGCATTTTTATATGCAATAACTCACGGGTATAACTACCAGCAAGCAGGTGATCTAGCCAGTTTAGCGTCAGCAGAAGTCGTCTCAAATTTCGGGCCGCGTTTAGAGGCCGAGAAGCATATTACGATAAAAGATAAAGTATTTGGTTAAATGGAATATAAGGGTACACATTGTGTGCCCTTACCTTATGTTAGAAAGTTAAACAGCATCCTCTTCCGCTTCTTCAGGCCAGGCAGCTACTAAGGTCATTGATAACACCTCTACACTAACCACTCCACCTGTTTTAAAAAGTTCCAAGAGAGAACCTTGCTCAGCCAGTTCATCATTTTCTAAGGTCATAGCCACATAAACCCGATGGCTTTGATCTATAGTGTCACCGCCATAAATAGCAGTTCGTTCCATTCCAAATTCTTCAAACTTTAACCAGGTTTCACCAAATTTCTCAACAATTTGTTCTAATGTCATTTCCTATTACCCGCATGAGGACATAAATTTTAACGCTATGATAACGTTAAAAAATGCCCTTCGCACACAATTAAAAATCATTTAAATCCTACAATATGCTCATCCTCACCATAAAGAAACTCAACTGAACTAAATTCCGTCTTCTGAGCAACGGCCTCAAGGCGTGTTAATGAATAAAATGGAATATCAATTAACAACATATTCACTAACCAATCAGGTATATTGCCTCCTGGCTCAGTATGTTGGACCCAGGTCATTTCAGTTTTGTTATTTGAAATAGGAGAAAGGTAATACTTTATATTCATTTTCGTTAACCGAACATTATCTGACAAGGGAACAAGCCCCTTCACGGCCTGTAGTGAAATAATAACGTCACCCGTTTCACTATTATCTACTGTTGATACCTTGTTCACGTAATCACGATCGTCAGCAGGCCATGGCAAGTCATTAATACCGTATTGATGCGCTTCACTAAATGTCGATCCCTGAATGCCTCTTGCGCTTGTGCAGCCCTGAACCCAATCCACACAGGTTGCATCTGTTTTCATTACTTTCACAATACTGCTCAATGAAGCTGACATAACCATCGTCCCCATAAAGGCTTGAATATCAGAGCCTTCAACATCCTTAAAGAAAACCTGGATTCCGTCTTCGTCTTTTTGTAAGACCCATTCAGGGTCACCAGGGTCCAAAGCAGGCTCAGCATATACAAAGGAACTACTTAGAGCCGTTAATAAAACTGAATAAAAAGTACAAAGCAGAGTGTTACTACGAAACAAGGACATTATGATTACCAAATAAATTCTTATGAGAACAACGTTACAATTTATCATGTTATGACAATTAAATGGCAACTTCATCACTAGTTTTGTTAACTTGTTCTTAAGTATTTCAGTGCTATAAATAGTACATGTTAGTTAAACTAGCCCTCAGCTAGTTTTAGTCATAAGCACACCTATTCACTAAGAAGAGAAACCGTTAATGCCCATTAACCATGAGCAGTTAATCGAGATGGTCGATAAAATCCCAACATTCCAAGAAAGTGTCCACCGTATACTGGCACTTACCACCAGTGCAGACTGCTCACCAAAAGATTTAGTTCAAGTTATAGAGTATGACCCTATACTCACGATGAAAGTGCTTAAATTAGTCAACTCTGCTTATTTTGGTTTATCTCAAGAAGTAACCTCTGTAAACCATGCGGTGGTGTATGTAGGCATCAATACCATTAAAAATGTAGCCATTAGTGTTGCAACAACAGGTGCCTTACCTAAAACCAATAAAGCCGGTTTGAATATGAACCAGTTTTGGGCTCATTCACTGGCAGTAGGTGTTATTGCAAAGCTTCTGGCAGAAAACAAAGGCGTTGGTAAAAATGAACAAGCGAACTACTTTGTAGCAGGGCTATTGCACGATATTGGTAAAGTGTTGTTTGCACATTTTCTACCCGATGAATATAAAGAAGTGTTGCAGAAAGCAGAGAAAGGCAATCAGCCTATTCACAAGGTAGAGAAACAACTGTTAGGTTTCGACCACAGTGAAATTGGCGCTATGGTTGCGGAGAAATGGCAATTACCCACTGAGCTGGTCGATAGCATAAAATACCATCACGCCACTAAAAATGAAGATCAAAGCCCTCTGGCGTTAGCGATTTATGCCGCGAATCAAATGGCGCATTATCTTG